>Ga0207051_1123_pt1 | contig 11315 bp, 13 predicted proteins | sample Alteio_BWMinCont_61_FD_153292 | JGI IMG/M metagenome (GOLD analysis project Ga0207051, IMG submission 153292) | Enriched cells from forest soil in Barre Woods Harvard Forest LTER site, Petersham, Massachusetts, United States -... | ecosystem: Environmental > Terrestrial > Soil > Temperate forest >...
AGATCTTCGGATGCATCTTCACAAGCTGGCCATCAATCTTAAGGGGAGACCCGGCTACGACTTCAGCATGACAATTGGTCGCATCAGTCAAGAGATTGCCGTGAGTTGCCGCCTCGCTTCCGGGGGGAGTCTGCCATGAGCGCAGTTCCGCTTCACATCAAAAGACGCCTAGAACAGCGATGGGCGTCTCGTGCACCTGCCGCGTCAAGCGCGTCGAAGGACGTCGGGACGAAGCCCACACCATCAAAGCCAACTGGTCGCCGCGCAGTGCGGCGAAAATCAAAGAAAACCCCGCCGGCATGACCCGGCGGGGGATGGTGGCAGGTAGCCGCTGCCGCTATCTCTTCAACCGCCTCGCATGACTGGCCAGCCGTTGCCGGTTGCGCTTTCTCACCGATCGGCGCCGGCGCAGACTCGGCCATAGAAACGGCCCCGCCATGCTTTGACACATGCCGAGGCCGCTCGCCCTTCCGGGATGCCTTAGGGGGCCAGGCAGAAGGGCAGCGTAATATATCACAAAATATAACGGGAGTAGGCTTTCTGACCGATCAGCGCACCGCACGGCTCGCCAGCTCTGCTTGCAGCGGCGGGTCCGCTCAGGATCGAAGTAACCACCCCGTCATTGAACCTTGAGAAGCTTTTGCAGACAGAAGTTCATGGAACCGAAGTCCACTCCGCAACCTCTCGGCAAGGAGCCCATTTGCCTCAAATGCGGTGGGAGGATGCGGTTTTCGTGCATCGAGGAGGAAAAGCCTGGTTTTGTGCATCACGTCTATGAATGCACGAAATGCCGGAGCACCCAGAGTTTTGTCACGCCGACATAGGCCGCCCTCAGTTGGCGGCCTCTCTCACTCGATGCGAAAAAGCCGTCGCTGGCTTGAGGTCAGCGACGGCTTATCTACCACACGGAGACCACCAGAGAGGTCACCTCGAAGATGCGACCGAACCGTTCATTCCCGGTTACGGGAGCGCAGGCCTAAGACCGCCCCGATGGGTGCCGCGCTTGTTGTTCTCATTGTGGCACTAATGCGCTGTGACGGGGTGGGGTGTTGCATCAAAGCATCAACCCCGGTCAAAAATTCGACCTGGAAGGGAATCCCCTTTGACTGTGCGAGGGGGCAGTCGTTCAGTTCGAGCCGGGGCGCACGACAGGTGGTGTACCAATGCGTGAAGAATTTGCTTCTAACAGCTTCCTGGCTGTGACCGTTGCCGGTCTTGTCTTGCTTTGCTCAGGCTTGATCGCTTTCGCATTTGCCTAGTCTGTTTTTTCGCCGGGGGATTTGAGGGGCCCGGTGACTAAACAATGCCGCGCTAGCGAATATACTCCGCTAGCGCGGCGTTGTGCATTTTTCATCGAGGCACCACGGCATGAGGATAATCGCACTACTTTGTTTGCTCGGCACACTATCCGGTGTTGCGATTGCGCAAACGAACGAGCAGTGCCAGCCGATACAGAGGGCCGGCGATCTTCTCGCTTGTTATAACAGGACGGCGCCACCGCACACGCTCGCCAAGCCCAAAACTTCCAAAGCTTCGACTGCCCCAGACAAGTCCGCAGTATCCGAAGCCCCAATTGCGGTGGACAAGCCCGCAGAATCAAAAAATCAAACCGACCGGGCGAAGTACGTCGATGTGCTCGCCGTCGAGAACTCCAAATTAGACGCGAAAATGAAAACCATTTGCCGGGGTTGCTAAGCGACCGGCGAGCTCGCGATTAGCTGCGGGCCTGAGCCCAGGCCCAATAGTCGTTCGCCGACTCTAGGAAGGCCGCTGGTGATTCCGAGGTTCGCAGGCTAGCAAACCACACCAGTGACTCGCCCTGAAGCGATACGGGCCATGATGGAGACAATCCTGCATATCCCTTCGAAGGATAGGCGGAGAAGCCGGCCAAGAAGGCGAAGGCCCGATGAAAGAAACCACGCAAGCGAAAATTACCGCATCCGTTGCGTTAGCCAAAGCGATGGCACAAAAGGCGCTCGCTCCAAATCCAAACCCGCAATGGACGGAGTACGAAATGCGGTCAATCGACGAGTGGATCGCACGTCAGGACGTGAAACTGGATCGTCCCGAAGCCATCCGCCGCCTGGTCGAACTCGGGCTGAGGCGAGGGCAAAATGAGGCCCCGCCCCCCTGATTGCAAGTCCACCCTGGTCAGCTAAGGAACACAAGCAGCTTCGTACCTTGGCAGTGTCCGGCGTTCGGCCTGGGATAATTGCGAAGAAAATCGGGCGGACCGAGTCAGCCGTCCGAGGTCGGCTTTATAAGCCTGGAATACCATCGAAACGATCAAAGATTTTAGCCGAAAGCAAAAAAGGCAGAGGCTCTTCATGGCTCGCAAAGTGACCGTTTCCCCGTGGCCGATGAAGAATGATCGTCAGCTGTTACAGCTTTCGAAATCGCTGACCCTCAATGAACTCGAAGATGGCCTCCAACCGTCCCCGGCCTACATTCTCAAGGGGGCGGCCCGACTAGGTCTTTCGATAAAACGGAAGGCGAAGGGAAAATGACGATGCGAACGCTACTCGTTCTCGCCGCGATCATTGGCTTATCAGCACCTTCCTTCGCTCAAACCGCGGAGCCCAAGGTTGGTGGCAAGCCGGCGAAGCAGGTAAAGCCGCTCGCCCCAATGGGCTGCAAGCTCGTGGGAACAGTCAAGGGGACCAAGCTTTGGGCCGGCGACTGCGCGGCCCCTTCAGAACTTAGGGGTTCGACGCCCGCTGTCGAGCCCTCTCAGCAAGCAGAGCCCCCCGCTCCCAAACAATAGCTACTTGGGCCGCCCGCGAACACGCGCGGTAGCGGCGCCCATGCGCGTTTCGGGTCGCGGGCTCAAAGCACGGCCGCGGCGCCAGCGCATCCAGCGCTCCACGGGCACCCCTACAGCAATGGCCACCAGCCCCTGCGATAGTAGATAATTCCACCGCGCAGTTTCAAAACGGCATAGACTCCCGCTAGGCTCGATTTAACATCTGTGGCATGGGACAACCCGACCAGACCCGGTTTTGCCCGCTTTGCGGAGCGCGGATGGTGATGGCCCTTCAGCCGGACGGCAAAGGACCACGCATGTTTCAGTGCTTGGATTGCGAACGCCCAGACCCCATCAAGAGCTCTCAAGTAATAGGCTGGCTTGCCGGTGAGCTAGGCAGGACTCAATTCCCCGGGAAAGAATAAATCCGGTTCACAAGCCCTTGATCGTCCTTTCGGAGCGAACCCGAGAGACCCACGTAGTTGAATGTCGCGTTTCCCTTGCCTCAGGGCGCGATGATTCCAGACAGACGGCCTCAGCTTTCCCCCCAAGGCTGGGGCCGTTTCTTTCGGGCGTCCAGCGGACCAACGGTGGTAGCCCGGCACGGTGGCGCTTGGCCGCTTAACTCGGAATTTAATGGGCATTGGCGGGTTGCATGAGGGGTTCGAATGAAGCGTGCCTTAGTATTGTTCGCACTGTTGCTACCTCTATTCACGCCGCCTGCATTCGGTGGGGCGCCGGAGCTAAACGTCAAGGCGGTATGCAACGCCAGATCGACCGACGCTAAAATGGTGCAGTCACCCCCTGACCAGAGCACCGCGGACTGTGTGCGTGACGAGGAAGCTGCAAAACAGCAGTTCGGTACCCTCTGGGCATCTACCTCGGTCTCCATACGGAATCGATGTGAAAGTGATGCTCGCTCGTTGGGTACGACGAGCTATCTCGATCTCCTCGCCTGCATACAAATAGCCGAGGATATGAAATCGGGCCCCAAAAAGGAGACCGAGAAGCGGTGATGGCGCAGCGGCGACCGATGGCCGAATGACGTCCGGTTGTCCGACATCGAGCCACGGTTCACCCGCCAGGCGTGCGGCCGGAAAGGCGCTGACGTGCGTCCGAATTTGGATTGGGAAATTGAGGATTTGAGCGCGCCTTGCCGAGGCTTCCGCGTGATGGATTTTAGCGTTTGCGGTCGAACCTTTCTGCCGTCGGCGGGACCCATAGTTATCGGGCGGCATGCCCGTCCCTAAGCTTCAAGCCGCCGACGGATTCTGCTGGCGGCCGTTCGCGCGTCATCTACGCGATTAGGGTCATACTAAACGAACCGGAGTAACTTTTCATGCGAGCGATATCATCCGCCATTGTTGTCCTGGCCGCGCTATTCGCAACCGAAGCATCAGCACAATCGATCAATCTGACCGGGGCGTATAAATGCGTCGAAGCATGTCGGGCGGGCCCCCCCGGCAGCCCCGCTTTCATCACCCAGAACGGACCTAACCTCAATCTTCTCAACGAAGCCGGTCAGCCCGCCCGGGCATGGCCTGACCTGTTTGCGCCGGCGACGCGGATCTGGGTCGACGCCTGGAACGAGGGCGCCGTCTATTCGCCTGATGGCATGATCGTCCAGTTCGACAACGGAACGATCTGGGCGCGCGATTTGGGTCCACCGCCGCCACCCCTACATCGGCGCTATTAAATAGGTCGCGCAAGCGTCGCGCCGCCGCGCTTCAATAGCGCATGCGGCGCTCGCGCTCCCTGCCTCTGGTGTAACGTCCCTGATAAGGACGGACAGCCTCGGCTTCCGAAAGGTTTCAAGACGGAATTCGACAAAAAACGCTGGCGTCATTGAAGGCGGGCAAAGGATGGCGCCGGCGCTTCGATGATCCGATTCCGCTGCCGCGCGGCCGCCAACTCGTCACGCTCGAGGATGCTGGCGATTACATCACGAAGCTCGCGAATTGGGGGGACTACGCGAGCGGGTCAGGAATGCAGAACTAGCCTGGAGATCGCGTCGGGTAGGCCGTAGAAAAAGAACGCGCATTTCGGCGGTTTAAACCCCGAGGCCGCTTACTTACAGTCGATCCTAAAATCATCGAGCTGTTTCCCCGACTTAAGCTGTTCGGTCAGCCAGCGTGGCTTCTTTCCGCGGCCCGTCCAGGTTTCCGAAGGTTGTTCCGGATTTCGGAATTTTGGAAAAACACGCTTCGGAGTTTTGCCAGTCTGCTGGACCCGAAACCGTCCGTCGAGTTGTGATAATCGATCCTCAAGCACATTCTTCTCAGCGATAATCTTCGCTTTTAATGTCGCCGTGACCTTGTCGTGCAAGACCCACAACTCTTCGGTCGACAATATCTCAAGGTTGCTGCGCTTTATGATGGCACCCCAATCATGATTTGATCCCCAACGCCAACATCATGCGCAGAAGGCGAGCGGTAGATATTGCTCATCGCCGTGCCTTTAACAGAGGCAATCCGCGCTGGTCTTGTTGTTGCACGCCAACTATTTGTTTTTTTGCGCCAGCGCGCCTTCGAACCGAGGAGCACGCGTTTTCAGCGGCCTCGGTGATGGAATCAAGTCGCCGCGTTAGCGCGCGCTCAACGCAAGGAGCACCATTGGGGAAAGCGGAAGCTGGCGGGCGACCGTTGAGCGCTTGTTGCGGTTCCAGAATTAACCAGCAGCGTCGACATTCAGCTTAATAAGCGAGTTTGGTTGCGGCATCACGTAGACGCGCTAAGGTTGTACACCGGCCAAGGGTGACCGAACCCTGCCGAATAAACCGCGCCTAGCGTGTGACAGGTTCAGTGAACATCGACCCGAAATTGCCCGCTGAGCCAACCGGCTGGCGGAGGCTTAGGGCCCAATGGCCGTGGGCATGGCTTGCTCTGACCGGCGTCGCCACAGTTGGATGGTTGATCGCGATGGGCTGGGCCGCCGTCGCGATCGTTCGATGGCTTCTAGACTGGTAGAACTCGAAATGTTGGGCTGCTTGGACCGCTGCACAAAGCATCATGCCCCATAGGGCAAGATTGATTTCAAGGGCGAGCACCATTTGAGATTCTCCGCTTAGTGGAGTAGTTCATCGAATTCGCATGGCATGAACTGGCGGCCCCTGCGATCCGCAATGCGAACTTGGTAGCCGGATGCTTCGCGCGTGGAACTGAGGTAGGTTCGCAATCCGCCGACACCCACTAAATTGAATTTAATTCGGTGCGGCCGTCGCGCATCTCCGCCATCGGCAATGGCCCCGTGTGAAAGGGCCGCTGCTTAGCACCAATCCCGCCATCAACCGTGAAGAAGCGAAGGTCGACAAGATGATGTCGTCCATTTGCCGGGGCTGTTGAAGAGGCCGTGTGGGCTGGTCACGCGACGGCTGAACCGAAAGTACAAGGTCTGTACGGGGCCGGACTCGGCATTCACAAAATATGACCGTTCGTGGCCGGGGCGGGTGAAGTGTACGTCGCGGGTCCAGCTTTGCGACGATGATCGGTGCCTTGTTGTTTCGGTTGTTTTTGTTCCCCGCGAGTCTGTGTAACGCCGGCCTGGGGAAATCAATTCGCTCCGCTGGTTCGCTGGCCCGTGACGTGCATGTAATAACTCATCCAGGAAGGGTGATTCTCATTAACTGTCCTGGGGACGTTTCTCCCAAAGAAACTTTGGCCGTCGCCCAACAGCGGCGGCCATTTTGCGCCAAGCACTCACGCGCAGCATTCGTTGGCCAGTTTCACTTTCCCGACTCAGCAGAAGATGGCATCGTCCAGCGCGTGGGGTAGGTCAAAGCGAGTATCCGCGATGACCCACAAAGGGATTACTCTGGAATTCGTCGTTCCGACGGTGTTAGCCATTGCACTCGGGATAATATGCTCGATCGGCGCCGTCTATTTGACAGACAAATACCTCGGCCCCGTCGATCAGGTGGAGGCCAATCGCTCCCTCGCCGGCAGCCGCGAAATTGCCGAGTTGCCAAATCCTGACGGGCGGCTTTCGCGTGTTCGTGTGTTGCTTTCCAGGTGAGCCGAACAGGGCGCCTGGACAAATGACAGAACCCGCCGATCTCGCCTCTCGACCGTGGACGCAGGCCGACAATGATAAGCTGCGGAGGTTGGCGCTCACGGGACTCAGCTCAAGAGCGATCAGTAAGCGGATGAACCGGACCGAAACCGACGTCCATTCACGCGCCAGACAGCTGGGGATAATCTTGAGAAAAATCAGGCTGAAACAATTGCAGTGCGCGCTTTTGCTCCGCGCGCGTTGCACCTCGGTTTTTTTTCAATACTTTTGGACCGAGGCGCGCCAAGCCGGTTAGTGGTGCGAGAAACAACGCCGAGCAGCTCGTGAGCGATACCCCTTGTCGGGGGAGCGGGCCAGTAAGCAAAAGCTCCGATCTTTTTTCGGTTTGATGTAACGGAGACCAATTTCAAAGACTCAAGCCGGGGATCGCCGTCAGACCGAAGTGATGTGGATCATCCTGACCTACCTAAGTTATTTGACGGTCAGATCTAGGGACATTCCGAGCATCTTGTGGCCTTTAACAGGGCAATATACTTTGTAGGTGCCAGGCTTCAGATCCACCCGTAATGAACCGCTTTTTCCCTGCTTCAACATTGGTCTTATTTCTTTTTCGATTCCATTGCCCTCGATTTCAAAGCCGTGGGTTTCCTTGCCCGTGTTCGTTACCTTGAAGGTCGTCGGACCGGCGCCGACAGAGGTGGTCATCTCGATCGTGTATTCCTTGACCTTCACTTCCACCTCCGAGCCCTTTGCGGCAACAGGCTTGGCTGCCGCCGTTTTTGTGTCTCCCTGCCCGAACGCGTTACTAAAGACCGCCATAAACCCCAAGCTCAACATCACCGCCGTGAAGGTCATGATCTTTTTCATCTCTTGTTCTCCTGTTGATTTCTGCTCCGCGCTTACAACGACGGCGGCGATTTGATATAGGCAGCCATCGCGGCGCGATCCTCGGCGCTGATGGGACCAGCCTACTTTTTCGGATTCCGGAGTGGCTGGTCAATATCGCTTACCTTCAAAAAATCCGCGCTCGTATGTTTATAAACATTAAGTGAAAGACGGCCGAGGTTCGCGATCGTTTATCGAACCTTGGTAGATGTCGTGCAAATCGAAATAGGCCGGGGGGAATTTCAGGGCTCCGGTAGCTGACCAACACCGCCCAGCATCATACTCGCTTGGACGGCGTTGTGCTTTTTTTGCCGAGACGCCGCTCTTCTTCGGCTTCCGTGTCATCGAAGTGTTGGACTACTGCGCTGCTTGCTTCGATAAGATTCAAAAATTCGAAGCAGATCAGCTCGGCAATAGACAGGGCAACACATGCGGTCCAATCATGGCCCGCTCGATTTATTAAGTTTCGGCAGGTGAGCAATATCGACCTGCGACTCTGGAACGATGCGGTGACTATCCCAAGGTCGCTTCGTTAGAGGAGAACAAAAGCTGTGCAGATCGTCGCCAATATAAGTCTTGGAGGCTTTTTCCAAATACTGTCCGTCACATCGAATCAACGAAAAGGACGTAGAAATGGCGGCCCAAATGACGAAATCGCAGCTGATAGAGAAAATCGCTACCGAAAATGAGATGGCGAAGAAAGACGTAAAGGGCGTTTTAGAGACGCTCGCGACCGTCGGTTATAAAGAACTCAAAAAGACCGGCGTCTTTCTCGTTCCTGGATTTGCAAAGTTCGTCGTCATCAAGAAGCCCGCAACCAAAGCACGTCAGGGTACAAACCCGTTCAACGGCGAGCCCATGATGTTCAAGGCTAAACCGGCACGGAAGATTGTAAGGGCTAGTCCGGTCAAGGCCGCAAAAGACGCGGTGTGAGTGCTTTCGTCATCGATCCCGCGCCAGCTTCCGGCGCCCCCAATGCGGATCTTTGCGATCGGGGTTAAACACCCGATCGACGTGGCGATTTAACGCCAGCATGGTGCCGATCCGCGCGAACATGGTTTGGCCTCCAAGCCCCACGACCAGAATCAAGGCCTCGATTGCCGCCTGCCATTCCGCGGCCTCATGCTCGGCCTTCGACAGCTTCGTGATGTAGTTGCCGGCGTCCTCGGGGCGCGGACCTGAGCCCGCGCCCCGTTTGTCGATCCGCCGCTTTAGAAAAACCCGGGGCTCAAATCCAAACCATAAGTTGCCGCGAGGGTTGCCGCGAGCAAAGGGGCGGTCAGGGCCGCCGCGCAAAACTTCGCGACCGTCTTTAGGATCTCGACATCAACCCCTCTGATATCGGGAAATGTGTGTGATAGAGCCCTTACGATGGCGGCCATTTGCACCCTCCAAGAATTTTCAGCCTGATGAGGATGCGTCGCCATCGAACGTCCGAAGGTTCGACGAGTTCGACGGTTCGGAACATCAAGACCGCGTGAAGGATCAAACCATCAGTGCGAGTAACGCTGCGCTGGCGCCGATCGGCCGGCACACGATAGCCCGCAAGCCGGACCCGCATCAGTGAGTCCCGCCGGCCCGGCGATCGGCCTTTGCTGACCTACGAGGCCGCCACTCTGCCATCAGGCCGTGCTAAATTGCTCTCCTCGGGCTGAAAGGTGGCTCGATGAAGCGACGGCCCGGCATGACACTGCCAGCACGAAATTTCCAGCCGAGCTGCGAGCGCGCTACAGGAACTATCGTTGCGGATGTGCCCTGGGAAACTTCGGGTGAAATATGACCAAGGATCTCGATTTCTCACTTGCTGATCGCAAGGCCGAGCTTCTGCGCTGGCTAAGCGAGGAAGGACGTTTTGCGCCCGATACCGGTGGGCTTCTTGAGATGCTCTGCGAGAAGCTCACCCTGCTCGGGGCGCCGTTAGCCCGCGCCACAGTCCATGTCCGTACGTTGCATCCAGAATTCCGGGGAATATCGCGTATCTGGCGCCGTGGACAGAGTACCGAGTTCCGAACGTCGCGACACGGTGTCGAGTCTACATCGGATTACCAGAATAGCCCCCTTCAGTACGTTATCGAATCCGGACAGTGGCTTGATACTGTCCTTAGCGAAGCCACCGATCGGCGCTTCCCGATCCTCGCAACGCTGCGGGCGCAAGGCATTACCCAATACGTGATGGCGCCCATTATCTTTTCGAATCGGATCGTTAACGCGATATCGTGGGGAAGCGACGCTCCCAGCGGGTTTGGGGAAGCGGACGTTGAACTCTTTCGCTATCTAGTGCCGACCTTTGCCCCAGTTCTCGAAGTGACGGCGGGCCGGCGGATCTATGGTGAACTTCTTGCCACCTACGTAGGTCGAGATCCATGCGCGCGGATTATGGCGGGCGCCGTCCAGCGCGGAAACGTCCACCACATCAAGGCGGCAATGCTGCTCGCCGACTTGCGTGGTTTCAGTCGACTGACAGATGAGCTTCCGGAGCAAAGAATCATTGAACTCCTAAATGCCTTCTTCGATCTGGTCGTCCCTGGCGTCATCGGCAGCGGAGGTGATATCCTGAAGTATATCGGTGATGCGGTCATCGCGATCTTTCCAATCACCGGCGATGATCCGGCGCTGGCCTGTGAGTCGGCCTTGGTTGCAGCGCAGACAACGCTGGCTGCGCTCCAGGCTTCACCGCCCGAGGTCCAGCAACATATTTCCATCGATATTGCTCTGCACTATGGTGATGCCGCATACGGCAATATTGGCTCTGGCAATCGTCTCGACTTCACCGCCGTCGGGCGCGACATCAACATCCTCAGCCGGCTGGAACTCCTCTGCAAGGATGTTGGCCGGCCACTGCTCATGACTGGTGCTTTTGCCGCAGAAGTTGCGGCACCGGTCTTTGAAATCGGCCATTTCGAATTGCGCGGCTTCCGTCAGCATCAGTCCTTGTACGGGTTGTGCCAAGACGGCGAGGTGCCTGCTGCACTCACGTGGACGGATGGCGCGTAGCAGGCTGTACGGACTGTTGGGGTAAACTTCTGCTTTTGGCACGTTTGAGACATGCCGACCGGGTCAGAAGATGTCTGTTTATCGGGGTAGACCGGAAGTGACCGGCCGAGGTCAAAACGGCGCTGATGACCCATCTCCGACATCGCCCCTCCGGCACCCCGGCTATGCGCAGGCCCTGACAAATGCGTTCGCTGGGAGCGTTGCGAAAGCGCCGTGTTAAGTGGCAGCTTGGCGAAGCCGAGCTGCACAACGGTAGGCGTCACGCAGGCGCCAAGATATCCTGTGAAAATGTCACCTATGAGAAAAGGATTGAATCGCACAAACACGGTTTCAAAAGAATGGCTGGCTGGCATCGTGCTTATGTTTGAGCAGCTTTTCCGCTTCTTGAATTTCGGGGAGATCTTGTCCCGTATCGAAATCGACGAGGACTGGTGCGAGCACCTCTGATACCCCCGCTCGGCCACTTGTGCTGTAAAGGCGCGCAAGTCCAAGTGCGCTGCGCAGCTCGAAAGTCTTCGTCTGTTGGCTTCGGGCGATTTCCAGGGCTCTGTTGAAGGCTTCTTCGGAACTGGAAACGTTCGGCGGGTCACAACGCAACAAAAGCTCACCCTGGACACGATGCAGTTCGGCATCGAGCCAATGCTGGCCGGATTGTTCCGTCCAGACAATCAACTCGCGCAAAATT
>Ga0207051_1124_pt1 | contig 11268 bp, 10 predicted proteins | sample Alteio_BWMinCont_61_FD_153292 | JGI IMG/M metagenome (GOLD analysis project Ga0207051, IMG submission 153292) | Enriched cells from forest soil in Barre Woods Harvard Forest LTER site, Petersham, Massachusetts, United States -... | ecosystem: Environmental > Terrestrial > Soil > Temperate forest >...
GCGCGTTACTTCCAATTTCCGCCGCGCGGAATATCTCGAAGCTGTTCGCAAAGCCAAGAATTACATCCGCGCCGGCGATATTTTTCAGGTAGTGATTAGCCAGCGTTTCTCGGCCAAAACGCACGCCGCGCCGTTTGACGTCTATCGCGAACTGCGCGCGCTCAACCCATCGCCATATCTTTTTTATTTGCAGATGAATGACATCGCGGTCGTTGGCAGTTCGCCGGAGATGCTAGTCAAAGTGCAGGGCCGCGATGTTTTCTACCGGCCGATTGCCGGAACGCGCTGGCGCGGGAAGGACGAGGCCGAAGACCAGCGCCTTGAACGCGAGATGCTCGCCAGCGAAAAAGAGCGCGCCGAGCACATCATGCTCGTCGATCTGGGACGTAACGATTTGGGGCGCGTCTGCGAGTATGGCACGGTGAAACCCGAAAAGCTGATGACCGTCGAGCGCTACTCGCACGTCATGCATCTTGTGTCGAGCCTGCGCGGGCGTCTTCGCGAAGATGTAGATTGCTTCGACGCGCTGATGGCTTGCTTTCCTGCGGGAACCGTCTCCGGCGCTCCGAAGGTGCGCGCGATGGAGATCATCGAGGAATTGGAACGCACGCGACGCGGCATTTATGCCGGCGGCGTTCTATACTTGGATTTCGCGGGCAATCTCGACTCATGCATCGCTCTGCGTACCATGGTCATCAAAAATGGTGTGGCTCACGTGCAAGCCGGCGGTGGAATCGTCGCCGATTCCACACCCGAGGGTGAATACGAGGAGTCCGTAAACAAGTCGAAGGCTTTGCTTGCTGCGCTAGAAGCCGCGCATCGAAAAGGGAAGTGAGCGAAGTTTGGAAAGTGTGGGGCGAAGGCACCCAACAAGATTAAGATGATTCTGCTGCTCGACAATTACGACTCTTTCACCTATAACCTCGCCCAGTACCTCGGTGAGCTGGGCTGTCAGGTCGAACGCAATAATACCGTGATAGAACATCAACATCGCGTCGTAAAGGCCGATGTCGTCGCGTAGGCGCTTGGGGATGCGCTCGATGAGGCGCACCATATCGTAAGAAAAATAGCCGATGGCGCCAGCTACCAGCGGAGGCAGACCCGGCAATCGCACGGGGCGGAAGCGCTCCATGCGGGCGCGGAGAAACGTAACTGGATCGCGCTCTTCCCAAACGATACGGTTGTGGCTCTCTAGAACGCAGGCCCCGCCCGCATAGCGAAAAACTTCTTCGGGATTCGCGCCTGCAAATGTGTACCGGGCGATTTTTTCGCCGCCTTCGACGCTCTCGAGCAAGAAAGAATATCGCGCGCCCTGTGCCAGACGCAGGTAGGCGCTAACAGGCGTGAGCAAATCGGCCGGAAACACGTCATAGACAGGGATCAGGTTTCCCTGTTTGGCAAGGCGCTGGAATTCGCGGAAGTCGGGCTGGATCATGGGTTAGTTCACGGCCACAGTTTGTCTTTCCGAGGTCGGCATTATCGCATTTCTGGATTAACTGTGCTGGCGGGACTTTTCTTCAGAGCGCAACGCGCGCAGGACGGCCTTGCGCATGGCGGATTCCGGCGCGCGTTGGCCGGTCCAGAGTTCCCATTGGGCGACGCCCTGCGGAATAAACATTTCGACACCAGAAACCGTGGTGATTCCTTTGCGGGCGGCGAGCTTTAGGAGTTGCGTTTTTTCGGGCCGGTTGATGAAGTCCATCACGACGCTGCAATTCAGCTCGCCGAGCGAGAGAGGAGATATTCGATCGTGGGGATGCATGCCGATCGGAGTAGCGTTCAGGATGGCATCAAAAGATTCGCTTTGCAGAGCGCGGCGCGGAACAACCTCGCCGCCTACGGCTTTCGCTAATTCTCGCGCAACCCTTTCCCGGCGCGCACAGACCGCGACAGTGGCTCCCGCTTTCGCGAGAGCGAACGCGGCGGCTCGCGCTACACCGCCCGCCCCGAAGATCAAGACGCGGCTCCCAGCAAGGCCAAGTTTCTTCTCAAGCGCGCGCAGGATTCCGATGTAGTCGGTATTGCATCCGAAGAGCGAACCATCGCGCCGGACGACTGCTGTGTTGACAGCGCCAATCTCGGCCGCGAGCGGATCACATTCTTTCAAGTGCGGCAGGATGGATTGTTTGTGCGGAATGGTCACGCTAAAGCCCCGAATCCCGAATTCCGGCACGGCCTTCAGAAAATCGCGCAGATCTTTAACGAGGAAGGGCAAGTACACAGCATCGATTTTTCTCGCCACAAAGCCCGTGTTATGTAGGAGCGGCGACAGGGATTGCCCGACCGGATCACCAATCACTCCGTAAACGCGAGTGCGATGGGTCAGCTCGTGTGCCCGGTAGAGATGCTTCAGGACGTGCAGGGAGACCTGGCCGGGAGCAGTAGCTTCCCCAACCGGTGCATAGGCCAGCGCGCTCCCTTCTCGCAAAGCGAGTATGCGCGCGGGAAGGCCCACTTCGCCCATAGGCACTGCGACGAGATTGGGCGAACGGCGAACCAGACGCAGTAGTCGGAGGCTGTCGCCGATGGTGTGGGCATGGGCTGCAATTTTTAAGGCGTCGGCTTCAGGGTGTGCGGCAGAAGTAGAATGGACCGACTTCAGTCGCGGCGGCATGCGCAGGAAATCGTGCAAAGAGAGCAGGATGTGGGGCGGCAAGCCAAGCTCGCTCAGGGACTTGCGGGGCAATTCGAGCGCTGTCTCGATTTCCAAGTCGCACCAGGAGCAGCCCGCCTCGTGGGCCTCGTTCAACCAATAAAGCTCGGCTTGAACCCCCGCTCGAAGCCTGCCCCCCCCCTTCGCGGCGGCGGCAGGTGGCGAGAAAGGTTGCGCCGCGCGGCCTGTTCCTCTTCAGCCAGAGGAGGAAGCGGGAGCGCTCGGAATCGCTGCGAAGCCAGTCCAGGCGCAGCTCGATGGTTGGGGTTTCGCGAAGCCCTGCACGGACCAAATCGGCCATTTCCGCGGCCGTAGAAGCTGCCGCCACCGCGCAGATCCGCCCTATACCCACCCCAAACAAACTTTCCCCCAGCGTGATTCTTGCCATGTTATTGAGAATAAGGCTTCTAGCATGCCCGTAGCAAAAGTGTAAAGCGGTCCCGGCGTATTTGTTGACGCATGGGGGCGGCCCTGTTAATTTCGCTAAGAATCGTCCCCGCACGGCCCGGTAGGGCGTGTTTGAAGGAGTCTTGGAATGCGCGCTAAATTAGCTGCTCTATGCACGATTGTCTTTGCCGGCGCCGGAATTTGCTCGGCGCAGACTTCTGTTGTTCCCCCGCAGGCGACTTTTTCTGCGATCTATTGTTCGGGCTTTGTCACTGATGAGAAGGTTCCCGATGCAACCCGGCTGATTTCCGGTGAGCAGTCGAACGATAAACTCACGTTTGCCCGCGGCGACTATGTATATATCAACCGTGGCATGGACAAAGGCGTTCGCGTGGGCGATCGATACTCCGTCGTTAGGCCAGAGAGCGATCCTCTGAAAGTGGAGTGGTTCAAGTGGCAGGACAAGCTGCTAAAGGCCATGGGGACGCACTATTTGGACGCTGGGCAGCTTAGAGTCGTTGTCGTTCAACCAAAGGTGGCGATCGCGCAAATAACACTATCTTGCGACTACATGCAGCGTGGCGATATCGTGCTGCCTTATCAAGAGAGACCAGACCCACCCTTCAAGGACGGGGGCGCCTTTGACCATTTCGCTCCCGTCAGTGGCAAGCCCGTCGCGATGATAGTTGAGTCAAAGGACTATCAGCAATCCGCCGGGCGGGGCAACACTGTCTATGTAAACCTTGGGACCAACAAAGGCGTAAAAGTCGGCGATTATTTTCGAGTATTCCGCTACCAGGGCTCGAGGGCGGAGACTGCTCCTCAGACAAGAGACTATCAGGACCGCATTTACGGCTTTGGGAGCTCGCCCGGGAAATATACGTGGAATGATTTGCCCCGCGAAGTGCTGGGCGAAGGCATCGTCATCAACGTGAGCCGCAACTCTTCGACCGTGTTAATCACGTATAGTTCGATCGCTATGTACACGGGCGATTACGTCGAAATCGAATAGGCCCCACAAGTAAAAGCAGGACAGAAACTTCCGGCCCGCTGCGAGCCACTGCTCGTGCGGGCCTTTCTTTGGCGCTGGCAATGTGCAACAGAACTGGCATGCGCTGTAGAATTCAGCCATCCGCAGATTGTTCCCCGGCACACTCACCTTCCGAAAAGACCTCACAAGTGAATCCCAGGATTTGTGTTTCCGGCTCCTGCCATGCGTTTGCGTTCAGGCCAGCTTTGCGGCAGGTCTCTTCCAAAAACTGGTCGCGGCCAAATTTGTGCTCAACCGCAACCTGAGGGAGCAGAAGCCCGCGCTTCGAGCCTTGGGAAATCAGCAAACCGTGCTTCCCGATCTCGATCTTTTCGGGAAGAATCGGTTCCAACGGCGATAGAAGAGAGAGTTCGATTTCCAGTTCCGGGAGCTCATCCGCGCGGACGGGCGAAAATCGCGGATCGTGCAGGGCCGCGTTGGCCGTGCATCGCGCGATGGATTCGCCCAGCGGCTCGAAGGCGTCCACGACGCCGATGCAGCCACGCAAACGGCCAAGCCGGTGGAGCGTCACGAACACGCCGCGTTTCTCGGCAAACACTCCACCTGGGGAAATTTCCTCGGTAGATTTCTGGAGGGAAACGGCCTCGGCAATTGCCCGGCGTGCCAATTCGAGCAGAGACTGGCGGTCGGTTTCAGAGAGGGACGGCATCCTCGGACTTTTTGTGGCTCTCCATCATGCGCAGTTTGCGGCGCTGTTTGATGCGGTCGTCAAGCTGTCCCCAAAACTTCAGAAAGTATTGCGCCGCCGATAGCAGTGCGCTGATCACCACCAGCCAGAGAAGGAATAGCCCCAGCTTGTTCAGCCAAGGGTGCTGTTCTTGTCGCGCTCCGGCAATCAGAACTGCCACCGCACACACTTGCAAAACCATTTTCGTTTTGCCTAACAAGGATGCGGCGATCGTGAATCCCTCTGCCGAGGCAATATTCCGCAAACCAAGAACGGTGAACTCACGCCCGATAATAATGACGACCATCCAAGCCGGGACGAGGTGCATATCCACAAGAGAAACGAACGCGGCCGAAATGAGCAACTTGTCCGCAATTGGGTCCAGAAGAATGCCCAGCGTGGTGATTTGAAGCCGTCGCCGCGCAAAATAACCGTCGGCCCAGTCCGTCGCTGCGGCCAGGAGCAGGATCAAGATTCCCCAGAACTCGAAATGCATTGGGAAACCAGGGAAATCGACGTTAGGGCTCTTCGTGAGCAAGACTGCAATGAGCAAGGGAACGAAAAAGATGCGGAGAACCGTCAGTGAGTTGGGGAGATTCATAGCAACTTGGCGGCGGAGAGGCCGCCCCTTAGGCTACGTCCACCGCTCGCCTGACTATAGACTCCTACTGGGCAGGCGTCAACGTCTGCCAGGGTCCGCGGATGAATCTGGGAACACCTCTGCCGGTACTGTAACGTCAACAAGTAAAATGAGTTGCCCCACGCGGAGTGCTGTACTCATCCGTACTCTCTCTGCTGCAAACCTGTGCAAATGTCCAAAACCGATAACGAAGAAGCCAACCCGCTGTTACACCTTTCGGCAGAGCATAGAGAGCAGATAACTCTCCTGTATTCAATATGTTAGGAACCAGACATTCGAAAAATGTCAGGATCTTAGTAGGCCTAATTTGGCGCGCCGCTATTTTGGAAGAAACAGTTTCCACAAGGTTTCCACAGCAAGGTCGGCTCGATAACCCCGTGCAAACTATTAAAGAAAGACCTATTTAGCAGCCAGAACCGGTGTTTTCAGGATGGTCGACGCGGAGTTACTTTAGTGCAAACCGGCAGGTCGTCCGTCAGATGGCTCGCGGTCCTCGTAATAGTCGAGCAGGAAGGAAAAAGAGGCCTCTCAAAAAGGCCAAAACGCCGTGCACGGCAATTCCTGCGATGCGAAACGGCAAAAGTATCAGCCAAACGATCGGATAAACCACCAGAGCAAGCAGCGCAAGAGGCCAGCAGAGGAAGAACAAGATGCACCACAGGATAAACGTAATCATGGCAACCCTCTCACCTCCTATTACGCACGCGTCCGACTCGAAGTTCCATCCTTCGCGAATGTACTCAGCTTCAGTTTGCGCGCAATCGACACGGGAACCTCGGCATCCATCAGCATGTGAGAATCTTCAACTTCGGAATGTAGCACACGGCCGAGCGCATGCACTAGCGCCAGAGTGCGGCCCTCGGCAAGAGGCAGCCGCAGCGAAACCGTCACCACTGGATCGACCGGAAGAGCCGCGTCCATCCGGCGCAACAATTCTTCCACGCCTTCTCCCGTAAGGCCCGAGACGAGCACAGGTCCGCCGTTTGTGCCCGCGCCCATTGCGTAGGGATGGATCAGCGGAGCCCTTTGCTCTTGCGTAAGCTGGTCCACTTTGTTGAACACGCGCAGCCTTGGCCGGTCCGCTACGCCGAGGTCATTCAGAATTTTGTCCACTTCCTCGTCGAGTTCGGCGTGATGCGGGTTCGAGACGTCGCTCACATGGAGTATCAGAGCCGCTTCTTGTACTTCCTCGAGCGTTGCGCGGAACGCCGTAAGCAATGCCTTGGGAAGATCGCGAATGAATCCCACTGTATCTGAGACCAACACGCGGCGATTCGATGGCAAACGAATCGCGCGAATGGTCGGGTCCAGAGTGGCGAACATACGCGAGGAGACCAGCACCTCGGCGCGGCTCAGGGCATTAAACAGAGTCGATTTGCCAGCGTTGGTATAGCCCACAAGCGCAATCGTCCCAAGCGGCACAGCGTTGCGTGCCTCGCGACGTAGGGCACGTTGTTTGCGAATGTCTTCGATGCTGTTTTGAATTTTGCCCACGCGGTCGCGAATACGCCGGCGGTCCGTTTCCAGTTTCTTTTCGCCAGGTCCGCGAACGCCGATGCGCCCCGCTCCTCCGCCCGCTCCGCCGGAACCTCCGCCGCCGCTCTTGCCTCCAAGACGCGACATGGAAGCGCCCTTGCCGGTCAGTCGGGGCAACATGTAGTTCAACTGCGCGAGTTCGACCTGCAACTGACCTTCGCGGCTGCGCGCGTGGCGCGCAAAAATATCCAGAATCAACTGCGTGCGGTCAATCACGCGGCGCTCGGTAGCCTCTTCGATGTTGCGCTGCTGCATCGGCGAGAGGTTGCTGTCAAAGATGATCAGCGGCGCCTTGTGCGCGGTGGCCTCGGCGCGAATTTCGTCCAGCTTGCCGCGCCCTACAAGCGTCGCCGGGTCCGCCGATTCGCGCACCTGAAAAACCGTGCCCGCGATTTCCGCACCAGCGCTGCGCGCCAACTCGACAAGCTCAAGCAGCGATTCCCTGCCCTGCTCGCCCGCAGGCATCCCAGGAAAGCGCGGCTTCCGCTTCCAGCCCAAACCAACGAGCAACGCGCGGTCCGCCGTAGACACAGTTTGCGAAGTTTTCGTCACGAAGTCAGTCCTGAAGCCATTCTGCCGAGGGAGCCATGTCGGAGGATTCTTTCTTCACCCAGTGCATTATACGCTTGGCGCCTCGTCGGCGCGACGTGCATGCATTGCTTACCGGTGTTGTGATGTTACCGCGGGGCAAGGCTGAGCCAGAGATGAAAAGCTTGAGCAGTTCATTATTTATTGAGCCCCAGAGTAAGGAAGTGTTCCTTCTCTCCGGGGTAAGCGCAAATCTTTTGGGCCACTTCAGGCAGAGTTCGTTGCAGGGCCGTCAGAATTTCAACTGCGTCCGCCTCCGACACATCGTCGCCAAAACTGATTGTTCTCCTGCCAAACTTGCACTCCAGCCGGGGATGTTCGCCTTTGCCGCTTTTCTGCCATTCCAATTCGCTGCAATTAACAATTTGATACTCATGTTTTCGTTCCCATCCATGGAACCCTTTACGGATAGTCAGCTTATTCGTGTCAATCTCTATGACCTCCTCCTTCCCAAACAACAGAAACCAAAGCAAGGGTGTGGAAGAGACCATGCCCCAAATCCAAATGATTTTTAAGAGGAGGGACAACTGGACCCACCGTCCATGTAGAAACCACGCGAAATAAACGTCCACCCCCAAAGTGAAAAGTGCTGCGACTGGTTGAGGCCCATGTTGAATATCGACGCGTAGCATTCCGGAGATCGCTGTGATCACGACCTTAGGACCATGATGAAAGGGCCCAGCCATTTGTCTCCTTTCGCATCACAACTCATGCCATTTATGTGGGCATGAAGAGTATGAGATGGACACTAGCGAAAGATGCTGAGGGAATCCAATGTTTTCCTCCCCGCGGGCCCACGGCAGAATCGGCGAGGCTAAACCGACGCGATTCTCTCATTTCGGAGCGCCTTCTCTGCTTCACGCTGAATTTGCGGTTCGTCTCCGAAACCGGCAAGCCAGTGAACACTGGGATCTTTGCGGAACCACGTTAATTGCCGTTTTGCGTACTGCCGCGTTGCCTGCTGAATTGCGGCGCGCGCTGCTTCGAGCTTTTTCTTTCCGTGCAGAACGTCACGCAGTTCGCGGTATCCGATAAAATCGAAGGGCTTGGCATTTTTTGGTAAACCGCTCTCCATCAGCCCGCGTACTTCCTCTATCCAGCCTTGCGCCAGCATCGCGTCCGTCCGCGCGTGGATGCGTTCGTAGAGCGCTTCGCGCGGCGGCATCAATCCGATTTTCAATGCGCGCCAGCCTTCCAGAGGCGCGCGTCCCGCACGGTGCATTTCCGAAACGGGTTTCCGCGCAAGCACGCACACTTCGACCGCACGGATCAATTTTTGCTCGTCCGCCGCCGCGATTTTTCCTGCCGTTTCGGGGTCCAGCCGCGCAAGCAGCCGGTGCAAGTAACCCGGCACATGCTTCTCCGCGCGCGCGCGCAGCCTCTCTCGCAATTCTTCGGAGCGCTGTGGCACTTCCGCCAATCCCTCAAGCAACGCCCGCAAATACAATCCCGTGCCGACGGTAAGAATCGGCAGACGGCCTCGGCCCCGCAAATCTTCCAGAACAACCAACGCCATCTGACGGTATCCGCCGGCGGTCGCCGCTTCATTAGGAGTTAAGGAGTCGATCAGGTGGTGAGGGATGCCGCGGCGCTCTGCAGGTCCCGGCTTGGCCGTGCCAATATCGAAACCGCGATAGAGCTGCGTCGAATCGCATGCCAGCACTTCTCCCCCGAATTGCCCGGCCAGCCACACTCCGAGCGCGGACTTCCCCGAAGCCGTAGGCCCAACCACCGCGACCAGCGGCAGTTCCGATATGCCAGGATTCATCGAAACAGGATATGCCAAGCGCGCATGAGCAGCACAATGAGCACAATCAAAGCGAGAACCAGACTGCCGAGAACCTGCTGGCGGACGAGTTTCACTGTTGGTGAGAATAACTTTCTGGCGGGATGTTGTAGAGGTAGGTGTATCGCAGCTCAATGTAAGGCCCTGTGAATTGCGAAGGCAGCGGCTCAAATGGGTTGGAAGCGCGTACGGAAGAGTAGGCCGCACGATCGAGCGGCTCTTTTCCCGAGTTGCGGTTAATGACAGGCTCGGGGTTTGGGACGCTGCCATCCCGCATGATCTTGAACGTCAGGACGACAACACCCCTTTCCCCAAGCTCGACCGACTCGGGCATTATGGCAAACCAGTTTCGCTTTACCGTGACGTACACGCGCTGGAGGTAGCTGTTAAAGTCCACACCCTGATCAGGTGTGAGCATCTCAAGTCCGCCGTAGGCTGTTCCGCCACTTCCACCCCCGCCAGGAGAGCTGCGGCCCGAAACGCGGCCTCCGCCCCCAATTGGACGCGAGCCGGAACTCGGCGCCCTGGACATATCCTGCACGGTATCCTCGATTGTGGGAGCTTTCGGCAACACCAGTCCGTGCTGCGGCTTCGGCATGTCCGGAGTATCCAGCTTCAGCGGCGGCTTCGGAGCATCCGGCTTAGGCGCGGGCGCTTCCACCTCGTGCGGAGTCACCGGCACTTTCGGAGCAGGGGCGTCCGGCAACTCTCTCTTGGGAGGCTCAGGCCTGGGCGCAGGCTGCGGGACGGGAGGAGCCACTTTGTTTATTACGCGTGGGTCGACACGAACGGCAGGCGGCTGCGCCGGGCGAGGCTCCGCTTTTGGTTTGGGAGCGTATGAACTCTCCGGCGGAATCCACGTCAGTTGCCGGTTGGCCAGATCAATTTCATCTTTCGTCGGCGCGTGCGGCGGGAAGATCTTTGCCCACAGGATAATCGTCGCAAACAGCAGTATGTGGAACGCAAACGACGAAACGCGCGTGATCAAATCCGATTTAGTTTTTTCTTCCGTTTGTGGCTTGGTGAGAAGATTCACTTCGCCGGTCATGAAAACGTCGAGATCGACGATATCCGCCGGCGGGATCAGCCGTCCTTGCGTCATTTCCAGCGGCGCTCCGCCTTGCGGCACGGCGATGCGTTCGTCCATGTCCGTCGGCTGAACGGGGGTCGAAGTATTTTCCTTGACGTTGTAGGCTTCCTGATTCACATCGCGCGGAACAACGACGCGCGCGGCAATCGACTCGAGCGGCAGCGATCTGGGAATACTCGATTTGCCATCCAGCTCGATGATCGGCAACATAGCAGGAACGAGCGTGCGCTCGTCCAGTGTCGTTGGACGACGACGCTGCGTCGCGGTGTCCGCGGTGGCGGACAGACGGGCACCTTCCGGAACCAGGGTGCGGGGAATCATTTTCCTGCTTTCTCTTGTGAGGCGAACGCTGCTAGTTGGACGCGTTCGCCATGCTCCTGGATGCTTGCCATCACGCGGGTGGCCAGTTCCAAAGCCGCACGGCCAGCGGCGCCGTTGGTAGGCGGCTCGCGGCGAGTCCGTACCGCTTCCAAAAAGGCCTCGAGTTCCGCATGCAACGGTTCCACGTCAGGCGCCGGCAATTTCTCAAACGAAAACTCAGGCTGCGGTCCGGGCCGCTTTACGCTGACACGCAGCGCGTCGCGGCGCGCGTAGTCGAGCGAAATGTACTCGTGCTGCTGGAAAAATCGCATTTTACGCACGCGTTCCGTTGAAACTCGGCTCGCGGTTACGTTGGCGACAGCGCCGCCGGCGAATTCAAGCCTCACGTGAGCGATGTCCACTTTGTCCGTTAGCACGGGAATGCCCACCGCCTTCAATTCCGTCACCGGCTCCTTCACTAGCGCCAGCAGGATGTCCAGATCGTGGATCATGACGTCGTAAATCACTTCCACATCGAGGCTGCGCGGCGTAAACACTCCCAGGCGATGC
>Ga0207051_1125_pt1 | contig 11258 bp, 8 predicted proteins | sample Alteio_BWMinCont_61_FD_153292 | JGI IMG/M metagenome (GOLD analysis project Ga0207051, IMG submission 153292) | Enriched cells from forest soil in Barre Woods Harvard Forest LTER site, Petersham, Massachusetts, United States -... | ecosystem: Environmental > Terrestrial > Soil > Temperate forest >...
CGGACCGCGTTTCTGGTTTTCCGTCTCACCGGAAATGCCGCAAACGAACTACGCGCAAATCATTGTTGAAGTAACGGACAAGGAAGCCACTCCGAAGCTGAAACGCCCGATACAGGACGCACTTGCAAAGCAGATCCCAGGCGCATGGATCACTGTGCGCCAGTTGCAAACAAACCCAGTCGAAAATCCCGTAGAGCTGATGATCTCCGGCCAGGCGGACGTGGATGCGAAAAACGAAGCTGATGATATCCGCACGTTGCGAACGATCGCTCGGCAGGCCCAGGACATCGTTGCCCAAGCCCCGGGTATTTCCGTTCTTCGGGATGACTGGTTTCCGGACAATCTTCAGCTACAGGTTCAAATCGACCCTGACCGCGCGAACGTGGTGGGCATCACCAACGCCGATGTCGCAAGCGCGTCAAGCGCAGCAATAAGTGGAACGCAAGTAGGCGTGTTCAAGGAGGGGAACAAGAACATTCCTGTTGTGGCGCGGCTTCGCATGCAGGAGCGCGGTCAGCTTGCCGACATCAAGAACCTTTATGTGTACAGCTCACAGACGAATAACCGCGTGCCGCTACTGTCGGTCGCAAATTTGGAGCACCTCCTCGAAACCGGCCGTATCGCGCGGCGAGAACACTTTCGCACCATTTCCATCTTGTGTTATCCACAGCCTGGAGTTCTCGCGTCGGAAGTAATCGATCCGATTATTCCGAAATTGCAGGAATTCCAGAAAAATCTTCCTCCCGGATATCAGCTGCGGATTGGTGGTGAAAGGGCCAAGCAATTAGACGGCTTCGCAAATCTCAAAATCGTTCTGCTGATTTCTTTGATTGGGATTTACTTGGCCTTGCTCGTTCAATTCAATAACGCCGTCAAACCTCTTTTGGTATTCGCTGCTGCTCCTTATGGCGTGATCGGCTCTCTGATCGCCCTCGCGATCATGCATACGCCGTTCGGGTTCATGGCTTTTCTCGGCATCGCCAGCCTGATAGGCGTGATTGTCAGCCACGTCATCGTGCTGTTCGACTTCATCGAGGAAATGCACGCAAAGGGCGAGCCACTGGTCCAAGCGCTGGCCGATGCGGGCATCCAGCGAATTCGCCCTGTAATGATCACAGTGGGAGCAACGATCCTGGCTCTTTTCCCGCTTGCTCTCGAAGGAGGTCCGCTGTGGCAGCCTCTTTGTTACGCGCAGATCGGGGGACTTGGCGTCGCCACCTTTATCACTCTGCTCTTGGTGCCGGTCCTGTACAGCATATTCGTGCTCGACCTGAAGATCATTCGATGGGAAGCCAATGAATCCACCATGCATGGCGAACTGCCCGAAGCGGCTAAAGCCGTTCCGCAAACAACCTGAAAGCAATGAAAATGACACTCATACCTCAAGCCTCTGCCGCCGCTCTTCTGTTAGTCCTCACACTCTGTTTGCAGTGTGCCGGGGTTGCGGCGCTCGTTGAGTGGCTACGGGGCGTTACGGCCAAGGGCGAACAAGGATTTGGTCCGGTTCGCTCGGCCGTCCTGGTAGTGAAATCGACGATCGCAATCATTATTCTCCACGGCCTCGTAATCCTTTTGTGGGCGAGTTTCTACCGGTTGCAATGCTTTCCCTCGTGGGAACTCGCCTTTTACTTTTCTTCGAGCAGTTACGCCACCGTGGGTTACGGCGATGTGACCCTTCCCAGCAGGTGGAGGCTCTTAGGGCCTCTTGAGAGCATGGCGGGAGTGCTGATGTGTGGCGTATCAGTCTGTCTTCTGTTCGCCACGATCACGCGGCTGATGGACCGCGACCCACGCCACTCTCGTAAACTGGACTACGCAAACGATCCGGTAGACCTAAAGGGGAATCACTATCCTAGTGAGCAAAACTATGCCTAATGCCACCACCGAAACCCCAGATTGGCTTCGCGAGATGACTCAACGAACTGTCCTGAACTCTGTCAGGAATAGGCCCCGCCTCGGCAACCCTTGCCCGTGTTTTCCGCCTGACCCGACCGCCGCGTCATTCGTGCAACGTCTGATGCACCAAGCTAATCGCCGTCGATCCTTCGCCGACTGCCGACGCCACGCGCTTCATGTTGCCAGAGCGTACATCGCCAACCGCAAACACGCCCGGCAAACTGGTCTCGAAAATATACGGAGTGCGCCCCAGCGGCCAGCGTGCGCTGGCGAGATCTTCCGGCGTCAAATTTGGTCCAGTCTTGATGAAGCCCTGCTTATCCTGAACAACACATCCTTCGAGCCATCGCGTGTTCGGGCTAGCTCCGGTCATCATGAAAACGTGCCGAATGTTTTGAGTCTCTAACGCTCCGGTCTGATTGTTCCGCCATTGCACGCGCTCGAGCCGTCCATTTCCTTCCAAGGCGGCAATTTCTGTGCGCTTGTGAAGGGTGATTGCCGGATTTTCTTCAATACGGCGGATCAAGTACCGAGACATGGTGTCAGCAAGCGCGCCAGACCGGATCAACACATGCACATGCTTGGAGGTCAGTGACAAGAAAACCGCGGCTTGCCCCGCTGAGTTGCCGCCACCGACGACAATCACTTCCTCGCTGCCGCACAACTGCGCCTCGATAAACGTCGCGCCATAGTAGACGCCCGCTCCCTCAAAACTCGACAAATTTTCCAAAGGCAGCTTGCGGTACTCAGCCCCACTCGCAATGATGATCGTGCGCGCAGGAAGCCGTGCGCCACCGTCAATTTCAATCGCATAGGGCTTGCGTTCGCAGCTTAGCTTCACGGCTCGCCGCGCGATCATCATTTCCGCGCCGAATTTTTGCGCCTGTGTGTAGGCGCGGCCCGCAAGCTCCTGTCCGGATATACCTGTCGGAAATCCCAAATAATTCTCGATTTTTGAACTGGAACCCGCCTGGCCGCCAGGTGCGTTCGTTTCGACCACGAGCACTCGGAGCCCCTCGGACGCGGCGTATACCGCCGACGAGAGCCCGGACGGCCCTGCGCCCACAATGATCACGTCGCGCATTTCTTGCTGGTCGATTCCTTCGTTGAACCCCAGGCAGTCCGCTACTTGCCGGTTCGTCGGATTGCGAAGTACAGTTTTCCCCCGGCAGATGACCACGGGAACCTCTGCCGCCGTGACTTGGAACCTGTCCAATACTTCCTGAACGCCCGTATCGTTGTCGAGATCGACATACGAGTATGGGTGTCCATTACGGGAAAGAAACTCTCTGATCCGCAATGTCCCAGCGGAATTGCCCGACCCGAGAAGCACTACATCTCCTAAGCCGCGCGCGATCAGTTCGACTCGGCGGAAAATAAAAGCGCGCATTAAGATTTCGCTGAGGTCGGCATCGCTCTGCACCAGGTTCTGCAAGCACCCGTGATTGACCTCCACTACTTCCCCGCCCTCGCGCATCCGCGCGCGCACCAAGCTGCGCCGGCCCGAAAGCATTCCTACATCGCCCATAAACTGCCCGGCGGTATGCACCGTAATTAGCTCTTCCTCCTTACCATTTGGACGCAGGATTTCGATTGCGCCGCTGATCACGACAAAAAACGGAAGGTTTTGATCGCCCTGCTCGACCAGGATCTCGCCCGCTGAAACGCGCCTTCGTTTGCCATGGGCTGCGATGCGCTCGATCTGCGCCGGGCTCAGCGTCGGAAAGAGCAGCTCGCGCCGCTCCGCCGTTAACGACGCGCTCAGCGGAAGGGGAAGGGTGGTACTCATAACCAAATTAGCGTAGCACACTGCCTGCACCGCGCCATCAGCCTCCTGTTGAAAGACGATGGCGGTGGGGAGAAAGAGTGCGTTGTGACGCTTAGGGTGCGTGGGACAGAAAAAAATCGGGCCGCACAAAAGCTGCGCGGCCAGACCGAATCATTATCGCTAGTTCATGGGTACCAGAACTGGGCCCATAGAGGGCTCCGCCGAGAAACGAACGGCTAAACGAACTCGTGCCGCAAGCTTCGACGGTCCACTTACCAACGGGCTCTACGGCCAGCGATTTACGTAACGTGGCCCATAGCCGGTGGGATTAGTATCGACAAACGCGCCAGCATCGAGGAATCGTCTCGCGGCACTTTCTTCCGGATTCCGGCCGCCATGCCGACTTATCGTTACTGATCGGCCCGGCCTGAATAACTTTCGGTTTGCCGACAATCCGGGAGTTATCTAGCTGCGCTGATAGGTGGAGGATGCCCCGCCTTTAGTTGAAAGTTGAGAACGAGAAGCAGCGGCTCTCGCCCGAACTCGGATAGAGTTCGGGTTGCGAATCCCTTTTAAAGGAGAGAGCCGCCGTGAGAAACAAATACCAGAGGAAGGACCGCAAGTCCAATCACAAGTTCGAGGTGGTCGGCGGGGAAGAATTGTTGGTGCGGGTGCCGTTGCCGATAGCCGAGATGTGGGCAGAGATGCAGGCGCAGGTGGAAGAGCTGACCGGGCAAGCCGGGCTGCAGATCCTGCGCGCCATTCTGGAAAACGAAGTAACGAGCCGAGTAGGGCCTCCGCATCGGCCCAATCCCACAGCGGGCTGTGTGCGCTGGGGGAAGCAACCGGGTTATGTGGTCTTTGCTGGACAGAAGATTCCGCTGGAACGACCGCGGGTGCGAACGCGCGAAGGCCGGGAAGTGGAGCTGGAGAGCTACGGTCAGTTGCAGCAAGACGGGAAACTGCAACGAGCGGTGCGGGAGCGCATGGTGGCCGGACTGTCCACGCGAAACTATCGGCGAGCGGTGGAAAGTGTTCCGGAAGGGTACGGGATCGAGAAGAGCAGCGTGAGCCGGCAGTTCGTGGCGGCCAGTAGCAACCAGTTGCGAGTGCTGTGCGAACGGCGCCTAGAAGATCTGAATCTCGTGGTGCTGATGATCGATGGCATTCACTTTGGCGGCCAGGTGCTGGTGGTGGCCCTGGGGATCGCGGAAGGCGGACAAAAGCACGTTCTGGGAGTGTGGCAGGGGGCCACGGAAAACACTGCGGTGGTCAAGGGGCTGTTGGAAGATCTGGTGGACCGAGGACTGGATCGCCAGCGGCGGTATCTGGTGGTGATGGATGGATCGAAAGCGCTGCGCGCCGGTGTGGAACGTGTTTTCGGTGACCAAGTGGAAGTGCAGCGTTGCCAGATCCACAAGCGGCGGAATGTGAAGGAATACCTGCCGGAGAACTGCCAGAAAGACTACGACCGGCGGATGCGCAATGCCTACGCGATGAACAACTACACGGAGGCCCGAGAGGCGTTGCAGAAGATCTTCCGACAACTGGAGCGCATCAATCCGAGCGCGGCCCGGAGCCTGGAGGAAGGGCTAGAGGAAACGTTGACGGTGCATCGCTTGGGTGTAGGAGCGGTGTTGCGTCGGAAACTGGCTACCACCAACCCGATCGAATCGTGCTTGTCGACGGTGCAGCGCGTGGCGCGAAACGTAAAGCGTTAGCGCGAAGGGGATCAGCCGCTGCGCTGGACAGCCACGGGACTCTTGGAAGCAGAGAAGAAGTTCCGACGCATCAAAGGCTATCAAGAAATCCTGTTGCTGAAGGAACGTTTGAATCCGTCGCGTCTTCAGCAGAAGGAGGTCCGGACAGTAGAAGTCGCTTGAACATCGTTGCAGGTAGTCTTACAGTGCCGAACATCGAGAGTCGCTGCAATCAACTAAAACTCGGACATCCTCGATACGTGTGCGGAATTCGATAATCGGGAGGTCGTCTATTCGGAAAATGGTGCATTCGCGACGACATCGGCAAAGTTGGGGGATGTGTACCCCTCGACATATCGAACGCCGAAATCCCGAACGATGTTGTCAAAGGTGGACTCCGGCTTCCGACGAGCGATGTTGCAAAGGCACTCTTTGAATCCGTTTTTAAGTGCCAGGCGCGGAAATTCGGCTAGGATCGCGCCTTGTTTTTCCTGCGGAATTCGATCAAGACCTGCCCCCAGAACGTCCGCCGCTATTCCCGAATGGGTCATAGCCACTTCGGGCTCTTTGTAAAGAGCGATAGATCGTGTGGTATGAAGCGCGATAGCATCCCAAACAACTTGCATCTGCTGCGTCGAGATGCCTCGCCCCTTCAGAAACGAGCGCGCCGCATTGGCGCCATCCACCTCGAAACGATTTTCCGCCGTATAGCGGTCAGTCAAGCCCAGATCATGCAGAATCGTGGCTACTGCCAACAACTCGGCATCCGGAGCACGTTCAACGCTTTCTGAAAGCAATACGCCGAATAGCCAGGAGCGCATCACGTGGTTGAAGAGAAATGGCTGTGACGCGCTCCGTGACAAATCAATCGCATCGCGAACCAGAACTGTGCCGGGTACTTTGATTCCTGCTAAAACCATTCCTTACCTCTCTCGCTTTATAGTCCGTGGTCGGCCCTCGTCAGGGACGCCTCTGATATGTGCTGCACAAAAAGCGTTGCCGATAGTAAGAGCCTCCGCGGCTAGGTCGCTCCATCACACAGCGCTCGCCTGGATGCTGTTCAGAACGGTGTTGTCCCAATAGGCGTCAAGGCGCGTAATGGCCGGGACTTCAGCGGGTATGGGCCCGCTCATCTCGGCTTGGATCACGACTGTGTTCCCCTCGGCAGGGATCGACTCGATCACTTTGACTCGGAAATTCGGAACGGCATTCGGAAACGCGCGCCAAATAACATCGATGCCACCACGGATTGGCAAGACGCTCTCGCGGCCGTACGGGGTATTTCGTCCAAGCGCGCCATCTGCGCAAAGACCGAGCATGCCATCGACGTCGTGGGCATCGTAGGCAGTGAAGAACTGTTGGGCAATCGATACGTAGTTTTTCGCATTCGTCTTCATCTCTGTGCTCCGCGGAGGTCGCTTTTGATGGAGATCTTTGTGGCCTAGTATTCAAACCACTGGCTGAGGGCTTTGACCTTTTCCTCCGTATACGGCGGGAACAGGTGCTCGATGGCCACGTCGGGCGGCGAAATGAGAACCGATTTTGCATGCGTGAGGGCGTCAAAGCCGGCCTTGCCATAGTAGTGGCCGATGCCCGAGAATCCGACGCCTCCGAAAGGCATGGTTTCAATGAACAGATGAATGTTCACTTGGTTGATCGCGCCACCGCCGAAGGACAAGCTCGAGAGGAAGTGGTCGATCGCCTTCTGGTCACGGCTGAAAAGGAAACCGGAAAGGGGTTTTGGATGCTTCTTCACCTCACGAATGGCCGCATCCATGTCTCTATAGGTAAGGATTGGAAGAATCGGCCCGAAGATTTCGTCCTCCATGATCGAGTCGTCCCACGTGACCGGATACAAGATTGTGGGATCGAGGTAGCGCGCTTCGCGGTCGGCAGAACCTCCGGCCACAACCTTGCTCTGACCAATTAGGGACACGAACCGGTCAACGGCTTTCGGGCTGATGATGCGCGAGTAGTCGTCGGACCTGCTCTTCGGGTCGGTTCCGTACAACTCGATCACGGCCTTCTTGGATTCTCTTACAAACTCCTCAGCAATCGATTCGTGCACATAGGCGTACCCAGGCGACGTGCACCACTGCCCACCCCAGGCTGTTGCGCCCCAGACAATTTTCTTGGCCGCATCCGGGATGTTCGCGGTAGGATCAACGAAAGCAGGATTCTGTCCGCCAAGCTCCAGAAGAATAGGAGTCAGGTTCTTTGCGGCCGCTTCCATGACGATCTTGCCAACCTTGACGCTACCGGTGAAGAAAATGAAGTCGAAGGGTAGCTTGAGTAGTTCCGTCACCTCGTCCTTACTTCCCGTGACTGCAGTAACGGCCCGAGGATCGAAGTATTTCGGAATGAGATCCAGTAAGACCTTGCTGGTGGCGGGCAAACCCTCGGAGAGTTTGAGAATGCACGGATTGCCCGCCGCAAGAACTTGGCACGCCGGGTCGAAAAGCAGGGTCAATGGCCCATTGAATGGACCAATCACCAAAGTGACGCCGTACGGTTCTCGATAGACCTTGGCAGTATGTCCGCTCTCCCGAAGGGCTTTCGGCACGACGACATCTACAGGCTTCATCCACTCTTTCAGCTCTTGCTTCGCGAAGGCGGCGGTTCCAACTGGCGCCATAATCTCGAAGACTTTTTCCTGGCTGGCGGTCTTGAAGTCGCTGCTCATCGCAGCCTCAAGAGCCTCGGCGTTCTCATTGCACAAGTTCTCAAGGCGTGTCAACTGATCGATGCGCCACTCGTACGATTTGGTCGCGTCCGAATCGAAGTACGCCTTCTGTTTGTTAAAGATTTCCTGGAATGAATTCATCCAAGTCTCCCTCTGGGACGTTCGGTTTGTGCTCCGTTTTGCCGCAGGCTCTTAAACTTGTTTAGCTCATAGTGAGCACTACTCGGAAGCGTGCCTTGCCATCCATCATTCGTTTGTATGCTTCCTCGGCTTTTGCAAGCGGAAGTGTTTCGATCATTGGACGGACATCTGTGAGTACGCTGAAATCAAGCGTGTCTTGAGTCTCGATCGCTCTTCCGGTGAGACTGCCGACAACTGACCGTCCACCGAAGATAAGCGGTACGCCGTTGACTGGGATGGCATCACCTGAGACTCCGACAACCGCAAGTTTGCCCCGAGTTTTAAGGCCGGGAAGCAAGCTACCGATTGCGGCCCCGCTTGGCGCGGTCGCAAGGATGACATCTGCGCCTCCGAGCTTTTGCAGAGCTGCCGCCGCGTCCTCTGCCTTGGCATCGATGTAGATGTGCGCTCCTAATTTCTGCGCCAGATGCTCTTTGTCGGGACCCCCGCCAATCGCCACGGTGCGCAGGCCCATTTTTCGTGCAAACTGCACGCCAAGGTGGCCAAGGCCGCCCACTCCCTGAATGGCAACGGTGTCGCCGGCACGTGCGGCGTTACGAAGCGCGTTGAAGGTTGTTATGCCGGCACAGACCAGGGGGGCCGCATCTTCTGACTTAAGTGCATCCGGTATCAGGGCAAGGGCGCGCGCCTCCGCAATCATCGTTTCCGCGTAGCCACCGTCAGTTGTGATGCCGGTCATAATTGCATTTTGGCAATAGGCGGTTTCACCACGGCGGCAGGCCTCGCAGGTTCCGTCTTCACCTCCGAAAAATCCAACTCCGACACGCTGGTCGACCTTCCACGCTGTCACGCCAGGACCCACTTCCTCTATTCGTCCGATAACCTCGTGGCCAGGCACGCGCGGATAAGAAAGGTTGGGGAATTGCGCTTCCACAGTTGCCGCATCCGAATGGCATACACCGCAAGCCTCGACGCGGATACGCACCTGTCCGGCGCCGGGGACGGCAACCTTTCTTTCGACCAAAGAGAAAAAGCCCGGTGAAGAAATCTCCACAGCTCTGTATGTGCTCGCCATCCTTATCCTCCCACTTCACATATCGCCCAACAAAAAATGATTCGATCTTGAGTGTCAGTCACTCTCTTACTTCGAGGTCCCTTCCCGCGAACGCAACATGCGCCAGCGCGAGAGAGCGGTTCTGCACCGCCCCATTGAATCTGCGTATCTCATTATTTCGGAAGATTAGAGTTCCGTCTTGATTGGAACTGCCGCGATTTGGACTTTCCGTCCGGTTCAACTGGCAGGTCTGCCAGCAGAGAGTCTCGCTTCGCTCCAGGAATTGCTTGTTATGCTTCTGAAAGGCCCGAGTTGTGTTATGGCAAGCGGTTTTGACCCTTACTGCTGGGCAAGCAGTTTGAACGCCTTTGGCATCGGCGCATTTGCTCTTCGCCACTGCCCCGGTGAAGTTCCGACAATCTCACGGAAGCTTCGATTGAAGGCTGGTTGATCAGAGAACCCCACTTCTAATGCAACCGTAAGCAATGATTTATCGGAGTGCAACAACATCGACTTCGCGGCTTGAATTCGTCTCTGAAGCAAATAGCGGTGTACTGGAACACCAAATGACTTCTTGAAGGCGCGCATAAAACGACCCGGCGATAGACCGCATTCTTTTGCTAAATCGGGAAGTGCAAGATCACCATCCAAGTGCTCGTGCAGTAGTTCGATTGCTCGATCTTGCTGCCAGACAGCTAGTCCTCCGGTCACAACTTCCGGGAACTGAACCGAATCCTGATAGGTCCTGGTCAGATGAGCGCATAGCAATGTAATCATTTCATCGAGGACCAAGCGCGGGAGATGCAGCGTACGATCAAAGTAGGGCATGATCATCCGTGCCCAATGGAGAATCACGTGATCCTTGGTTCCCGGAGTGCAATGCAAGTTGCGAACCCGGTTCTGCTCGTACTCGTCGCTAAATCGATTGATAACTGACCGGGGTATATAGACGTGAACCGAGTCGAAACCTGAAGTTCGCAGGGCGACCGGCTCCGACTCCATATCGAATATCTGAATCCCGCCGGCATCCCATTCGGTGACCCGATGAAAGCGTCCGTCGAGCCAAGTTCCCCAGCCCTCAACGCTGTCTGGACGGCGCAGGTGCACGGATATCGAAAAAGCCCTTTCTGGCGGAATGTGTGGCGTGGGTCCAGGAAAGCCGTTCGGCATTCGCATGCGCGTCAACGCAACCTGAGAATTTCCTCTGGGACCAAGGACGAGTGAGGAAGATTCCCGCAGGGAGAAATGCTCAGCCAATCTTTGCCCAAACATGCCTTGAAGCATATATTCCGCCTCGTACCGAATTAGAACTTACCGTTGCTGTTTTTCCATTGATCGCGAGGTGGGATCGCTTCGAGCGTATCCCAGTGCTCGGCGAGCCTACCCTGTTCTATGCGGAACAGGTCATAAATGCCAGTGGGTACGCCACCAAACGTAGCCTCGGCAACGACGAGGACGAAGTTTCCTTCGCCAAGTATCTTGTGCACGCTCTTGTATACGACCGCCTGACCTTTGGCCGCAAGTGCCTGTAAGCCCGCAATCAGCCCCGGGATTGTATCGGCCACCCAGGGGTTGTGCTGAATGTATTGGGTTCCGTTGAAGTAGCTCGGGAAGGTCTCCCGACGCCCTGCGAGGAGGTCCTCCATGTAGCGCCGCATAAGCGCCTTATTGGCCTCCGTCTTGTCCAGATCGGAGGCGATTGTGGGACCGTCGATCATCGTGTGTCCGCTCGGGCTGGGTTCGGTCGCGGTCTCCTGCAAATTATCCCAATGCTCGACGATCAGGCCATCTTCGAACCGGAAGATGTCGAATCCGATGCGTGGTCCGAAGAAGTTGTACTCCGTGTGAGCGAAGACATAATCGCCATCTTCAAAGACGCGGATCGTATTGACGGACGCATCGGGCGGCATGTTCTTGATGAGGGCGGCGACACCTGCGAGGCCAGGACCGACCTGCAGGTTGTGCTGGATGTATTTATTCGGATTGACATATGCGAACGGAACCGGATCTCTGGTC
>Ga0207051_1127_pt1 | contig 11156 bp, 22 predicted proteins | sample Alteio_BWMinCont_61_FD_153292 | JGI IMG/M metagenome (GOLD analysis project Ga0207051, IMG submission 153292) | Enriched cells from forest soil in Barre Woods Harvard Forest LTER site, Petersham, Massachusetts, United States -... | ecosystem: Environmental > Terrestrial > Soil > Temperate forest >...
GCGTCGATCACGCCGCACACGAAGTTCAAGGCCGAGGCGTACGTATTGACGAAGGAAGAGGGCGGGCGGCACACGCCGTTTTTCACGGGGTACCGGCCGCAGTTTTATTTTCGGACGACGGATGTGACCGGAGACGTGGCACTGCCGGCGGGAGTGGAGATGGCGATGCCGCCCTTCACGTTTTCGGCGGAGATTTCGCTGATCACGCCGGTGGCGCTGGAACGGGGGCTGCGCTTCGCGATACGCGAGGGCGGCCATACCGTCGGCGCCGGCGCCGTCACCGAAATCATCGAGTAAATATGCCAACTGGAGAACGAATTCGAATTCGACTGAAGGCGTACGACCACCGCATTCTGGACCAGTCCACGCGGGAAATCGTGGAGACGGCCAAGCGCACGGGCGCGGACGTGGCGGGACCGATTCCCCTGCCGACGACCATCAACCGCTGGACCGTGCTGCGGTCGCCGCACGTGGACAAGAAATCGCGCGAGCAGTTTGAAATGCGCACGCACAAGCGGCTGATCGACATTCTCGAACCAACACCCGACACGGTGGACGCGCTGATGAAGCTGGACCTGCCGCCCGGCGTGGACGTTGAAATCAAGGCTTTCGGGCGCGAGCACGCGACGAAGTAAGGGCTGCGAAGACAGGCGGAGCGAGATGAACTTATGGCTGTGAACGGCATTCTCGGAGTGAAGATCGGGATGACCCAGGTGTTTGCTCCCGACGGCACGGCGGTGCCCTGCACGGTATTGCAGGCTGGGCCGTGCGTCGTGGTGCAGCGGCGAACCAAGCAGAAGGATGGCTACGAGGCCGTGCAGCTCGGCTTGGTGGAATTCATCAAGCCGCAGCGGGTGGGCAAACCCATGACCGGCCACTTCAAGAAGGCCAACGTGGCGCCGATGCGGCTGCTGCGCGAATTTCGCACGGAAGAGTCCGCCGAGGAAACCAAGGTTGGCGACCGGGTGCTGGTGGACGGTTTTGCGCCGGGCGAACTGGTCGACGTGACCGGCGTGAGCAAGGGCAAGGGCTTTCAGGGCGGCGTGAAGCGCTGGCACTACCGCGGCGGCGACGCCACGCACGGTTCGATGTTTCATCGCGCTCCGGGAGGCATCGGCGCGAGCTCGTTTCCGTCCCGCGTATGGCTGGGCCAGCATTTCCCCGGACACATGGGGAACGAACGCGTGACGGTAAAGAACCTCCGCGTTGTCAAGATCGACAGCGAGGAAAATCTTTTGCTGGTGCGCGGTGCGGTGCCCGGCCCGGCGGGTTGCTACTTGTTGATCCGCAAAGCCAAGAAGGCCAAGTAACCGGGCGCGCGAAGGACAGGGGAGACATGGCGGTCGCAGACGTTCGAAATCTCGCAGGCGAAACGGTGGGCCAGATCGATCTGGCCGATGAGGTATTCGCCGCGGGCGTCAATCCGCACCTGCTGCACGAGACGGTGCGGTGGTACCTGGCAGGGCAACGCGCGGGAACGCACAAGACTAAGGGGCGCGGCGAGGTTTCCGGTTCCGGCCGCAAGCTCTGGAAGCAGAAGGGCACCGGCCGGGCGCGCGTGGGCTCGATTCGGTCGTCGATTTGGCGCAAGGGCGGCACCGTGCACGGCCCGCAGCCGCGGAGTTACGCGTACGCGCTGCCGCGCAAGATGGTCCTGGGCGCGCTGCGGTCGGCGCTTTCGGCCAAGTTCGCCGACCAGAAATTGACGGTGGTGGACGCGTGGACCCTCGGTTCGCATAAGACGAAGGAGTTGCGGCAAACGCTGTCGCGGCTGGGCGGCGAGACGCGGACGATGCTGCTGGTCGAGCCTCCGGGCAACCGCAACCTTGAACTCGCCAGCCGCAATCTCGAGGGCGTGAAGCTGGTGGCTCCCGCGGCGCTTCAGCCGTACGACCTGTTGCGGCACGGCCGGCTGCTGCTATCGAAGGATGCGGCGCTTCGGCTGGGTCGTTCGCTGGGCGCGGCATCGCGTGCGGAGTCCGCGCAAGAGGTTTCGGAAAAGGCCGCTGCAGTTCCGGCCGCGCCGCCGGCAAAGCCAGCCAAGGCGGCTCCGGCAGCCGAGGCCAAGCCATCCACGCGAGGCCGGAAAACGGCTGTGGCCAAGGGCGAAGAATCCGGGAAGACACGGGCGGCGCGCAAGCCGGCTAAGCCCAAGACGCCCAAGCGGAAAGAGTAGGCGATGGCTAACGACATCTACAGGATCGTTCGCCGCCCGATCATCACCGAGAAAGGGCTCGGCGTGAAAGAGACCCAGCACACGGTGGTCTTTGAGGTGGCCTGCGGAGCAACAAAAACGCAGATCAAGGAAGCGGTGCAGACGATTTTTAAGGTGAAAGTGGCTGCCGTTCGCACGGCGATTTATCACGGAAAGTTCCGGCGGCGGGGCCGGGCCGAGGGGCACCGGCGGGACTGGAAGAAGGCGTACGTCAAGTTGGCCCCGAACGAGAAGATGATCGAGTATGCGGAGAACATCTAAGCGGCATCGAACGGAATAGAGGGACGGTAAGCGACGATGGGACTGAAAAGCTTCAACCCATACACAGCGTCCAGACGCTTCATCACCATGCTCGACAAGAGCGAGCTGACCAAGCAGACGCCGGAGAAGGCGCTGGTCGAGTCGAAGAAACGGTCGGGCGGGCGCAATTCGCACGGCGAAATAACCAGCTGGCATCGCGGCGGCGGGCACAAGCGCCAGTATCGCGTGGTGGACTTCCGGCGCGAGAAGAAGGGCATTCCGGCGCGGGTGGCGGCCATCGAGTACGACCCGAACCGCTCGGCTCGTTTAGCGCTATTGCATTATGCTGACGGAGAGAAGCGCTACATTTTGCACCCGATCGGCCTCGAGGTCGGCATGACCGTGCAAACCGGCGAAGGCGCCGATATTCTGCCGGGCAACGCGCTGCCGTTGCGCCTGATCCCGCCCGGCACGCAGGTCCACAACCTGGAGCTTTCGCCGGGAAAGGGCGCGCAAGCGGTCCGCGCCGCCGGCGGATCGGCGCAGTTGCTCAGCAAGGAGGGCGAACTGGCGTTGGTGAAGCTGCCTTCCGGTGAAGTGCGGCGATTCGCGGTCGATTGCATGGCCACCGTAGGCCAGGTGGGCAACCTCGATCATGAGAACGTGACGTATGGCAAGGCCGGCCGGACGCGCTGGCACGGCAAACGGCCGACGGTGCGCGGCGTGGCCATGAATCCGGTCGACCATCCGCATGGCGGCGGCGAAGGCCGCGTCAAGGGAAATCATCCGCAGACACCGTGGGGTTTCCCCACGCTCGGTGCGAAGACGCGGCATAACCGCCGCACGGAGCGGATGATTGCGGAGCGCAGGAAGCCTTAGTTTGGCGGGGTTTGATCCTGGGAGTGACAATATGATCCCGGCGCGGCGGGTGATGGAGAGTCAAGCCATGAGAGCATCGCGAATTACACGAGGGGCGGCGAGGCGCGCTTCGGGCGCGCGCAAGCCGGCGGCAGCACACGCGCGCGCATCCAAGCCGGCGCAAAAGGCGACGGCCAAGCTGGTAGCGGTCCCGCTGCAGCCGGTGCTGTACCGGTTTTGCAAAGCGGGATGGGCCGTACTGGTCGAGAAGCAGCCGAATCAGCAAGGAACGCGGTTCGTCTGCCCGTTCTGCCCGTTGTCCCACCGGGTTTCAGGGCCGGTGCGAGGTTTCCGCAAGGTGCGGCGGGCGCAGTGGGTGAAATTGCACCGGGTAGACGAGTAGGGAAGGAAAACGATGGCGCGCTCTCTCAAGAAGGGGCCGTTTGTGGACGGCCACTTGCGGAAAAAGGTGGACGGGCTCAACGAGCGGAACGAGAAGAAGGTCGTGAAGACGTGGTCGCGCCGCTCGACGATTGTTCCGGAGATGATCGGCCACACGATCGCCGTGCACAACGGAAAGAAGTTCATCCCGGTGTACATCACCGAGCAGATGATCGGGCAGAAGCTGGGTGAATTTGCGCCGACGCGCACCTTCAAGGGCCATGCGGTCCGGGCGGCTCTGGAGCGGGCGGCGGGAGTGGCAGGGGCGCCGGGTGCACCGGGCGCGGCGGCTCCGGGCGGCGCGACGGGCGGTCCGGGCTCGACGGCTCCGGCGCCAAAGGCATAAGCGATGGCAACGAACATTACGTCCGCGCAACCCGTCATTGAAGCGCAGGCTCTGGCTCGTTACGTGCGGATGTCCCCGCAGAAGGTGCGGCTCGTGGTGGACCTGATCCGTGGCCAGCGCGCGGAAGAGGCTCTGCACATCCTTCGCTACACGAAGAAGCGCGCCGCGCACGACATCGAGAAGGTATTGCGCAGCGCGATCGCCAATGCCGAGCGCAAGGCCGAAGACGCCGGCGCCACACTGGACGTGGACGAACTGTACGTGTCGCGCTGCTTCGTGAATGAAGGACCGCGCTGGAAACGCCTGCGGCCGGCGCCGATGGGCCGGGCGTTCCGCTATCAGAAGCGCACGGCGCACATCGTGGTAGCGGTGGCCGAGCATCACATGGCCGCCGCCGAGCGCACCGCGGCGGCCGCGGCGGCTGCGGCTGCCGAGAAGGGCGTTCGCGGGGCCGTGAAGAAGGCGCGGAAAGCGCTGACCGGGCGGAAAGCCCCGGCGCGCAAGGCCAAGCCGAAAGAGTAGAAACGGGAGTCGAGGAGGAGTCGCTTGGGTCAGAAGACACACCCCTATGGGTTCCGGCTGGGCTACAACAAGCCCTGGCGGTCGCGCTGGTTTGCCGGGCGCGATTACGCCGACCTGCTGCACGAGGACGTCGTGCTGCGCCGCCAACTGAAGGACCGGCTGCGTTCCGCGGGCGTGAGCGCGATCGATATCGAGCGCGCCGCGAACAAGCTGGTGATACGGATCTACACCGCGCGCCCCGGCATCATCATCGGCCGGAAAGGCGCGGAAATTGACAAGCTCAAGATCGACGTGCAGAAGCGCACCAAGCGGGAAGTACACATCGACATCCAGGAAGTGCATCGGCCGGAGCTGGACGCGCAACTGGTGGCCGAGTCGATCGCGCTGCAACTCGAGAAACGCGTGGCATTTCGCCGGGCCATGCGCAAAGCGGTGGATTCGGCGCTGCGTTTCGGCTGCAAGGGCATCAAGGTGCGGGTCGCCGGCCGCCTGAACGGCGCCGAAATCGCGCGCAAGGAGTGGTACCTGCAGGGCCGCCTGCCGCTGCAGACCCTGCGGGCGGACATTGATTTCGGCTTCGCGCAAGCCTACACGACCTACGGGGTGATTGGCGTGAAGTGCTGGGTCTACCGGGGCGAAAACGTGCCCGAACGCGGCCCCAGCCAGAAGCGGCTTGCACCAGCCGCAGTCGGAGTGGGGGCCTAAGAGGCAATTGCCATGTTGATGCCGAAAAAAGTGAAGTACCGCAAGCAGCAGCGCGGCCGCCGTCGCGGAAAGGCCTGGCGCGGAGGTGAGCTGTCGTTCGGCGAATACGGGCTCAAGGCGCTCGAGCCGGCATGGATCACCGACCGGCAGATCGAGGCTTCCCGCGTAGCCATCACGCGTTTCATCAAGCGCGGCGGCAAGTTGTGGATACGCATTTTTCCGGATAAGCCGTTCACGAAGAAGCCGGCCGAAACGCGCATGGGCAAGGGCAAGGGCGCGCCGGAACGCTGGGTGGCGGTGGTGAAGCCGGGCCGGGTGATGTTCGAGATGGCGGGCGTCGATTTGGCCACGGCAACGCAGGCGATGGAGTTGGCAGCCCACAAGCTGCCGATCAAGACGCGGTTCGTCAGCCGCGCCGGGAGTTTGTGATGCCTCGTTCCATAGACAAGTTGCGGGATCTAGGCACGCCGGAGCTGGAGGCTCGCGAGCGCGAGCTGGCCGAGCAGGTGTTTCGCCTGCGCTTTCAGCTCACGACGGGCCAGGCCGAGGCGGTGACGCGGCTGCGCTCCGCGAAGCTCGATTGCGCGCGCGTGAAGACGCTGCTCCGTGAACGGGAATTGAGGAAGGCTCATGGAAACTGAAGCGCCCAAGGCGCCGGAAGCGCCCGCGCACCAGCGGAAAGAGCTGGTCGGCGTGGTGACCAGCGCGAAGATGCAGAAGACGATCGTGGTGCGCGTGACGCGGCGGGTCCAGCATTCTCTTTACGACCGTTTCGTGCGCGTATCGAAGAAATTCTACGCGCACGACGAGCAGGGCGAGGCGCGTTTGGGCGACACGGTGCGAATCGTTTCCACGCGGCCGCTGTCGAAGCTGAAGCGCTGGCGGCTGGCCGAAGTGGTGTCCCACCGCACGCGCGTGAATTAGCGCAGGAGAGCACGGCTTATGATTCAGATGCGCAGTTGGTTGACGGTGGCCGACAACTCCGGCGCGCGTCGTTTGATGTGCATTCTGCCGCTGGGCGGCGACGTGGGCAGCCGCGCGGGTCTAGGCGACGTGATTACCGCCTCGGTGAAAGAGGCGACGCCCGAGAGTCCGATCAAGAAAGGCAAGGTGGTGCGCGCCGTGGTGGTGCGTACCCGCAAGGAGCACCGGCGCAAGGACGGCTCCTACATCCGTTTTGACGACAACGCCGCGGTGCTGATCAACGACGCCAACGAGCCGGTAGGCACGCGCGTCTTCGGCCCGGTCGCGCGCGAGCTGCGCGAGAAGAAGTTTGCGAAGATCGTCTCGCTGGCGCCGGAAGTCTGGTAAGGGAGCGATGGCAACGAGGAATTCCATGGAACTCGGAACGACAAACGCGAGTATTCGCAGGGGCGACCAGGTGCGGGTGATGACCGGACGCAGCCGGGGAAAGTCGGGCCGGGTGCTGGCCGTCGATCCGAAGAAGCGGACGGTGACGGTCGAGCACGCCAACATCATCAAGCGCCACACGAAGGCGAACCCGTCGAAGAACGTGAAGGGCGGCATCGTCGAAAAGGAAGGGCCGATCCAGATCTCGAACGTGCTGCTGGTCTGTCCGGGGTGCAACAAGCACGCGCGCGTGGGGCACAACGTGCTGCCCGACGGCAGCAAGGTGCGCGTATGCCGGCGTTGCGGCACGACGCTCGAGAAGTAGGCGGCGGAGAATCGAATCCATGATGAGCCGATTGCGAGAACGGTACCAAAGCGAGGTGATCCCGGCGCTGATGAAGCGTTTCGGGTACAAGAATCCGATGGCGGTGCCGAAGGTATCGAAGGTGGTGGTGAACATCGGGCTCGGCGAGGCCAGCCAGAACATCAAGCTGCTGGACGTGGCGGCCATCGAGCTGGGGCAAATCGCCGGCCAGCGGCCGATCATCACCCGAGCCAAGAAGTCGATTGCGAACTTCAAGATTCGCAAGGGCATGCCCATTGGTTGCTGCGTGACGCTGCGCGGCAATCGCATGTATGAATTTCTCGACCGGCTGTGCAACGTGGTGCTGCCTCGCGTGCGCGATTTCAAGGGCTTGCCGCCGAACGCCTTCGACGGCCGCGGCAACTACACGCTGGGCCTGCGCGATCAGCTGGTGTTCCCGGAGATCGATTACACGCGCGTGGACAAGATCAAGGGCATGAACATCACCCTGACGACCACGGCGCGCAACGATGAAGAAGGCCGCGAGCTGCTGAAATTGATCGGCGTGCCGCTGCGCGGCTAACACAAGGAGAACCATGGCGCGAGCCTCTCAATTCGCGAAGATGCGCAGGAAGCTGAAGTACAAAATTCGCCAGCGGAACCGCTGCCGCATCTGCGGCCGGCCGCGCGGTTTTTTGAGCAAGTTCGAGATGTGCCGTATCTGTTTCCGCGGGCATGCGCTGCGCGGCGAGATTCCCGGCGTAGCCAAGGCGAGCTGGTAAATCATGCAGACCGATCCCGTTTCTGACATGCTGACGCGCATCCGCAACGCCGCGAAGGCGCGGCACGCGCGCGTGGAATTGCCGGCCTCGAAGCTGAAGATCGAAATCGCCCGGGTGCTGAAGGAAGAGGGCTACATCGCGACCTACAAGGTCGTGGATGAATCGAAGACGCGGAAGGCGCTGCGCGTCTTCCTGAAATACACGCCGGACAAGCAATCGGTCATCACCGACCTGCGGCGCGTGTCGCGTCCCGGCAGCCGGCGCTACGCGGCCGTGACGGAGATTCGCGGAGTCGTGGGCGGGCTGGGCATCAGCATCATGACCACGCCGCGAGGCGTGATGACGGGCCGGGCCGCGCGTAAGGAACGCGTGGGTGGCGAAGTGCTCTGCGAAGTCTGGTAGAGGCGAGGGAAGCAGCGATGTCAAGAATTGGACGCAAACCGATTCCGGTACCGGCGGGCGTGAAGGTGCAGCTCAGCGCCGCCGCGATCGAGTTACAGGGGCCCAAGGGCAAGATGAACGTGCCGCTGCCGCGCGGCATCCGTTTCGAGCAGAAGGACGGCGTGCTGAACGCGATTCGCGAAGCCGAGGAGTTTCGCGCGCTGCATGGGTTGGCGCGGGCCCTGGTGGCCAACGCGGTTCGCGGCGTCACCGAAGGATTCAAGAAGGAGCTCGATATCGTGGGTGTCGGCTATCGCGCCGAGGTCAAAGGGAAGAACGTGGTTTTCGCTCTCGGCTATTCGCATCCGATCGAGTTCGCCGTTCCGGAGGGAATTCAGGTCGGCGTCGAAAAGCAGACGCACGTGACCGTGAGCGGCGCAGACCGCGCTCAAGTCGGCCAGGTAGCCGCGAACATCCGCGGGTTGCGTCCGCCGGACCCCTATAAGCAGAAGGGCATCCGGCTGGTCGGGGAACGGCTGAAGAAGAAGGCCGGCAAGGCGGGCGCGGCGAAGACCGCGGCGTAGGCTCAGGACGAGGGAAAAGATCGTGGCGACAAAAACGGTTCGCAAGCTATCGCGCAACGAGCATCGGACGCGCGTGCACGAGCGGGTGCGCACGCGTGTGGTGGGGACGGTCGAGCGCCCGAGATTGTGCGTCTACCGCTCGCTCGGCCACATCTACGCGCAGGTGATCGACGATCACAACGGGCGCACGCTGGCTTCCGCGAGTTCGGTGGACAAGCAGATGCGGGGGCAGGTCAAGGGTGGCGGCAACGTGGCGGCTGCGAAGGTCATCGGCAAGACGATCGCCGAGCGGGCCCTGGCGGCCGGGATCCAGCAGGTCGTGTTCGACCGCGGCGGTTACATGTACCACGGCCGCGTAGAGGCATTGGCCAATGCGGCCCGAGAGGCAGGATTGAAGTTCTAACCTTTATGTCGAAACATATTCTGCGGGAAACCCTGGCGGTTCGCCGGCCAACCGAGGTAAGCGCCAACAGCCTTAAGGACCAGGTGGTATCGATCCAGCGCGTCACGAAGGTCGTCAAGGGGGGTAAAAATTTGAGCTTTTCGGCGCTGGTCGTCGTCGGCGATCAAAACGGCCACGCCGGCTTCGGCATGGGCAAGGCCCGCGAAGTGCCTATGGCCATTCGCAAGGCCATCGAGCAAGCCAAGAAGAACCTGATCCGGCTCAACCTGAAGGGCACTTCGATCCCGCACCAGGTGGTCGGGCATTATTGTTCGGGGCAAGTGTTGCTCAAGCCGGCGTCGGAGGGTACGGGTATCATCGCCGGCGGACCGGTGCGAGCCGTGATGGAAGTGGCGGGAATCCACAACGTGTTGACCAAGTCGATCGGCACGTCGAATCCGCATAACGTGATCAAGGCGACGTTCGACGCGTTGCTGCGGCTCAAGGACGCCGGGCGCGTGGCCGAGCAGCGATCGAAGACCGTCGAGGAATTGCGGTCCTAGCGAGAGGCTGGCGAAGGAATGGCCGAAAAGAAAAAGGGCACGTTCAAGATCAAGTGGGTGCGCAGCGCCATCGGCTGCACGCGGGATATGCGACAGGCCGTTCGCGGACTGGGCCTGCGGAGATTGCAGCAAGTGGTCGAACGCGAAGACACGCCGGCCATCCGCGGCATGGTGGACAAGATACGCCACCTGGTCGTTGTGGTCGAATAGCGAGAGAATGGGGCAAACCATGGCGGCGAACCTATCGGACTTGCATCCCCCGCGCGGCTCGCGCCACCGCAAGGTGCGCGTCGGGCGCGGCATCGGCTCGAAGCTGGGCAAGACGTCGGGCGCAGGCAACAAGGGCCAGAAATCGCGCAAGGGGTTTTCTCGCCGGCCCGGTTTTGAAGGCGGTCAGATGCCGCTGCACCGGCGGATCCCGAAGCGCGGCTTTCACAACCCTTTTTCGCGGGAGTTCGCGGTTTTGAATGTGGAGATGCTCAACGCCTTTGCGGCTGGTGAAGTGGTGTCGCCCGAGGCCTTGGCGGCGCGCGGCCTGGTGCGTCATGCGGGCCGGCCCGTCAAGATCCTGGGTGACGGCGTTTTGAAAGCGGCGCTCACGGTGCGCGCGCACGCCTTCAGCCAGTCCGCGGAAGACAAAATCACGCGCGCCGGCGGCAGGGTGGAGCGATTGCCATGAACCAATTTTTTGAAGCTTTCGCCAACATGTTCCGCATCGCGGATCTGCGCAAGCGGATCCTGTTTACGCTCGCGATTCTGGCCGTCTACCGGTTTGGCTCGTTCTTGCCCACGCCGGGGATCAATACCGACGTGCTCACGCAACTGTTCCAGCAGAACCAGGGCACAGTGCTGGGGATCATCGATCTGTTCAGCGGCGGGAACTTCCGGCGGCTGACGATCTTCGCGCTGGGCATCATGCCCTACATCACGGCCTCGATCATTCTGCAACTGATGACCGTGGCATGGCCTTATCTCGAGCGCTTGCAGAAGGAAGGCGAGCTGGGGCGGCGGAAGATCACCCAGTACACGCGCTACCTGACGATATTGCTGAGTATCATCCAGTCGCTGTCGATTGCCTTCACTTTGCAGCGCTCGGCGGGGCCGAATGGGCAGTCGCTGGTGTACAACCCCGGCATCGGGTTCACGCTGATGACCGTCCTGACGCTGACGACGGGCTCGGCATTCATCATGTGGCTCGGCGAGCAAATCGGCGAACGCGGCGTGGGCAACGGGATGTCGCTCATCATCTTTACGGGTATCGTAGTCGGCTTGCCGCGCGGCATCGGCGATCTTTATTCCAAGGTTTCGACGGAACAGTGGGGGCCGTTCACGGGTCTCGCGGTCATTCTTCTTGTGGGGCTGATGCTGGCGGTTATCGGCTTCATCGTATTCGTTGAGGGAGGCCAGCGGCGCATTCCCGTGCAATATGCCAAGCGGGTGGTCGGCCGGCGCGTCATGGGCGGCCAGATGACCTACCTGCCCT
>Ga0207051_1074_pt1 | contig 11125 bp, 12 predicted proteins | sample Alteio_BWMinCont_61_FD_153292 | JGI IMG/M metagenome (GOLD analysis project Ga0207051, IMG submission 153292) | Enriched cells from forest soil in Barre Woods Harvard Forest LTER site, Petersham, Massachusetts, United States -... | ecosystem: Environmental > Terrestrial > Soil > Temperate forest >...
GCAGCATGTTCTGCCAAGGGAACTCGCCGTGCCAGAAGTTTGCCATCACCTTTCCATTCAGGGAGATGCTCATCTCCCCAGGTGAATTTTTTGCCGTCCAAGCCGCCGCGCGCGGCTAGCTCCCACTCGGATTCGATCGGCAGTTCTTTACCTGCCCAGTGCACGTGTGCCTCGGCATCCTCGTAAGGGATGTGGGGCCAAAAGCGTCCGGACCTGGCCTCCCGAACCTCTCCTGGTCTCTCCTCTCGCCGTCCGGCGTCAATGGAGGAAGTCTTCCGTCCGGCGTATCCACTATGAGCGATGTTCGCTTGGTAGGTACAACCCTTCTTCCCCACTCGAACCAGAATTGATTACAGGAACCGGGGTCGCCCTTAGGGGAGGACTATCGACGTGACTTTGAGCATCTCGCTGTTCCAGTTCGGCTTCTTGCTTATCCGTAAGAACATCTGTTTATCCCGCCGGTGGAAAAATACAACTTCTCTAGCTAGCGCATACATTGGATCCTGGCTGGCAGAAATGACAGTCGTTGCCTAGCCATTTATTTCTTAAAACTGAATAGTTTTCTGTGGATGCTTCCGAGTTCCACTACCGTCTTGCCGTCGCTTTCGCGTAACTGAAAAGAGGCCCTTCCGGACAAACGAAAAGGAGGCTCGTTGTTCAATGACATTCGAGAAAAGCGCAGGCAGAAAAACAACGATTAGGTTAGCCGGGTGGTGGGTTGCCATGCTGTATGGTGGACTAACCATCTTCTGGCTGTCACTAGGGTCGGGATATGCAGAAGCACAATCGGAGATCGCAACTAATGCGGACACCACGTCAGATGATACGAGCGTCACTGCACCCGACGCATACGAAACGGCGGCCGCGACGCCGCCAAAGGATGAACCCCAGGATCCTGCGCAGACAACGCCTACCCAAGCGCAAACTCCGCCAAAGCGATACCTAGATGTCTACGGCTTCGCGATGTTGGACCTAGGCTACGACGTCAAGACGAATGACCCCAACTGGTTTGACGTCATTCGGCCCTCCAAGCTGCCGTCGTTTGCGGGTGAGTTTGGCCGCGATGGTAAGACGTATGCCAGCGTGCGGCAGACACGTTTCGGCGTCAAGGGGTTCGAGCCTACAGCTTGGGGAGACCTTAAAGTTACATTCGAGTTCGACATGTTCGGTGTAGGCGTGGACGCCGGTCAAACAACCATTCGCCCGCGTCACTATTATGGAGAGTTGGGGCCGGTCCTTGCGGGTCAAACAAACAGTGTATTCATGGATATCGATGTCTTTCCGAACATTGTTGAGTATTGGGGGCCGAACGGAATGGTGTTTTTCCGTAATCCCCAGTTGCGCTGGATGCCGATCCGAGGAGACACACACTTGTGGATCGCGTTGGAGAGGCCGGGTGCATCGGCGGATGCGGGCGTGCTTGCAGATCGCATCGAGATTCAGAACGTGCAGGGGCGATTTCAGTTTCCAGACGTCTCAGCACAGTACCGACAGTCCTGGAAGCGAGGCTACGTCCAAGGTGCAGCGATTGTTCGCAGCATCAAGCTCGATCATACAGCCACCGGTACCGTCAATCTCGATCAGAGCATTGTCGGGTGGGGCGTCGATCTGAGTTCCAACCTAAAATTTCGCAACGACAAGGATGTTCTCCGGCTGCAGTACGTATTCGGCGACGGAGTTGAAAACTATATGAACGATGCGCCGGAGGATGTCGCCGCCGAGCCCAATTTCGGAAATCCACTCAAGCCTCTGAAGGGGAAAGCCCTGCCACTGCGTAGCTTCGTCACGTATCTCGATCACAGTTGGACTGACACATGGACCACATCAGTGGGTTATTCCCAAATGATTATCGATAATACGATTCTCCAAACTCCATCCGCCTTTCACAAGGGTCAGTACGCCACGGTCAACCTGCTTTGGTCGCCTTTTAAGAATTTTATGACCGGTGGAGAATTTCAATGGGCCCGCCGAGCGAATTTCTCCGATGGCTTCCGCGCGGACGACTACAGAATTCAGTTTTCCTTCAAGTATAGCTTCAATGCACGTATCGGAGGCTAATCGTGAACCGCGCGAAAAGCAGGAGCTATGGTTCGACTAAGTGTTTATAGGAGGCAGAAAGAGATGTTGATTAAAACTAAAGCTACAAAAGTTCTGATGACATTTGCGCTTGTCGGCACGTTTGGTCTGTCGATGCCAGGGCTGGCCCAGACAAAGCGAAGTCCGGTTGCACCCAATCGGGAGCAAGTGCAAACAACTGTGAACGAGGCATATACAGACTTCAAGAACGATACGAGCGGCAAAAACGCCGACTACATCCCCGAACTAGCTAAAGTGGATCCGAAATTGTTTGGCGTTGCCATTGTGACGACCGACAACCAGTCACTTGCAGTAGGCGACGTAACTCAACCGTTTTCCATCCAGTCGATCTCTAAAGTCTTTACTCTCGCGCTCGCGATGGACGAGTTGGGGCCCGACAAGGTCTTCCAGAAGATTGGCTCTGAGCCTACAGGACGTGCCTTCAACTCTCCAGACGCAGTTGTGGACATGCCGACTCACACTGGGAACCCGCTGGTCAACGCAGGCGCTATTGCAACCACCAGCTTGATCTCCGGCAAAACCGCTGATGAAAAGTGGAACAAAATCCTCAGCTTCTATAGCAAAGTAGCCGGTGAAAAATTAGCGCTCCTCAAGGATGTCTACAAATCGGAGGCCGCTACCAATACCGGTAACAAGGCGCTCGCTATGCTCCTGGCCAAGTATGACCGGATTTATGCGGATCCGTTTGAGTCAGTGGACGTTTACACCAAGCAATGTTCTGTCGGCGTGAATGCCACTCAGCTTGCTCGCATGGGTGCGACTCTTGCGAACAATGGGATTAACCCGGCCACCGGCCAACAGGTCATCAAGGCTGAAGACATTCCTCATATCCTCAGCACGATGACTGTGGCCGGTCTCTACGATGGTTCTGGGGGTTGGGCTTGGCATGTGGGACTTCCTGCGAAGAGCGGAGTGGGCGGCGGGATCGTAGCAGTAGTGCCTGGAAAAGGGGCTATTGCTGTGTTTGCACCTCCGCTGGATGAAGCAGGCAACAGTGTCAAAGCACAAAAAGTGATTGACTATGTCGCCAACAAGCTGAACTACAACCTCTATTCGCCCAGCTCAGTCGGGTGGAAGTAAGTATCCCAAACTAAAGGAACCGTAAAACGGGGCAGAGCTGCTGGCAAATGATCCGTCGGAACCTTTTACACTTTGGTGTGACACTCCTCATCGCGGCCAATTGGCTGAGTTTTGCGCACGCCCAGTCTTCAACTCCTCAGCAAGACCCCGCGCAATCGGCCAGTGGTTCGACCTCGTGGGTGTTTCCACAGTTCCACGCGAGGGACGGTGAACACCCGCACGAGTTTATCGGGGGGCTGAACCGTTATGTCCTCGACTCGCGGAATTACAGACTCAACGGTCAAGTAGTCAACGTGTATCGTTCACCGGTAAGCAGCACTTCTGGTTTCTATACCGGTGGATTGCGAGGAGTGACCTTCACCATTTGATCGACCACTCTCTTCTGAAGCGCTTCGATCCTCGCGACGTAGGGGGACCTAGGAGCTAGCAAGCGGCCGGCAAAAAGATGTACGGGTAACGTTAAGCGGCGAACTCACGCAATCTGCGGCCGCAGTATGACAATTCCATCCATGGATTATCGGCTCTGCAGCTTATTCGAATCTGGGAGACCTCTGTCATGGAAATCCAACGAGCTTCGTGCCTGAAATGGAGGTTTACTTGTGTCTTCCTTATCGGAGCGCTTTGCTCGATTGGGTCGATTTGGCTTTCCTCACAATCGCGATCTGTGGCTCCCGAGACGGTTCCTTACGAACTCGACGACGCGCACTTCCATTTAACCAACTATATTCAAGAGGGCACGGATATCCATGATTTTCTCAAAATCATGGGTACGAAGGTCGGAAGAGTCGCCTTGTTCGGCATACCGCTGCAGCAACAGTGGTCATTTCGCGTTGATGGCAATCGTGCGCCGACTTATTACCTGAACTCTGACGCCCCGCTTTACTACTACTCATTCACAGACGCCTGGATCGCTATGGCCTTCAAGTCTCTTTCGAGAGACGAGCAAGCCCACTTCGATCCGATGATCACCGGGTTTAACCCGACCGACATGTACGCTGTGGATCACATTCGCCGCGTGCTCCAGACTTTCCCAGGCGTTTTTTCAGGCATTGGGGAGTTTACGATCCACAAAGAATTCGTTTCATCCAAGATCTCGGGTGAGGTTGCCAGTCTTGAGGATCATGCGCTTGACAGGATTCTCGACTTTGCAGGCGACGTCGGACTCGTCGTTATCATCCACAATGACATCGATACACCCTTTTCTCCAAACCAGTCCGATACGGGTAGTGATCAACCGATCCCCCAACCTGCATATCTTTCTCAAGTGCAAGCTCTAATCAAGCGTCATCCCAAGACGACCATCATCTGGGCCCATACGGGGGTGGGTCGAGTAATTCATCCCCTCAAAGGCCATGCGGCTATCTTGGAATCAATGCTCAAAGATCCCACCTTTGCGAATCTAAACTTCGATATTTCATGGACCGAAGTTGCCAAGTATATTGTTGCCACACCTGAGTCAACCCAGATTGCTGCCGCTTTAATAAATCACTACCCGGACCGGTTTTTGTTCGGCACCGACGAAGTGGCACCACACGATCAAGAGAAATACTTGCGGATCTATTCGATGTACGCGCCGCTATTCCGTTTGCTCAACGAGGGCGCGAGCGAAAAGCTGCGGCTCAAGAACTATGAGCGGATCTTCGACCAGGCACGAGTTAAGGTCCGGTCATGGGAGAAGACGCAGGGCTACACGGTCCAGGCAAATCGCCGATGAAACCTCCCAACCGTGGAAGCGTTTCACCCGCTTTCCCAAATGCCCAGCCTCACGCGTCAAATCGGCAGGTGTAGCCGAATTGCTCCCGTTGTGTTCTAACCCCGCCAAGCACTTGATGGGATGGGAGATAGGAGCTTTCAAAACGGGCCCCCTCGATCCTAGTGAACTTGTCCCTACCAAAAACTCCATTCTCGTTGTACCAGTTGAATTTGAACGGCGCTGACTATAGGTTGCCAATGCAATGTTCACGACCATCTTCTCGCTTCTCGTTGTTCTCTTCTATTCGGCAACTTTTTCGAACTCGGGCAGCGTTGCAGGCCGAGATTGTTGCCCTCCGGCACCAGCTCTTGGTCCTCCAACGCTCCAGCCGAAATGACAGGCCACGCCTGAGTATCGCCGATCGACTTTTGTGGGTCTGGCTCTCCAGACTGTGGAGCGGCTGGCGATCTGCCCTGGTGATCGTTAAGCCTGAAACCGTGATCGGTTGGCACCGACAAGGATTTCGGCTCTACTGGAGATGGAAGAACCATCATCGGCTGGGCCGACCTTCCGTGTCGCGCGAAGTTATCGATCTGATTCGAAAGATGAGCTTGGCAAATTCGTACTGGGGAGCGCCTCGCATCCACGGAGAACTCCTGAAGCTGGGATTCGAGTTGTCACAGGCGACAGTCGCCAAGTACATGGTCCGTTACCGGAGGCCACCCTCACAGACTTGGCGCACCTTCCTGAAAAACCACGCAAAGGACCTTGTCGCCGCAGATTTCTTCGTCGCACCGACCGTCTTTTTCAGGGTGTTATTCGTCTTCGTGATTCTGTCGCACGATCGCCGTCGGCCCGTCCATTTCGCAGTCACGGAACATCCGATATCTGAATGGACTGCCCGCCGACTCCTGGAAGCCTTTCCTTGGGACAGCACCCCGCACTATCTATTGCGCGACCGCGATGGGAGCTATGGAGAAAAGTTTCGTGAAGCGGCGAACTGGCTGGGCATTCGAGAAGTCCTGACCGCTGCACAATCACCTTGTTGGGCAAAGACGCCCCGGTCAGTCGACCGATCCAGCGCCCAGGGACGGGTCGGATTGTAGAGATCGCACGAGTTGGCGGACTACATCACCATTACGAACGAATCGCCGCCTAGACTTTGGTCGCCTGTCGCTCTTGTCTGTCGCCAGAGTAGTCCGCCATTCTATTTGCAAGTCTCAGCCCAATTAGCGGCAATGGCTTCGCCTCGGGTCCTGGACCGCCAGGATTTCGTTGAGCTTGCCCGTAGTAAAGAGCCCGCGGACGAGGTTTTCAGCGGGGACAGGTACGATGGGTATCGGGCCGCCCCGGTGAGGCGCCGGCTTACGCCGGGACGGATTTCCTCATTGCTCTGACGGGCGGATTACCGCTGTCTATCTCTTTTTCGACAAGATGCCCTGAGCTGGAGTCTACCGGGCGAGGTCATCGTGTGGTGGTGATGCGCAGCGCCATGGGCGCGGACGTCGCGATTCCCGAAAACCGGGCCTCGGCGCCCTTTTCATCGGCGAAAGCGATTGTTGGCTGAGTTACCCATTCTTCACTTAACCGGGACGAACCTCTGCACCCGTTCGCCGTTTTGAACTTCACCGGTATAGATATTGCCTTTCGAGTCCACGGCGATCATGTGGAGCCCGAAGAACTGGCCCCCGTTTTGGCCCGCGCTGCCCATCTTGCCGACGACCTTACCATCTTCGCGATTGAGGAACCAGATGCAATTGTTGGTGAGATCGGAAATGTACAAAAACCGCTGCGCCTTGTCGGGCGAAAAGGCCACGCCTCCGGTGGAACCGCCTTCGCCCGTGTTCGGCGCCAGAATGAATGCCTTCACAAATTTGCCTTGTTTCGTGGTGACCTGGATTCGGTTCGCGCTTGCGGTCCGCCGCGTGGACCAGCCCATCGTTGGAAATGTCATTCGCGCTGATTTCCGACAAGGGTTTTCCGTAGGCACCCCAACCGCGTTTGAAGGCAAGACTGTCCAAGTCGAAAACCATTACGCGGCCGCCGAGGTAGGCGTCGGCCGCATAAAGTTCGTGAGCGGGTTCGTCGAGGCGTATCTCTTCGATATCTTGGAATCTTGGACGATCATGGGGGTCGTCGGAGGATATTTCTCGCGGAATGCCGCTACCGCGGCGGGATCAGGCCGCCGGGGCGGAGGCGCCGGAAAGGTTCCAAGGGGGCCCGGGCCGCCATGGCTTGGATCCGGATTGAGAACGGCTCCCGCTTCACCGCCGCCGCCCGGCGGCGTGTCCGGCGCGCGGGGAGTCTCTCCGACAAGTTTGCCGGTCTTCGGATCGTACTTGCGCACGGTGAATTGTCCGATGTACACGAATCCTTTGCTATCCACGGCCATGCCGTGGCCTTGCGGCTGCTCGGGGGTAAACGAACCGATTACGTTCCCCTCTTTGTAGATATGGATCATTGATGGAGGGCGCGTGCAGCACTCGGCAGTGGGCGGATTTTTCGCTGCGTGCAACTCGGTATCCCTAAGGTCATTGGGACGATCCAGCACCCACCACGTTATCGTTCTTGTCCACGGCCAATCCCGTCACGCCTCCCATCTTCCACTTGTTCGGCAAGGGTTTGGGCCAGTCCGGATCGAACTTGTATTTTTACAATGCCAGCAAGCCGAGGCCGCCCAAGGCGCCAAATGCCTTGATCCATATGCTGCGATCAATATTGGTTTTCATGGGACTTCTCCCTCATTGGTGGGCTGGTCTCAATCCGACTGCGCGGAGTCTAGTCCCCGGCAAAAGCGTGTGTCAATAAACCGGCGGGGGTATATGCGCGCACCCCCTAAAGTTGGCCCACGCAGGTTTTCCACAGCTCGTGCACGGAACCGGAGGGTTCGTAGCGGGACAGTAGAGTACACTCAAGCTTACTTAACGTTCTATGAAACTGCCGCGCGTCATGCTGGCTGACGACCCGCGATGTCAAAGTGGGGTTCCAGGAGCTTTCGGAACGCTTCTGGTACCGCAACGGATGGCATCGCCTTATTGGAGGCGGCAAAAGCAATCCGTCCCGATGTCGTCATGACAGACATGGCGATGCCGCCGTTGAATGGTCTCGAAGCTGGACGAAAACTGAAGCAAGTGCTGCCGCAAACAAAGTTAATTTTCCTCACCATGCATAAAGATCCCATCTTAGCTTCAGGCAATGCGGGAGGGAGCATCCGCGTACCTCCTAAAAACGTGCGCTGCTTCGGAACTCTTGCAAGCAGTTCAGGCCGCGATCAAAGGTAAATCGTTCGTGACCGCTGAAATCGCCCGAGGAATGCAGGAGGTTTTCATCCAAGATCCGCGGTGCATGGCGAATCACAAAGTGCTGACCCAACGTCGGCGCGAGGTGCTGCAACTGCTGGCCGAAGGGAAGTCAATGAAACAGGCTGCCGATGTCCTTGCTGTGACTCCCCGAATGATAGTCTTCCATAAATACAAGATGATGGAGAAACTCCAGATCAAGACCACTGCTGAGTTGATCCAGTTCGCTATGCAGAATCATGTTGTAGTGAAATGAGTCGAGAGAATGGGCCGAACGGGACCTGCCCGTGTGGCAACTGTAAAAACTGACAGTAGCGATAAATTTCCACAATTGTTTAAGCTTGCTGCAGTTTTGTGCACCCAGTCTCGACTCTTTCCGGCTGGAATCGTGAAAACGTAGCTGGCTTTTCAGATGATGCCTTACTATTCATGTGCTTCCGGGAGCGTGATGAGTTCAAGGGGATTTCATTCTAGCGGATCAAAAACAGTACCGCATTTTACGGATACGGCCTGGGTTTTCCTATTGGGACCTGGGTCGACTGAATCGGCGTAACCGGTTCGGGCGTATACCTTAGCAGAAAAGCATGGAGTTGAAACATGATTTCTAACTGTGTGTGGAATTCAACTGTTTCCAGCGGCGTCAATGGCGCCTTGTCCGTTATCACCGTCCTTTACCGATGCCGTCTCTAAGAGTTCTTATAGTCGAGGATTATGAGGGCTTCCGGAGATTTATTCGTTCGACGGTTCAAGAAAGGGTAGATTTCCAGTTCATTGGAGAAGCGTCTGACGGACTGGAGGCCGTTCAGAAAGCCGCAGAACTGCAACCGGATCTCATTTTGTTTGATATCGGCTTGCCGAAGCTAAACGGGTTAGAAGCCGCTCGACGAATTCGAAAGATTTCCCCGAATTCCAAGATACTTTTCCTCACTCAAGAGTCGTCCTCCGATGTGGTCCAGGAGGCGCTTAGCATGGGCGCATTAGGGTATGTTCACAAGCTGTGCGCCAAACGTGATCTCTTGCCCGCTATCGATACTGTTTTGGGGGGAAAGAGATTCGTCAGCAGTAGCTTAGAGTTCAGTGAGGGCGCAGATGTCCACAGGCATGAGGTTGTTTTTTGTTCTGGCGACGGGGTTCTTCTAGATGCCCTTGCTCCCTTTATTGCCACCGCTATAAATGCTGACGACGCGGCTATCGTGTTGGTTAACCAATCGCACCGGACCAGCCTTTTTCAGAGATTGAAGACACTGGGCGTCGACGTTGACACTGCCATTCAACGGGGAACGTTTGTTCAGTGGGACGTTCGCGAGGCACTCTCGACATTCATGGTCAATGATTGGCCTGACGCGGCTCGACTTTCGACGGTTTTGGACGCCGTCATTAAGACGGCAGCCCAAGGGCCAGTAGGAGAATATCGTCGGGTCGTAACTTGCGGGGAATGCGCGCCTACCTTGTGGGCGGAAGGTAAGGTAGAAGCAGCGATTCACGTCGAACACCTTTGGAACAAGACCACCAGAGGCTATGGCGTAGAAACGCTGTGCGTGTATCCGTCGCTTCGAAGCTTAGAAGATGATCATTCGTTCAAGCGCCTCTGTGCAGAGCACACAGCCGTTCATTCTGCGTAACAGTGAGCGAGTCTCACGCCAATACCTAAAAACTCAGACGCAGAGCCAACTGTCCGACTCGTGCATTCACCGCCGTGCTGCTGATGACGCCAAACGTTGAGGAAGTAAAGTTGGTATCTGGACTTGCAAATTGTGGATGGTGGACAGAGTTCATGCGTGACGAGGGGTGGCCGTCTGTGCGTTGTCGCCCTGCAGGAGGGAGATTTTGGATTTGGGAGCCTACGGTCGTCGTTTTTCTTACTTTGATCTGGCTCGTGTTCCAAGCGATTGCAGGCCCTCGGACCAAACTCGTTCGTCGCGTGTTAATTCTCAACGAGCTGGGTCCCGCCTCACCCGCAATCAACCTGATCGACGGAGAGATTCGCGCCAGGCTGGAGAGATCGCCTTACCAGATTGAGCTTTACACTGAGAGCCTGGAAACAACCCTGTTTCCTGATCCGGCTATTCAGAAGGAATTTTTCGATTCCTATATTCGCAAATATCGAGATCGCAAGCCGGACGTGATCATCGCAGTCGGGCCGTCCCCGGTACATTTCCTGGTCCAATCACACGAGAAGTTCTTCGCAGATATCCCAATTGTGTTCTGTGTCTCTACTCCGGAAATGGTGGGAAATCCCACGCTTGACTCTTCCTTTACCGGCGTATGGGAGATGCCCGATTTCACCAAGACGTTAGAGGTTGCTCTGAAACTACTACCCAGCACGAGGCATATAGTCGTCGTTGGGGGAGTCTCGCCCTATGACAGGGCCAATGAGGCGATTATCAAGGATGGCCTCCGCCGCTACGAAACACGGTTTGATGTAACTTACCTTACCGACCTAGATATGCCAACGCTCCTTGAGCGCCTGATGCGATTGGCGAAGAATTCTGTCATCCTGCAGGCTGGAATCTCGGAAGACGCCGCGGGAACTCGATACATCATTGCCACCCAGTCGAATCCCATGGTCGCCCAAGCCGCGAACGCACCAGTCTTCCCCGCGGGTGACATGGCTGACGTGGACGTTGGTCAGGGAGCAATCGGCGGTTACCTGACAAGTTTCACCAAAGAGGGCGAGATTGCCGCTGAAGACGCGGAGAGGATTCTTAATGGCGACAAAGCGAAAGACATTCCTATAGTTAGAGGGGCAAATGCCTATATTTTCGACTTGCGTGCCCTGCGACGCTGGGGGATTAGGGGAGGCGGTCTACCCCGTGGAAGCATTGTGCTCAATCGTCAGCCAACGTTTTGGGAACTCTACTGGCGATATGGTCTTACAGGTCTTCTTCTCTTCCTGGCGCAAGCGCTCTTGATTCTTGCTCTCTTGGTGCAACGAGCGAGGCGGAAGAGCTCTGAG
>Ga0207051_1129_pt1 | contig 11091 bp, 11 predicted proteins | sample Alteio_BWMinCont_61_FD_153292 | JGI IMG/M metagenome (GOLD analysis project Ga0207051, IMG submission 153292) | Enriched cells from forest soil in Barre Woods Harvard Forest LTER site, Petersham, Massachusetts, United States -... | ecosystem: Environmental > Terrestrial > Soil > Temperate forest >...
GTATGAAAAGTACATCAAGAGCACGGCCGCACTGCTCGAACTGCTGCAACAGCGGTCCTCTCCGGAAATCCGTCAGCGCTTCGAGGCTGTGCTCAAGCAGTAGAATTCAGGCGGAGCGGCGAGCTTCAATCGCAAGGGATTTAGCCTGAGATGGCATCAAAAAGCGGGTCCTGGTCCTTTCCCTTCGCGCTGCACGGGGTCAGGAGGACAAACCTTAGGGTGGGCTATTTTTTGTGCTTCTGGGGCTTGGGGATGAAGTATCCGCGACGGGTCTGAATCTGGGCGCCGTCCCGGTCGACTTTCACTTCAAGACGATGATAGGTGCCGTTGGCCTTCACGCCGTCGAGGGAGAGCTCGAGCATGTAGATGGATTCGGGCGGCTGGGTGATGGCTTTGAATCCCGCGTCGAGGTCGTTGCGGTTGTGGAAGAAGGCGCCGCCCGTGCCGTCGGCGAGCTCTCCCATGGAGTTCTCGGCCAGTTTCATGGAGGACTGGCGGTAGCCGGAGACCTGATTCGGATCCCTTCCGCGCAGGTTGTCGCTGGCGTTAAAGGACGTGGTGTACAAGCCGCGGGCATCGAGGGCGCTGATGGTGATGTTGGATTCTGCCGCGAGATTCAGAAGACGGGATTCTTCGGTCCGCGCCGTTTGGTCCAAGGGAAGGAAGCCGGACGATACGAGGACAAGCATGCGCTGGCCCGGCATGGTGGACAAGCGGCGGACAAATTCCCGGATGGTCGCATAGGTAGACAAAGAGTCCTGCTCGCCGAGGTCGTAGGCGCGCATGGCCGCCGCTTCTGCCAGGCGCTCGGCCTGCTCGAGTTCGCGCACGGGATCGATGCCGGGATTGCAGTGGAGCACCTGGTGGACCGCATCGTTGGAGGCTGCGGAGTCGTGCTGGCGCTCCATCAGGTATGCCTGGTAATAGCCGATATCGACGCATTCGGCGCCGCCGGACCGGAAGACGTCCTGGGGACGGAGGGTCTTGAGCGCTTCCTGCAGTTTGGCCCGGTCGCGGGTGAGGCCGCTGTTGACTTTTCCCGACATGGAAACGACCGCGGCCACATCGGAGGCGCTGAGGGCGTTGTCGAGGGCCTGGGTGGCGGCCTTGGTGGAGAGCGCCATGGCATCGATGTCCATGTGGAGATCGTCGAAGAGGAACACGGTAATGCGGTCGGGGAGGGGGGACGATGGCGCCGGCGGATGGGGCTGATTGGGCGGCGGCTGATCGGGTGCAGTGGAGCTTGCGGACGGACTGGCCGCGGGGCTGCGCCTCTCGACCGTGAATGCGGAGATGGGCCGGGGCTTGCCGTCATCGAACACCTGGAAGTTCTCTTTCTTCAGGTCTGCGACGGTGCGGCCCAGTTTATCGCGGACGACGACGGGCACCAGAACGCGGTTGACATTCAGTTCGATAAGAGGAGTAGCGGACTGGGTTTCGGGCTGGCCGGCGGGAGCAGCGGCGGCGGGGGGTGTTTGGGGATTCGAATGATGGGCAGCGAGGATGGGCAACAACAACAGGATCAGGATGGACCGCACGCGGAACTCCGTTTCCTTATTACGATACAGAAATGGGCCGGACCGGTGATGGAATTGGCGGGTTGCGAGCGTATCCGCCTGGTGGTATCCCGCCCGGGTGAGCCAGGACGGGGCGCGCGGTTTGTTCGGAATCGACCGAATAGGGGTGGATCGGAATCTCCGGGGGGCGCGGGATCATCTGAGAAAATGATGCCAGTGAGCAGGACGATCCATCTCCTTTGGCGGGCCGGGGTGTTGGCCGCGGCCATGGTGCTTTGCGTGCCCGGCGCGCGGGGGCAGGGGGCGAATCCCTCTTCGGCCGCGAATCCGTATTACGGCAGCATCACGGCGCATCCGGCAACGGAGGACGTGGTCGAGTTGTCGCTCGACGACGCGATCCATCGGGGTCTCGAGAACAACCTGGGGCTGAAGCAGGAAGAGTACGCCGAACATTCGATCCACGGTCAGAAGATGGAGGCGCTGCAGCAATTCCTGCCCACCATCACGCTGACGGGCGACACGGGGTTTCACCAGTACAACCTGGCGGCGCAGGGATTCGGGCCGGGCGTCATCGCCAAGATAGGCAAGCTGTTTCCCGGAGGGCTTCCGCCGGGATTGTCTCTGATTACGCGGGCCACGGTGACGGAAGGCCAGTTTCATTACAACCAGACTCTTTTCTCCGGCCCGGTAATCGCCGGCTGGCGGGCGGCGGGCGCGGCCACGCGAGCGGCGTACTTCGCCACCACCCGCGCCCGCGGCGAAGTGGTGCAGCAGGTGGCCACGGCTTACCTGAAGGCGATTGCCGCGGCCAGCGAAGTGGATGACGCCAAGGCGCTGGAAGAGACCGCTCAGGTGGCGCTGAACCAGGCGCGGGCCGCGCACGAAGCGGGGACGGCGTCGAACCTGGATGAGCTCCGCGCGCGGGTGCAGTTGCAGGTCCAGCAGCAGGCCCTGATTGCCGCGCAGAACGCATTGGACAAGGACCTGATCCTGCTGAAGCGGGAGATCGGCATCGATCCGGGACAGAAGATGGTGCTGAGCGATCGCGCGCCGTACAGCGAACTGGCCCTGCAGACGCCGGAGGAAGTTCGCGCCGTGGCGCTGAAGAGTCGCCAGGACTACCAGAACCTTCAAAACACGGTGGAGGAACTGAGGGCGGTGCACCGGGCCTATCGCGCGCAGCGACTGCCGACGCTGAGCTTCAGCGGCAATTACGGCGTGACGCAGATTGGGGGCGTGGGCGCGCACGGAACGTTTTCGGCCGTCGGCACGCTGAGCTTCCCGCTGTTTCGCGAATACCGGCTGCGCGGGGATGAGGACGCGTCGCAGGCGCAACTGGATGCGGCCAACGACCAACTGGAAGACCTGCGCGGCAAGATCGACCAGCAGGTGCGTTCGGCGCTGCTGGACGTGACGGCCAGCGCGCAACTGGTAGAGGTTTCGCGATCGAACGTGGAGCTGGCGACGCGCGCGCTGAGCGACGAAACGGACCGCGTAAACGCCGGGGTGGACGACAACCTGCCGCTGGTGACGGCGCAGGCGACCCTGGCCACCGCGCAAAACACCCTGGTGGAGAGCCTGTATCAATACAACCTGTCGAAGCTGGCGCTGGCCCGCGCCTCCGGGGTGCTGGAGCAGCAGTACCGGGTGTATCTGGGGCGGTAGAAACAGCGACAAAGGGACAAGGGCCGAGGGGATTTCGGCGCCGGGGTGCTACTTCAGGCGAGTCTCGCCGCCCCCATCGGTGCGCGGCGGGGTGAGGACGAAGCGGCGGTGGTCTTCGGTGGGATGATTCACCTTCGAGGTGCGCCCTTCGCGCTGCATGCGCGCATGTGCGTCGGACCATGCGGGCAACTCGGGACCCTCCTGCGACCAGTGGACCAGGGCCGCCTCATCGCACCACTCAAGGAGCTTGCGCATCGCAGGCAAGTGCGGCGGGGCGAGCATGAACGCCCGCATGGCGGGCTCCGATTCCCAGCAGGTGCACGTCCAAAACGTTTTGCGGCGGTCCTGGAGCAGGCTGACCCGGAGATTGCCGGGGGCGCGTTTGGCCTGCCGGGCGATGCGGAGCGACGCGAGCAGGAACGCGGGCAGGTAGCGCCATGTCCGGACACGGAGGCGGGTGACGGAGACGACGGGCATGGTTTTGAGATGTGGGCGACGCGGGTTAGGGTTCAGGGATCAGGGTTCAGGGATCAGGGATCAGGGATCAGGGATCAGGGATCAGGGGTTAGATTAGCAGCCTGTGGTGAAAGTGAGATATCGAAGAAGACATCCCTCAGCGGCTAAAGCCGCACTCATTCCATCCCAGTGATGGCACGACTAAAGTCAGTGCCCTTTCAAAACGCGACTTTTACCACGGGCGGTTCGTTAGGTACCACGGGCGGTTCGTTAGGGATCAGGAAGAATTCAGGTGCCGGAGCTGCCGAAGCCTTTGGCTTCGCGGGCGGAGGCTTCGAGGGATTCGAGTTCGGTGATCTGGCCGGTGAGGACGGGGACGGGAATCATCTGGGCGATCTTCTCGCCGGGTTTGAGCTCGATGGGCTCGCCGCCCAGGTTGGTCATAACGATGACGACTTCGCCGCGATAGCCGGCATCGATGACACCGGCGGTGGTGGCCACTCCGCGGGCGGCCATGGAGGAGCGGTCGCGGACGAGGAGGCCGAGCGGGATGCCGGTTTCGGGATGGCGCGCCTCGACCGCGATGCCGGTGCGGACGCGCACGGTCTGATGGGGAACGAGGACGGCGCCTTCGAGGGCGAACACGTCGTAGCCGAGGTCTTCGCCGGGGTGCGCCACGACGGGAAGGCGGGCTCCCGGGTCGAGCCGTTTTACACGAAGCATGGATTGATAGTAGCGGCATGGCTCCCCGGTCTCAAAAGCGAGACCTGGGGCACGCATTGGGGTTCTTTGGCAGGAGGACCTGTAAGCCGAATTCTGTCGTGTGCGGTCATTCCTCTAGGCGCCGCGTTGCCGCGAGCGCTCAACAGCGACCTACCCGGAGGTTTCGGCAATGGCTCGAGCCGCCTTTCGCGCATCGGGCCGATACGCAGCCCGCCTGGCTCTTTTGGCGCGGCTTCCCTCCCTATTTGGTCTTGCTCCGTGTGGGGTTTACCCTGCCTCCGTCGTTACCGCCGGAGCGGTGCGCTCTTACCGCACCTTTTCACCCTTACCCTGGTTTCCCGGGGCGGTATGTTTTCTGTGGCACTGGCCGTCTGCGGGCCTTGACGCCCGCATCCCGGACGTTATCCGGCACACTACCCTATGGAGTTCGGACTTTCCTCTCCCGGAGCGCGTGCTGTCGCGTGCGCCCCGGCAGCGACCGCCCGGTCCTCCTGCCTAGCAACAGTTTACAGGGGTCAGGGGTCAGGGATCAGACTTGGGATTCCGGCGCATGGCTTTGTGGATGACCTTCCAGCGGGCGCGGGTTTCGGTCATGAGGCGCTTGTCGGCTTTGCGGTCCAGATAATCGAGTTCGCGCTGCATCTTGCGGTAGTTCTCCAGGCGGTCCTGGTCGATTTCGGAATCGCGGACGGCGCAGCCGGGCTCGCGGGTGTGGGTGCAGTCGCGGAAGCGGCAGGCCGCGGCGAGTTCGCGCAGGTCTTCAAAGCCGGCATCGAGGTGGTCGGGCGAGGCCCACAACTGCACCTCGCGCAGCCCGGGCATGTCGATCAGCAGCCATCCCCCGGGCATGAGGAACATGGAGCGGGCGGTGGTGGTGTGGCGGCCGCGATCGTCTCCGGAACGCACGGCTCGGGTGGGCTGACGGAGGTCGCCCAGGAGCCAGTTGACGAGGGTGGATTTGCCCACGCCCGAGGAGCCGAGGAGCGCGGCGGTTTGGCCGGGAAGCAGCAGCGCGCCAAGCGCATTCAAGCCGTCGCCGGTGAGAGCGCTTACCGGCAGCACCGGCGCTCCGCTCCATTTGCGCAGATGGTCGACGATCGCGGGCAGGTCGATGCGGCAGTCCGAAGCGAGGTCGGCCTTGTTGAGGAGGATCACGGGGCGGGCACCGCTTTGGCTGGCAACAACCAGGTAACGCTCGAGGCGGCGCTCGTTGTAGTCGCCATCGAGGCCGCTGACGATGAAGAGCAGGTCGATGTTGGCGGCCAGCACCTGCTCGGCGATGCCCTGGCCGGGCTGCTTGCGCGAGAGCACCGTCCGACGCTCGAGGACGTGCTCGATGATGGCCAAGTCGGGGCGCAGGACCACCCAGTCGCCGACCGCGGGCCAGGCCGAGCCGGACCGTCGCAGGCGACCGCTGATGCCGGCCTCGAGCTCGCCGGTTTCGGTCGAGAGCAGGAACCGTTCGCGCGCGGCCGACGCGACGCGGGCGGGCACTCCAGGGCGGGCGTGGTTCGCAAGCTGGCCGGCAAAGAAGCCGTTCCAGCCCAATTCTTCCAATTGCATGGGATTCATCCTCTCGGTGAAGGGACCGTGAGACACACCTCACCGCGTGACTCCGGCGAGGCGAAGTGGAGAGGACGAATTAGGCGGTTTCCGGCAGCGGCGCTCCGAGGCCGCGCGCAGCGAACACGGGTTCGTGCGCAGGCGGCGTCGTGCTTAATGTAGCAGAAGGGGAAAGATCCGGCTAAGATGGCGGCGCCACACCGGGGAGAAATGAATCGAAATGGCTGTGGGAACATCCATTTGCCGTGGCGGAGGGAGATGTCCGCCAGGGCTGCGGCCGGTTCCGCTCATTTTGAATACGCAAGGAGAGACGAATGAAGATCGTGGTTCTGATCGCCCGGATTTTGCTTGGACTGGTGTTCTTTGTCTTCGGGCTGAACAAGTTCTACCCGTTTATTCCGTCAGGACCACTGCCTACCGGTGTGGCGGGCGAATTCATGGGGGCAATGGTGAGCACCAAGTACATCATGATCGTGGGCGCATTCGAGGTAGCCGGCGGCCTGCTGCTGCTGATCAACCGCTACGTTCCACTGGGGCTATCCTTGCTGGCGCCGGTGATTGTCAATGTGCTGATCGTGGGAATCCTTTTGACCCGCATGGCGCTCGGGTCGGGCGCGGTGGTGGCGGTTCTGTGGCTGATCGTGTTTGTGCGCTTCCGGTCGTCGTTCGCCGGCATCTTTGAGGCGCAGCCATCCCACTGACTCCGCGGCTGAGATGATCTTCCGAATAGAATCAAAGCTGCCATGATTGCGTATCTGTATCTCGGGCGGGTGGGGTACGACGAGGCGCTGCGGCTACAGGCGGAGCTGGTGGATTTGCGCTACCAGGGGCGGATCGACAACGTTCTGGTGCTGCTGGAACATCCGCCGGTGCTGACGCTGGGGCGCAATGCGAAGCGGTCGAATGTGCTGGCTTCCGATGCCCTGCTGGCCTCGCGGGGCGTGACGGTACACGAGATCAATCGCGGCGGCGACGTGACCTATCACGGGCCGGGGCAGCTGGTCGGGTACCCCATATTTGATTTGCGCAGCCTGAGGAATCCGCGCGGCGGGCGCATGGGCCCGGTGGACTTCGTGCGGCAGATGGAAGAGGCGCTGATCAGGGTGTGCGGCGTTTATGGCGTGGCCGCGGGGCGCATCGCGGGGCTGACGGGCGTGTGGTGCGGTTCCTCCGGCGCGGAAATTTCTTCCAGAGAGTCAAAAAAGATCGGGGCGATCGGGATTCATGTGTCGCAGGGCATCACGTCGCACGGGTTTGCGTTCAACGTGACCACGAACCTGGAGGATTTCCGGCTGATCAACCCGTGCGGGATCACGGACCGGCCGGTGACCAGCCTGGAACACGAGGTGGCGAGCCGGGATCGCGTGCCGGCGCTCGAGGCGATCGCGCAGGAAGCGGCGCGGCAGTTTGGCGCGGTGTTCGACGAGCCGATTCTCGCGGTGGGCAGCGTGGATGAACTGCGGATGCGGGCGGCGGCATCCGGTCCATGGCCGGTGCCCGAAGACAGGCCGCTCGAGGTGCCGCGGGAAGTGGAGCGCCTGCGGGGGACCCCGGAACGACCGATTCGGGCGTGAGCCCGTCCCGCCCTGGAGCGTGCTTCATAAACGCCGGGCGCAATTCAGAACCATCCCTCTGGGGGGCTTTGCGTAAAAACAGCCAATTTCGACCGATTTTCTGGGCACGGCCGGTGGGTTTCTGGGCAGGTTAGCTCTAGCCCAGCGCCGGGAAAGGGGTGGGTCCGCCCAACGGTGCGAGTCGGTGGTCCACTGGCTTCCAATCCCTTAAAGCATTGTCACGCTGAGCGCAGCGAAGCATCTGCAGTTGGCTTTTTAGTAACTTCCGGATTGTTTGAATGCTAAGTCAGTGAGGAGCACGAGGTGTTACAAAAAGCTGAACTCAGCGCCGAAGCTGATTCAGAGAACAACCTCGGAGGCTCCTCAGAGACTATGTACTTCATCGGACTGGATGTACACAAGAAGAGCATTAGTTTTTGCGTAAAGGACGCAGCCGGCCGGGTGCACCAGGAAGGCAAGGTCGCGGCGACGCGCCGCGACCTTGACGCCTGGGTGCGGGCCCTGCCTCAGCCCCGCACGATCGCGATGGAAGCGACGATCTTCACGGGATGGATCTACGACCACCTGCTTCCGCACGCGGAAGCGGTGAAGGTGGCGCACCCGCTGATGCTCCGCGCCATCGCGGCAGCCAAGAAGAAGAACGACAGAATCGACGCCAGCAAGATTGCCGACTGCCTGCGATGCGACTTTCTGCCCGAGTGCCACATCGCGCCCACCGAGATCCGCGACCGACGCCGTGTGCTGCGCTATCGCAACCTGGTGCAGAGGCAGGCCGTGCAGATGAAGAACCGGGTTTCGGGACTGCTCATGGAATCCGGAGTGCCCTATGACAAGCTGCGCCTGCACCGGATGGGTTACTTCAGCCAACTCATGTCGACCAGCGAAGAGATCGCAGACAGCATACGGCCGTTGCTGAAGCTGTGCCGGGAGCACATCGATCGTTCCCTCCGGATGGACCGGGCACTGCTCCGGTCGTTGCAATCTGATCCCTTGCTGAGTGAACGATTGCAACGGCTGAGAACCGTTCCGGGCGTGGGCCCGATTACGGCTCTGACCTGGGTGCTGGAGGTGGGCGACACATCGCGATTCCGGTCGATCAAGCAAGCCATCAGCTACTGTGGCCTGTGCGGAGCCGAGAAGAGTTCGGCAGACAAGATCATGCGAACGCCGATCTCCAAGCAGCGCAACAAGCATATCCAGCGAATGCTGGTCGAAGCGGCCAGGCTGGCGCCCCGCTTCAGCGACGAACTGGCCATTATCTATGAACGAGAACGGCAGCGCGGAAACGCCAATCGGGCTACGCTCGCCGTCGCCCGCAAGATGGTAGCTCATATGCTGGCCGTGGACAGACGCAAGACAGACTTCATCCCCGCCGGGAAGCTCATGCCCACGGCGGCCGCGTAAAAACCTTTCCTAATAAAAGGAAAGACAAAAACATCAGGATTATTCCAACGCGCAGGCTGCCAGGTCCCGCACATTACCGCCCGGGCTACGGAGGCAACTCCCGAGGCTCTCTTCGAGTTGTTTCGGGACTGGCAGAGAACACAAACTCAATCTTCTGCGACGGCTCTCACCAGCCTGAGGCAGCAAATGGATGTCCGGTTCTGCAAGGGTGCAGGAACCACCGCCGAGAGGCAACACGCGCGCAACGATCGATCCTGATCAACCAACGACGCGCTCTCTCCGAGCGCGAACAGCGAACTCGTGCTTTTTCCTTGACAAGTGACTTACATGGAAGGCGGTGATACACTCGGAACCCGGTTTGGTGCATAGTATCCTCGATGAATCCCGCAGCGATGAGGCACATAGGCCATGCAACGAATTGGAGTGAGGTTGTCGTCCCCCGGGCTGCTGCAGTACTCGGCGATTGTGAGTGGTTGTGCTCTGCTGCTGACTACGTCGCTCTGCGCACTGTCGCAAACAAATTCAATTGCGGCACAGCAGGTGATGAACGAACTGCCAGCGTGCAGCGTGCTTCGCGAGCAAATCGAGCATGGAACAGATAGCCACGGAATCCAAAAACCGTATATGGAGGCCATGCGGGGCCAAGGCGTTAAACGCGCCTTTTTTGAAATCGATTCGGTCTGGCGTGGCGGAAAGCCAACGGAACTCCAGTTTGTGCATCGGCTTTATTTCGCCCAGTTCGATGCCGCCAACTCGCAAATCGTGGACTCGGCGAGGCTGGCGCAAATCAAAGGGAGCGGCCTAGAGGCTGACCTCGAAAACGTCGCACGTGAGCGAGTCAGAAACGCTCCGCTGTTCGCTGGCGTCGATCTCAGGACCAATCCAGATGGCAAGAGGATGTACAGCTATGTCGAACTGCTGGCAGATCCATGGCTCCCAGAGCCAATGGCATTCGTTTCTCCGATTGGCAAATTCCCTCCTGTGCTTGTCCACTCGGCGATGATAGGCGACCTCATAGCTGTCGCGTCTGAACTCAAGAACAAGCAAATTTCTCGGCGCGAGCTGAATAGGGCACTGTTTGAAGCGGTAGGCAATCTATACGACAACACGGCGGTGATTAGAACCCTCATCAATGCGGGTGCAGACGTCAACGTTCACGGTCCGGACGGGTTTACTCCCCTCATGATGGCGGTAGCCCGCCCCTGCAACGTTCGCCCTCTGTTGAATGCGGGGGCCGACGTAAGCGCCCGTGACAAATGGGGCCGGGACGCACTTCAGCTTTCACGCGAGGTAAAGCAGCCCATTTCTATTCGCTTGTTGCAGGGGGCAGCCGCCGACCCACAGCATTGACGGTTGGCATTTGCCACCGTGTCGGGTGCTACTCCCGAATTGTGGCCGATGGGGAAGATTCGGGCCCCACGAAATACGAATTCATAATTGCCCTGCAGCTTTTAACTCCGCCGCCGCGGTAGCGAGAGACAAGACCAGCGTCAGCGGTCTGTCGGTCAATGGGATAGCGCCATAAGCTATGTACCAACGCGCCGCACGACCATTCTTTGCATCGATGATGAGCACAACGCCCCCGACTTCAGTTGCGGCACGCAGACACCGCCTGACTGCGGCGCCGAGGATCTGACCGCCGAGGCCTTGTCCCTGCCAGCGGAGGTCCACGGCAATTCGCGCGAGTCGGAAACCAGGCACCTCATGTCTTGCTAATCCGCGGCGAATCGTCTCCGGTGTATCGGCGTATGCTAGTGCGCCCGGTGCCAGGCTGTAAAAGCCAAGAATGCTCATGCTGTGTACACTCTCTACGGCCAGAAAGGTCTTCGCGGCACCGGATTGATGACTCTGTCGGGCGAAACGCTGAAAGAACTCATTCATTGATGCTTCGCCGCAGTCAAAACTCTTTCGATCGTGGGATTTGGAGATTGGCTCCTCGTGCCAGTCGGGAAGGCTCATGCCCGCTTCCGCGTCGGTTTAGGCATTGAAGCGATAGCGGCCTTCAATCGCGCATTCGGGGAAGGCGGGTTTTCGAGAAGGTCGAGCACCAGGAGACTGTCGCGCTCTGACAGTACGATCCGCTCGGATTCCGCAATTACCGCTTGAGCCTCCCGCAAAGCGGGCTGTAAGACAAAATCCGTGAGGTCTGTGTGTCTCAATGCCGCTGCACGAACGAGTGTTGCCTTTTG
>Ga0207051_1131_pt1 | contig 11053 bp, 15 predicted proteins | sample Alteio_BWMinCont_61_FD_153292 | JGI IMG/M metagenome (GOLD analysis project Ga0207051, IMG submission 153292) | Enriched cells from forest soil in Barre Woods Harvard Forest LTER site, Petersham, Massachusetts, United States -... | ecosystem: Environmental > Terrestrial > Soil > Temperate forest >...
AGCGCGCGGGATAGATTATTTGCCAGAATTGAGCAGATGGCATCGAGAGGCGGCGAGGATCAGGCCGGCTCCCTGCGTAGCGAGTTAATTCGGCGCGGAGCCCACTGAGACCATCCGCTTAGGTATTGCGTTCAGATCAACATTTTCAAAACGGGACTCTATTTTATTATGCGCAAACTTCTCACGTTCTTGATTGCTCCGGCGGCAATGCGTCGGTTTCTTATTGCATGTGGTCTTTGCCTTTGGGCGAATTGCGCTTGGGCGGTTCTTGCGATCGATGGCAGCGTAGCTCAGGGAAACACCGGGCTCGCAACGACAGTAGCAACGGCTGGCACTGTCAACGGGTCTAATACCAACGACATAATAGTTGCCTTCGTCGTCTTGACCCGAACTAACGCGCAAGGCAGCGCGATAACACTAGCGGCGTCTGGTGGAATAACCGATACGCTGGGTCTGACGTGGACGAAGCGTTCTCAGTTTTCATTCCATTCTGGCGCAACCGGAACTGATTTTGTTGATATCGAGGTTTGGTGGGCGCTAAGGGCGGCCACGACAAGCACAACGGTCACCGCCCATACAGCGGGAGCTGCTACGTTCGACAATGCGACGATTGCTGCATTCGCTATCAGTGGGGCGAATACCTCGACGCCTTGGGACACCAACGGATCTTTGCCGGCCACTGCGACCAGTAGCGGGAACACCGCAAGCGCGCCGACCGTGACCGGCGTTTCGACAAGCTGTGATAAGACGATGGCAATAGCTTTCACTGGTGCGGCGCGATCGGTCGGCGCTTACACGGCTCAAACGGCTGGTACCGGGTACACTATAGAAGATGCTCAAGCCGTAGCGCCTGGAAATGATTTCGCTGGTGACGGCGTTGAGCAACAGATTTTTGCAGCAACACAGCCAGGTATATCACCAGCGTTCGCGGTTGCGACCTGGACGGGATGGATTGCATCGGCTGACGCAATTCAGGACGCAACAGCTTCGTGCGGCGGCGCACCGAGCGGCCCGCCGCGCGGCTCTCTCATGATGATGGGCGTGGGAAGGTGAATGCCCTGAATTTTACACGGCTGTAGCTTTGGCAGCAGCCTTCCGCTTCCGCCGCCAACCAAGCAGCCCCATCACGGCAAGGCCGGTGGCGAAGAGTGGAAGCGCGGCGGGGACAGGGGTAGCCGATACGGTCCCGTTCACCAAAGTAATTGGGAACCCTGCATCCCTTAACTCCGCGAAGCCTCCTACAATTGACCCTCCGTGGTCGGCCAGCAGCATTGAGGGGCTCGCAGAAAGCACGAGATTCAATATGTCGTGACACCCAGGACCGTCGTGAGATGGGGAGCAGCCCACATTGAATATCGGTGTTTGGATGCTGAGATCGTAGAATGCCCCGGCGGTGCCTTGCGAAATGATATTCGTCCAGGGTTCTCCCACCAAGCGCAGCGAGGCATCTGCAATACGGCCGGAAGTGGCATCGACATCAAAAGAGCCAGTAAGCGCAAATGTGTCCCTAAATCGATCCGTAAAGGTGCCGGTTACGTCGAAGGCATTATAGGTGGTTGCGTTTGCCTGCCCAGTGATCAACGCCGTAACGCACATGGCAGCGAGATGATGAATGTAAGGTCGCATCTGCGCCTCCTCCGAAAGGCCGCTGCTGGAACTATGACCATTAGCAACGAAGCCCGAGATAACTTGATCTGCACGATTTTGTTCCGATCTACGGAACTGGACGCCCGCGCCTTTCCGGCCCGGAAGCCTGGCAGGTAAATCAAGGCTCTAAAATCTGGACAGCCGAAACGGGCAAGATTCGGGGATGGGAAAAGCGGGCAACTGGCGGCTTTTTTCGTCTATTCCGGTGGGGTGCTTGCCCACCAAGTGGCCTCATTGGAACCGAAAGACGCGCGGATTGTTGCATAGCGTCAACCTCAAGGGAGCGGCGCCATGCGCACGCCCCTCCGGGCTGGAACATTTGTCGAGTGTGATTATTTGCGCGGGTAATGGGGGATACGAAGTTCATCCGAAAGGCATGAACATGCGAATACTCATTGCGGCGGCAGTCGTCTTTTCGATGACCGGGTGGCACGCATTCGCGCAGACGCAGCGCACGCCACCGTCTGCCTTTGCGACCGTCCCGACGATGCCCTCTGCCTTCGCGACTGCCGCTCTCAGTCCTTGCTATCCCTATGCGTCATTCAATCCCACCAGCTCTTGTTACACGGGTACCAGGTATGCGTCCTACTCCGCGCTTGAGCCCTTCGAATTTCACACCAAAACAAATCGGGAAACTGGGCCCGGCGCCGAGAGCCTCGATGAAACTCAGGCCAGGTTGCGCATTGAGGCGAAAGAGTATTCAAATGTTTCCGGATTGCAAAAGGACAATCACGGAATTTGGCGCGGCAAAGCTACAATGAAGGACGGCACTCCCGTCACCGTCATCCTCGATCTAGAGGGTAATATCTATTCTCTCCGAATTGTAACCATTCATACCCGTTGATCGCGCTGACCGTGGCGCGGTTTTCGCCACGAATCAGTCGCCACCTAATGGCGCCCGCGTCGTGTATGGGCGGAGTAGCCGGGCGCGGCCCATGCCTCCTACCCCAGAGTGGCAAGCGCTCGGTTACTTCGTAGATGGATTTACATCGCCAGCGGTGCGAGGGCTATTCGTCCCGCTTGAGCTTCCGCTTTCCCCAATGATGATCCTTGCGTGATGGATCAAACACCCGCTCGACGTGACGATTGAGCGCTCGCATGACGCCCGGTCATTCAGGGCGACCTTCCCATGGACCAGAGGATAGCGTTCGTAAGCAGTCGCTGGTAGCGGGGGTCCTGCCAGACCGATGCCTCGTGGCCAAGGGCCGAATAGAATATTCGCCCCTGGCCGTAAAATCGGGTCCAGGCGAGTGGCCAACCATAGAATCGTTGATGCACACCGGTCTTGCCAAGGTCCACCGAGCTTTGGTCGAGGCGCAGCAGCACGTGTGATCCGCGATAGTCGAAGTCGCTAATCTGGTAGATTTCGTCCTCGATTTGCAACAAATTCCCGAGAAACGCCACCAGTGGATCGCCAGGATCAACCACCTCGATGGTCACGGCCTGACGCCAAGGATGACCATTGAAGTAGCCGCCGACCAGATCAAGATAGTCCGGCCAAGTGTAGAACGTGTCCGTGGCCGAATGAACACCGAGGAACCCACCACCAGAGCGCACAAAGTTGAGAAGAGCTGTCTTTTCAACGCCGCTCATTGGGAGTTCGCCGGCTGTGTAGAACATCACGGCGGCGTAGCCCTTAAGGTTTTCGGTCGAAAATTCAGAGGTGTCTTCCGTTGCAGTGACTTCAAAGACACCGGAATCCCTTCCAAGCTGTGCCAGGATTACCTTGGAGAGCGGTATGACGTCATGCCGGTAGCCGGCCGAGCCTGTGAAATAGAGGATGCGCTCTAGCTGGCGCTCTGCACGCGCGCCGAGCGGTCGGACTACCGCTGCGCTGCCGAGGAGCGCGATGAACTCGCGTCGCTTCATGTCCGACCCCAAGCTCAGGAAACGGCATCTTAACGGTTAAAGCCAGTGCTGTGATAGGGCGGAAGGTTGCCCCTGAGGCCAGGATGAAGCAGTTGGCAGAAGTTCAACCACCTTTGTGGAGATTGTCTGATGAGCGTCAGTGAGCGTTGGTGCCGTCATCGCAGCTTCGGCTGCTCTCAATCGTCGCGCAGATTCGGCTGCAGCGCGGACGTGCTCGCGTCGATAATGGTAGGCTTTCTGTCGTCTTATAGCCGATATCGCGGCGCGGATGGCATATCCGACCGCAATGCCTAGGACGAACGCAAAAACGAGCTCGGTCGGTTCCATTTCGTCCCCCCGTAGCCGATTTTTTCAAGGATACTGCAAGTGGTCGGCCAATCAAGTTTTTGTCCACCAAATTCACAGATTGCGGAAGATTGCTTAAATGGCGGCACCGAGGCCGGTGGCGTAGAGCGACAGGGCGTCGGGCAACGGAATCCTCACATCCTAAATTTCCGCGCCTTTCGTCGCCTTGCTCTCGAAATTAGAGACCGAACGGCATACCCGGCCGCGAAGCCGATAAGGTATGGAAGCGCGTTCAAAGCCGCAGTCCAGAGCAGCTCCATTTTGCTGCACTACCAAGCATCGTCAAGATTGTGACTGAGGATACTTGTGACTGAGGATACTCCTCTCGCCCCGGTTGATTCAATGGCCAGCGCGCGCCGCGCATCCATTTACCAATCGAAATCCGGCCGCACATCCGCGCCGTGTCGGCCGCAGGCATGCCGGGTCATCTGTTGTTAGGTGGGGGTTCAATTCGGATGTGGAGTCGGCTCAAGGTGGAATAAATATTACCCTCCAAATCGAGGACGACGTTTACGGGTCTGCCGTCTTCCATTGTGGCCTTGCCTCGCCAAATTCCGTGCGTGTCCTTTTCCAATCCGGTGACGTCTAAATATCCTTTCCCTACAATCAGTGACGTCGCCTGGTCCTTGTCGAGGCTTTCGGAGCTAGGCGTTTCGGCTTTCCAATTTGGCCCTTTGGGAAATTCGAACGGCGTTACGGCAGAATACGACGGGTAGATGGTGCCCGAGTAACAAGGACTGCTGGGATTAAAATATCCGAGCAAAGGGCCGCGATATCCGTGCGACGGGTAGCAGGGACTCAACGCGGCAGTCGCCCAGGCGGAGGGCAAAGTCGGAATCGTCCGATAGGCAGATGGTCGGGTAGGCTGCGTCTGCGCGAATGCGGGGCTGGTAATCGACGCCGCTACGACCATCGAAATGAAGTTTCGCGCGTACATTTTGACGGAACCCACCGTTCCCACCAAATCCAGACTTATAAGTGCTCTTGCCGGCCCACTGTTGCAAGTCATCCGGTCATCTGTCGCCGCTGATCGCGGTCCAATGGCCTGCTTTAGCCACATAGTTTCCCAACTTGGAACTCGCGGTTGCCTAATTGGAACCGAAGGACGCGTGCATTGTTGCCTTGCATTCAACCTCCAGGGGAGCGGCGCCGTGCGAGATTATCGTGCTTATATCTTCGGCATCGACGGTCATCGTTTTATTCGGGTCAAGGATTTTTTGAGCGATTACCGAGATGATGCCGCCGCGTTGAACGCAGCTAAGCAGCTCACTGACAAACACGACGTAGAGGTTTGGGATTGCGCTAGATTGGTCGCTCGATTGTCACCCGGCGGGGAAGTAATGTTGTCGCCTGGGTTGGTGCCTTCCTTGGTTTTCGCCGCGCCATCCGATACCGAAAATAATTCTGTTGAGCCACCGGTCGAGCCAAACTCCCTGAGCAAGGTTTCCGAATTGGCCTTAGATGCCACATCAGCGAGTAATCCTTTCGTTTTTTGATGCCGCTTGCCGTCAGGCGGCATTAAGTGGACACCTTGCCCGAGGTGCGAAGCGTCGGCCGCCACCCAACGCATGAGACCCCGGCGGTGAATCAGCGATGTAGCCCTCGGCACGATCTGTGGAAAATCCTACTTCAACTCGCTCTTAGAATAATGGACTCCGCCACAGCGTAAATGCCAAGGCCGATGACCGCTGGTAGAGCTAGCGCCAGGGCGATGCCTATTGCAAAACGAAGATCGGCTCGGCGCTGACTTTTTTGATCCAAAACCTTCGTGGTGTCTTCTGACGATCCTTCGACGTATGTGACGTGCAATGCGGAGAACGCTGGCGCCGCGATAGCGTCATGAGCTTGGCGGACCTTTTTATCGCCGTCCGTTTGATCGCCGTGATTTGACACGATCACCGGCGTCCAGCTCGACCGACGCTGCTTGGTCATGGCCCACTCCGAAACACTCAGACATCGGTTTAACGGAAAGCCTCGGACTCAGTTCCGGGACCCCAACGATTACTGCCGTATCGCGGTCGACCCGCACCATAGCAATCCTCAGCGGAGCCCCAACAGCGGTCTGGCGTTCAGGGCTATATATTTTGCAAAAAGCCCCACATTGTTTGGAGCAGCCCAAGCGCGATCCTTGCAAGAAACCAAATCCAACCAAGCGTAGCGACGGCACTGGCGGCAAGATAAATCCAGCATCTGAGGTCGTATTTTCCTTTGGATAAGGGCGCGGGCTCTGCTGATTGAAGCGGCGTACCTTGAGCGAAAAGTTCCCACTCTGCGAAAGCAATTCGCTCAACCTCTCCGTCGGTAGTAACGCGCTGCAGCATCTTTCCGATCTCGAGATAACTTCCTCAACGACAAAGGAGCAGCGACCGGGAGAGACACAGCTCTACCGATACTCCGCGTTGGCGGTTCATGAGTGGAACTTCCGAACGGCACCGCTAGGCGACTGCGCCGACTTTCTCGGTCTTTTTTCTTAGACGCTGCATAACCAAGCCAAAACAGCCCAGTCCGATCAGCATCATTGTCCAAGCAGGAGGTAACGGCGTGGCACTGACATTTTCGCCTCCCCGGCCCCTGTCATCCAGCCGATTATCGCCCATACTCGTGAGGACGGAGGCGAGAGGATCAGATCCTCTCAAAGATACTCCACCGAAGCCGCCGCTTCCCTTGCCGCCATCAAAACTGAAGTTGGAGTTTTCTTTGCCGCCAGCAAAAATGTTGCTGCCGCCAAAGCCAATGCCAGCGCTGTTGCTGCTTGGGTTGGAAGAGGTGGTACCGCGGGCTTCGCCGTTGCTGCCGCCTACAACACCGGACACGTCCGAGAACGTTGCCCTGCTGTTCAAGCTCGGCGAAGATTCGTCGATGTGGAAATTTTTCCCATCGAGAGTCCGGAAGCCATCGAGGATAACCGTCCCCATTGATCCCGAACTGTATCTGAACGAAAGGGAGTCGGTCCGCGCACCGGAGCTGGGTTCCACATACAACATGCTCGCTTGGACTGGTGACGCCAACGACGTCAGGCCAACCGTCGCAACAAGCATGGAACCGAACAGAAAACGCATCACAGGCTCCCCAATTAAAGAGATCGAATGTGATGCAACGCCGAAAATGGCCGACCGGTAATTCGCTGTAAATAAATTTTTTTTATCGGGATTTTGGAACAAATTAAAATGTCGCGTCCGACCCGGATAGCAAATGCTCCGGCGATGTCTGAAGCGACAAGCCGCTCCCGATGCCCCCGGTTAGGGGGAGTTGGAACCGTATCAGGCCCCGGCGCAAGATGAGAGGAAAGCGCGCCGGGCTGAATTTAAGGGCTTTGGTCAGGGCAATCTACGGAGGGCCTTGCGCTTCCCTTAGGGCGGCCAAGGTGCGCGCAACTTGGGTTGGAGTCCATTTGCCTTGCCCGCGTGGCGTTGAGATGCCGGCGGCGTCTAGGCTTGCAGCTATACCCTTTAGAGTGGTCGCGCCACCGGCCTGAATTTGTATGATCGTCGGGGCCAGATCGGCCGCTCGATCGATTGCCCGCATACGGTTTGCGAGCGCTCCCGCCTTCTGTGCGGCCCGGCTGATATTAACCGGCTGGCCATCGCTCTGGCGAATGCGAGGGCCGCCAAGGGCCTTACCGCGTGCTTTTGCAGCAGCCAGAGCGGCTTTCGTGCGCGTCGAAATCATACCGGCCTCAAGCTCGGCAACGCTCGCCATCTGATGCAACATGAACCGCCCGGTTGCCCCCTCAATCTGGGGGAGATCGGCGAACCGCACGTCAACGCCAGCATCTAGCAGCTTTGATAGGAAACTAACCGATCGCGTGAGTCGATCGACCTTAGAGACCACGACGGGGCAGCGATGCAGGCGGGCAGCGCCTAGCGCCTTGGCTAGTTCCGGCCGGTCAGATCGGCGCCCGCTCTCGACTTCGGTAAACTCGGCGACGATCCGCCAATCCCCGCCATTCAGATAATTCGCGACCGCTGCCTGCTGTGCTTCGAGGCCGAGGCCGCTGCGCCCTTGGCGTTCGGTCGATACCCGAAAGTAAGCGACAAATTTCCCATCCGATGCCATGGCCCCTGCCCCGCCGTTTGATCCTGGGGGACATCATGAACTCGTTTAACATCACTGTCAACACCCGTTGAAAGAGTTGTAAAATGGGTTTAGTCGCGGTTTGCAATGAAACCCGGGTACCTCGCCAACGGGCCAGGATCGGTTGGCCCCAATGAAAGAGGCCGCCAACTGAGGCGGCCCTTACCTCCTACCGTCAGCCGATACGGCAAGCTTCAGCCATTCCTCGGCGATCCGTAGCCACGCTTCCTTGTCGAGCGGACTGACTGCCTTGGATGCCTGCTCTCGGGCTTCGGCGGCTTGCTGACGGAATCGAGCGGCGTCATCCATCCAGCCAGAGAATCACGCGCTGGCGTTCGGCTCAACTGCTAAATGGTGCCTTATTTCGGCGCCTGTAGCTCGGGGGAGTTGGCCCATTCGTCGATGTGGGATGCTGTATCTGCCAGCCGGGCTCTTCTGAGTAGAGCGTCCCGTTCGGGGCCAGGTCGAAGTTCAGAAGCCTTGGCTTTCAGTTCTTCGGAAAAGGTTTTCAGTCGATCAGGGAAGGAAAGGATCTGCTTGAATCGGCGACGCTGCATGACACAACCTCGTGCTTACGGGTCCTAACCGTAGGATTAATTCGCACTACCGATCCTAATATGCCGCCGCCGGGAGATCAGTTCCGAAGTGAACATTTCAAATCAGGCCACTGCCAAAATCAAATTAGGCCACTGAGGGTTAAAACAGGCCAGTACCTTCCCCGAATGAGAACAAAGCCAAAACACTGCTTTGCTGGCCTGGGGCTGAGGCCTTACACTGGCAGCGACGTGGCTAGGGTTGCTCCGAACGCCGGTTTCCGCACCGGCCGCCACCTCCCCTTACAATGCGGTGCGCCTGCGGAGGGTGCGAACAATGTCAGCCAGACATGGCGATCCGGATTGGGAAGCCAACGATCCGAACGATTTGAACCACAGTGCAGCGGATGAGAAACCGGAAGGCGACGGCCCTTGGCTTCCCGCCTTCTGGCCCGAGCCTAAGCCCGAGTCCGATTGCACGCCCGGTGAAAACGAATACGACCGCGAGGAATTAGCGAATCTCACGCTAGCGATCGGCCTACTTTCCGGCGCATGGGACGGCGCGGCAAAACGTTATCTGAGCGGCGCCGATGAGAAGCGAGCGCGCAAGGCGCTTGGTCGGCTGCTCAGGAATGGAAAGCCTCTCGATTCGTTGCTGCGGTATCAGCTGGCCGAACTGTTCGACCATGAGCCGCCGCACCTGTCTTTCGAAAATGCGCCAATGGAACGCGAAATTGTTTTCGGGTTTCGCAGGTCCGGCAAGCCAAGAGACGTAACTCTCAGGAATTTGCATCTCGTGTCCGACTACTATCGGTCGCTGGTTGAACAGGGCGAGCCTCGTAAAACTGCCGTCGCGCAAGTCTGCAAAAAATACAGCGTGTCAGATACGGCGGTTAAAGAGGCGCTTCGCCGCAATCCGAGCTTAAAGCCAAAGGCGGTTAAAAAGCGGATTAACCGCCCCGGTTAATTCGTACTCGCAGAATCCACCGATATATATGGATGCCCATTCGCTTTCACCGGAGCGCATGGGCATTCTAAAGAAGCCGCCCAGCGTTCCTAACCTGAAGAGGAACGAATGGTTCGCAAGGTTCTACGGCGAGATGCCGTCCTGAATGCTACAGGCTGGTCTGTCCAGACGCTTTATCGAAAGATCAAAGAGAAAAAATTCCCAGCCGGCACCAAGCTGGACCCAGAAGGACGGTCAGTCGGCTGGTTCGAGGATGAGATAGAGGCATTCCAGAAGGCCGCCGTCTCCGCAGCGACGGAGGCCGCCGCATAATGTCAGCTACCAATGAAAAGGGCTGCCCCGCAGAAGGCAGCCCAATTCCGAATTATGTCTTGCCAGACAACGCGGAATATAAAGCTACTCAGCTTCAACTGCAAGTTATTCGTTTGACGCGCCGCTGCGGCGTCGACTCCGGCATGGCGCAGACCTTGGCACCGATGGTGTTCGGGGTGCTCTCATGACCGAGATCAGCACTAATGGCCCGACGAAAGGAAACTCTCTCGCACCGCTGGCGAGCGGCAACGGCTCGACACTGCTTTGCGCCTCTCAGGACAAAATCGAAATTGTATTCGATAATGAGGGCAACGCCGCAATAATCCAATCCAGTTGGCCCGACGAGGATCAAACGATCCTTATTTCGCGGGACAATATCCCCGATTTCATCGACCGCCTGACCGATGCGCTGGGCATTCCATCGATTGGGGGGCCATCCCGATGAACAGCCTCTCATTCGATCAGCTTCGCGGCCTAAGCCGTGATGGACGATCCGGCGTTACCGACGCGCCTTGTCCGCTCTGTGGTCCAGACCGACGTAGCTCCGTCAACCAGCGCCGCAAGACACTTCGCTTATGGTGCGATAATTCGAACTTCATCAGCTACCACTGCGCGCGTTGCGGCGAACGTGGATGGGCTAGCGATTCGAATGCTGTTCGCTCATCTGTACCTGCCAGCGACATGCCTGCAATCAAGGAGGAAATCGATCGTCGAAGCCTCGATGAGGCTCGCGAGCGCCTGAAGGTTGCTATGTCTCTATGGCACCGGAGGGTAGCAATCGAGGACACGGCGGCCGAAACCTATCTTCGCAAAGCGCGCTGCTACGGCGGCAGGCTACCGGCAACCCTCGGCTTTCTGCCGGCGTCCGGTGGCTATGCCCCTGCAATGATTGCAGCGTTCGGTATGGCGCGCGAGACGTTACCTGGTGATCTTGTCATTGATGACTCTACGATCGTCGGCGTGCACATCACAAGCTTAAAACCTGATGGCAACGGCAAGGCCGGCACCGATCGTGACAAGATCATAATTGGCAAGTCGATCGGATTTCCGATTGTTATCGCCCCTCCCAATGACGGGCTTGGACTCGCAATCGCGGAGGGCATTGAGGACGCGCTCTCAATTCACGAAGCAACCGGTCTTGGCGTTTGGGCGGCTGGATCGGCCTCTCGGATGTCCTCGCTGGCTACGGCAATTCCATCCTACATCGACTGCGTCACGATCATTGCGGACGCCGACGAACCGGGACGCCTCAACGCTCAGAAACTTACCGACGCGATCCCCGCGGTTGGTAAGGGTGTTGCAAACC
>Ga0207051_1132_pt1 | contig 11053 bp, 16 predicted proteins | sample Alteio_BWMinCont_61_FD_153292 | JGI IMG/M metagenome (GOLD analysis project Ga0207051, IMG submission 153292) | Enriched cells from forest soil in Barre Woods Harvard Forest LTER site, Petersham, Massachusetts, United States -... | ecosystem: Environmental > Terrestrial > Soil > Temperate forest >...
AAAATTACCGGACTTGCGATTGTTGGGAGCTTTAAAGGATTTGATGTGATCACCGATATCTAAATATGCAAATAGAAATAAATCTCCAGGTAAAAAAAATTGATCAGACACTCGGGAAATCATTGAATATGCCCATATCAAATCTACAAATAATGAAAATCGCATAAATTCAGTCTATTCACATATTCAAAGAACTACTTTTTGTTTTAAGGAGACTTTTAGGATCAGTAACTTGAATCTATGATTAAATCCACCGATCTCCGGCAAGGCAATTTTGTTAAGACTTTCACGAGAGGAAAGAAAAAACTCTTGAAACTCACTGCTCAGGATATTGCAGATATTGATCAAAAAAAATTGGAGGTATTTCCAATTCCACTAGTCAAGGAATGGCTCGGAAAATTTCAATTTATAAATCAGGAAAATGTATTCATCCATTTCAAGTCCAGCGGCTATCATCTCCAACAGATGAAGGATGGGTTTTATTTTATTAAACGGGACAACCGCCTGAACGAATTTCCGATAATCTATGTGCATCAATTGCAAAATGCATTTTATTGGATGGTTGGCGAGGATTTGGCATTTTGAGTTAACGTACTGGCCTATCCTGAAGACAGTCAGTGATCTAACTAGCACCTAACTGAGCGGTCAGGCTTCTGGCATTTTCGTTTTTGAGATCTAGGGCGGACGATTTCCTGTAACCCCTGGAGCATGGCCACCAACTTTTATACAATTCGGAATTATCTGTCATAGAGATCGGTTTTCAAAGTGGATATGATAGTACTAGCCAATTTAAAGAAGAAAAAGCGGTTTGTCCAGAGGACCATCCGGGAAAAGGGAACCGGGATATTCTGAATTGTGTTGTTGATGCTGATCAACCTTCATCAGTTCTCACTCCAACCAGTAACAAGTATAAGACCATCGATATTTCCGCTACAGCTGATGGAATGATTACGTAGCTATGCATCTTTAGTCCAATGTCGGGAACCAGGAACGCCGCGAGTAGGTCCACGATGTAGCAAATGCCGCCTAGGATGAGCACGACACCGAGCCACTTGGGGAAGAGCACCGATTTATAAATGAGATATCCTAGCGGCACCAGCCAAAGACCGAAGAAAACCTGTGCGATAAGGGTCCCATAGTGCTGGATATCGAGCAAGAGCAGTACCAGTGCGTTTGAACCTGCGTGTCCGAAGGCGGAAGCATAAGAGTTGTCTTGCGCGACGCGCAAGCCTTCAAACTGGAAGACCGCATTCAGACAAATGATGCTGGTCGCCAACACGACGAGAACTAGCATGGCTCTGGCTATGCCTTTATTCACATGCTGGAGCAATCCATACAGGACAAGTGCGAGGAATACAAAGAATGTCCCATCAAGCAGGTGTGCGACAACACCCATGCGAACCATTCCCGAGTTTACGACAACATTCCCGGCCGTGATTGCCGCGTTGCCGGCCACATACATTTTAGGGTCCACAAATCCTTCAGCAAAGCCACCGAAGATGCCGACGAAGAGGTACAGAATGCCCGCGATTCTTGCAGTCCTTTTATTCGAATGCATCATTTAATAATTGTTTCCGTTCTTCTCCCGGTAAGATAATCCTTTATTCATTCAATACCAGCAATAACCCATTCTACTAAGCATCTGAGGAAGCGATGCATCCTATTTTGCATCATGCCCAATTGATTTATTTTCAGCCTCGCATTTTTCGGAGAACACAATTAATAATGCTTTCTACCGTCGTCATTTTTTCCGCCTCCTCATCTGTGATCTTGATTTGAAATTTATTTTCGAGTTCCAGCTGTAGTTCAACAATGTCCAGGGAGTCGACCCCCAAGTCACCCAGAAGATGGGCTGAATCCTGTAATTGTGATTCCTCCAATCCCAATTTATACATCATAATATCCTTCACAATAAAAGTAATATCGTTATCTCCTGCTTTTGCCAACTTCATATTTAAGAATATGAAGATAGCAGTTCGCTCGCGCGGGCTGAAAGTAAATTGCAGAGAATCCTTAAAAAAGGATGAGTGGGTGAATTTTAAAAATAGTTTAAAAATATTAGGAAAAATTCTGGTTCGAACCAACAAGGATTTTACCTAGCAAATCCTGCATGGCTCTAAAAAATATTCCGATTGACTCAATGCTCCAGCCCGTTCATGATCGTTTCGGATCCATTCACGAGTTTGCCTCCGAATCAAAGTTTTAAAAGAGTCATGAATGGAATCAGCAATTCAATTCGGATCCTATTTTTATTAGATTTTTGGTTCAGGAATGGATTCAACAACTATTTCTTTTCCCCTGGTATCGTAATAGGTGCAGGTTCTTGCCGATAGATCGACAACCCATTTTTCGATCCCGGATTTGGAGCAATCCCGGCAAAAAGTTGGATAGTCGGTTTTGCCTTCCTGGTGAGCCTTCAAGGTCTGACTAAACAGATTTTTATTGCTGTGTTGACTGATCACTAGAGTTGAATACTTTGCATCGGATTGAATTTCGTAACCATTTTTTCCGTAATAAATGGTTCGCCCTTCGGCCACGAAAGTATTATATCTATTCACTCCAAGCAGGACCAACTCCTGAACATAACCTGGAAAATCTGCGCCGCTTTTTACTTTTGAGTGCGCTTCCTTGATTTGATTGAGGGTAAACATAATTGCTGTGCTTTGATGAGAAAGCAAAGTTCACTCAAAGGATGACCATACCATTGTAAAAAATCGTTTATCTATTTCCGGGCGAAAAAGGATTCGGGGGTGTCGCCGGTGAAATTCTTGAACTCCTTAATGAAATGGGCCTGATCATAATAGCCGCCTTCATATCCAAGATCAGTCAGTGAGTTTTTAGGATTGTAATGCTGGACGGTATGTTTAAAACGTACGATGGATGCGAATTTTTTGGGTGTTGCCCCCACTTGACTGCGAAATCTTTTTTCCAATGGACTTTGGCTGATGTGCAACTGCTTCATTAATTCTTTGATTCTGATATTTCCTTTGCTTTTGTGAATGAGGGTTAATGCAGCTAAAACCATTGCGTCGGTTACCGCAATCTTCTTCCTTGAGATAAGAAACTGTTCTACAACTTTAATCTTTTCAAGGTCGGTTTTGGCTTCACAGATCTGTTCCTCAACAATTAACAACTCAGAACGCAAAATAATATGATCTAATGAAATACTTTCCCTGAAAAGTTCGTGGAGGGGGTATTTGAAAAAAGTACCTGCGCCATTTTCCTTAAAAAACACCAGGACTGTCCCGATATCTGATGAATTCTTAAATATCCGGTAACTATCCTGCAAGCCGGTAAGACCTGATGAATCAAGTTGTATTTCATTTTTGTTGACGAGGTGAGAAAGTTTTCCTTTGTATTGAAAACCTATAACTATACCTGTATCGGGGAGTACCTTGTAGGTTTCTTCTTCTTTTTTTTCATTGACTGCAAAGAACTTAATATAGGGTTTTAGAATATCGCAAGGTATGTAAGTGTCAAATCTCATGCTTTCTGAGGTTGCGTGCTTTCCAGAATTCCAAAAGACATTCTAATATAGACAGTAATTGGCATTATTATAATGAAACCACCGCAAAAATGAAGGGAAAGCCATATGAGTTGGCATCCTTCTTTTCTTTTCAGGAATGCATAAAAGATAATTAATCAATAAGATATATATTAATATATTATATTATAATATATATAAAAAAATTTTGCCTGACATTTTTGAAATATTTCCTTTATTATTAATTTCGTAATCACAACTACTAAATCCGCAATACCCGTCAATTTTATTTTTTACCGTTATTTTATTGTTCGAAGTAATTTTTAATCTATTTAACTCAAGTTTTATGTTTAAGAAGGTTACTTCAATTGAGGAAATCAGCCAAGATGATCTTTTATACAATGGACCGAATCCAGAGACCGTAAAAGAATATCAGATTAAGAATATAGGCATTGGGCACGTTTACGCAATTCGGGAGGATGGTAGTATTGATCTGAAGGTGATTACCTCCCATAGTCTGATGGTAGAAAATTGGTGGAGAAAGGAGAGGTGATAGAGTTGAGGGTTGCCCCCTAAATGAGAATAGAAGATAAAATGGATACTCAATCACTATGTCTGCTGAGCCTTAAATAGAATTTTGCAATTACATTAGTAGACCAAGAATTTTCATTTTTTGATTATTAAGAAATTGAAAAGCTGGTAGCCAAGCGAATTTTCAAGAAAAAAAATTTCAGAAAAATGGCAGATAGGGGCACCTTAAACTTATCATGCTTTCAACCTTAGATCCTCAACAAGGAATGACCAATACACTTTCACGCTACAGGATGTCTTTTCGCTTAGGAGTTTAAGCGAAAGAGAGCTAATCAGCTATTTGAGGAACGCCCACAACACATTAACAATCTTCCAGTTCCCATCAACTTTTGCTAATTGGGCATAATCAATAAATTTAAATTTGTTGGTTACAATCTTAATGGTAGCGTTGTCATTAAAAATATCATAAATGCTGACTGTTGCTTTAAAGGGCACAGTAGGATCGGGGTCATTCTTTTTATTCATTCGGGCAGCGAATATCAAACTGGAAGCACCCATGTTCTGAATCATCGCGTTTCCGGCAGCATCTTTATAAATAATTCTTTTAACCAGTTCGGGATGAACAGCCGCAGCTACTCTTACCGGATCATTATTGTAGAATCCTTCAACATAATCCAATGCAGTTTTTTCAATTGACGCTGAATCTGTCATCGGTTCCTGTATGACCGGAGCCATTTGAGGATTTATTAAGTTTATGAACGGGAAAACAACCAATACAGAGAATAAGACCTTTTTCATAATATTAATTTTTTGACGATTTCGGTGCTAAAGGAAATCAATCCGTTTTGAAAGATAAAATCGATTCAACCAATGGTCGAAACATTTCAATACAACAGGCAATCCATCCAATTTCTTTAAGCGTTTAAAAATTAGCATCAATGGTTGAATCCCCGGACTATTATACTCTTGTTTTAATTACCTTGGGAGCAGCAAATCTGACATGCGCCTATTTAATAAAAATATCAGGACCGGACAGCTTCAGGCTATTATTTGGATCATTGTTTCAGTGTTGGATTTCTTATCGAACCTTCAATATGGAACTTCAATAAACGCCCTCGAGTTTACTATTCTTGGAATGCTTTTCTACGCTTATATCATTTTTGGAAATGCTTACTGGCTTATCCCTCATTTCTACTTCAAAAAAAAGAATTCAGCCTATATTCTCCTGCTTTTATTGCTACTCCTTTCCGCGATTATTTTAGGCAGCATGGGCAGTTTATACCTGGAAAACATTCAACTCACGGCCAAAACCAGGATTATTGTAGCAAAAGTATTTGTTTTCCATACATTTTCGGCCGTGTTGATTTTTATCTTTAGCGTGCTGTACCGGCTCACGCTGGATTATTTCGTCCTAAATAAAAAGCAGGACGAGATAAAAGCCGAAAAAGCCCAGACCGAATTACATTTATTAAAACAGCAGTTACATCCCCATTTTTTGTTTAATACACTGAATAACATTTATTATGTTGCCCAGAATGGATCCGCTGAAGCTGCGGAATTAATTGAAAGACTTTCTAATATCATGCGTTACTTCATAGAGGAGAGCACTAAGGAAAAGGTGCTTCTGAAAGATGAATTGGAGTTGTTGAAAAGTTATATTGAATTAGAGAGTATTAGAATGCGATATGAGATGCCAGTTGACCTGAGGATACAGGGGACTATTGAAGATATCATGATTCCGCCGCTCCTATTGCTTCCCTTGGTAGAAAACATATTTAAACACGGGGTTGATAAAAGAAGTAAAGAGAATTTTGCTGAGATAGACCTAAGGGTTGAGGACGGTCAGTTATTGTTTACTACCAGCAACAGGCATTATCAGATGGATTCAACGGATCTTGGCCGTAAAACCGGCTTAATTAATCTCGAGAAAAGACTAGTACTCTATTACGAAAATAATTATGAATTGATCACAGAAAAAAGAGTTGATATTTTTACTGTTAAACTCCGAATTAACAATCATGGAAATTAGTTGCATTATAATAGACGATGAACCTAACGCCCTGAGCCTTCTTGAAAAGCATATATTGAAAATACCTTCATTGAACTTAAAGGGCAAATATTTTGACGCATTGGACTCACTGGAGTTGTTGAGAAAAGAGCAGGTCGACCTTATTTTCACAGATATCAATATGCCCATGCTGACAGGCCTCGAGCTTGCAGAAATATTGCCCAAACACCAGAAATTTATTTTCACTACAGCCTATGCCGAACATGCCCTAAACAGTTTTAACTACCACGTTGTGGATTATTTATTGAAGCCAATCAGTTTCAAACGCTTTTTGCAATCTGTGCATAAAACCGAAGCCATGAATTTTGCAGATACGGCTAGCCCGGACAATATGACGAATCCAAAAAAAGTGATGTTTGCCAAGAGTGGCAAGCAGATTGTGAAAATAGATTTTGACGATATTTTATGGATTAAAGGGGAAAAAGAGTATGTCAGCCTGCAGTTTAAAAATGAACGACTCTTGATCTATAAAAGGATGAAAGAGATGGAAATATTATTGCCTCTTCATTTTAGACGCATTCACACTTCCTACATTATCAATATCAATTATATACACAAAATAGAAATGAACCATGTTCTGGTCGGCAATCAAAACATTCCGATCAGCAAGAGCTACAAAGATGAATTCCTGAGATTTCTAAATGAGAAAATGGTTTAATACGCTGAATTGGTTGTTTGTTAACTGCCGGCCGGGAAAAAATTATCTCCTGAGCTGAAACATGGCGCGCAGTTTTTCATCCCTCAAGTACAGCCCGGCCCAAATCAAAATCCCGAAAATTACGGGAAAATAGAAGGGATGTCCCGGGAGGCCGGCGCGCAACATGACCGCTACCGCTCCTCCGAGATAACCGGTCAATAAAATGGCGCCCAGAATGGCCGTCCTCGGAATGGAATAAATGAGCGTTGACGCGAGTAAAATATACCCTATTGGCTTTAAGAGATCTGCAGGCCATCCGATTTGAGCACTGCCCTCAACGGAGAATGCGGCCTGAACAATTTTCGGTACAGAGTCTATGAGCAGGAAGATAATGCAGATACCACTAAGGACTCGGCCGATCCAGAGCGGCGCTTTCGATTGTTGACTGGTTGTCTCCATATATGAGAATTTTATAATTGTTTACAAAAATAGGGAGCTCAAACTATTCAAATAGGTTTGGTTCATGATTTATTAAGAGTTGATCCCGACCCTGATTGATCCAGTGTTTATTGGGTATCGATCATTGGCAATGTCGAATTTCACATGCGGGATATTTCAAACTCCGCAGTGAGGGGAAATCATAATCGGGATGGCGGCATGCCAGTGTATTTTTTTATCTCATTGGTCATGTGGGCGTGATCATAATAGCCAGCATCAAAAGCGATATCGAACAGGCTTTTTGTTGCATCAGCTTTTCGGAGAGCCCGAATGGCAAATTGGTAACGAACAAAATTGATAAAATCTTTAGGTCCTATACCCATCTGTTCTTTAAATAGCCTTTGCAATTGGCGTTCCGTGGTAAAGTGATTTTTTGCCAGATCAACTACAGATATGATTCCTTTTCTGTTAGTGATGTCAGAAATCATTGGAAAAATGCAGGTTCGGGACGGTGAAAGCCGAGCCTCGAAATAACAGTCAAGCTTTCGAAAGAGGTCACGGGATGAGGGATGGATTGATGGTACCAGTTTCTTTTCAAATTCAGTGATCTGGTCTGTCAATTCGTGTAAGGATCCATACCGGTAGAAATGGCCAAATGCACCAGGTTTAAACCGGACGCCCACCAGATGGGTATCTGCTTCCCGGACTGTTTCTTTATAGCGAGTCATCGTGCCGACCAGATAGGCCTTATCATATTCCATTTTATATCCGCTGTGATCAGAAATAAAATCAGATCCGAGGTTAATAATAATATCTATGCAGCAATCAGGCAAGATGCGCTCAGTTGTCGGTTCTTTCCCATCCCCGGTTACTTTCCAATATGCATCGATATAGGAGGATAGCGCAGGATGAGGTTTGAATTGGTGGTAACTCAAATTGTCGTTTTTTTACAAGGAATCCTCTAATCGATATTCTTATTTTTATTAAAAAGATCTCTTCTATGAAATACGCTTCGATCCTGTTGACTGGGTGGCTTTTTCTCGGGCAATCCGGTACGAAAATAAATAAGATTATGGAACAAAGACTAAGCTTTATTACAATCGGTGCAAAAAATTTGGACGAGTTGAAACGGTTTTACACCGACAAATTTAACTGGACTCCTTTGAAGGAGGATGGAGGGATTGTTTTTTTTAAAATGAACGGATTCATTCTTGGGTTGTACCCCACCATCGAACTCGCAGCTGATGCAAAGGTTTCAATGAATACCCCGGGATTCAAAGGTTTTACTTTATCGATCAATTATGATTCAGAAAAGAAAGTGGATGAAGTATTTTCAACGTTGGGGAAACGAGGTGTAAGGATTACCAAGCCACCCCAAAAAGCCTCCTGGGGCGGCTACAGTGGGTATGTGGAAGATATTGAAGGAAATCTCTGGGAGTTTGCCTATAATCCTTTTCTGGTAATGGATACTGATGGAAATGTATTATCTCAACATTGATTTCGTACGGCAATATTTGGAGTTGATCCCTTACGAGCTGTCAAATTCCCTGATTTAACGTTTACTCCTATTTCGGGGTGAATCCGGCATGAGTAAGCAACTTATAGGGGAGACGAACCTCTGCTCATCTTATACACTTTCTTGGAGGTGGAGACGATAAAATCTAGAGATCTTCTTCCAGCGCCTTCGATCAATAGAAAAAGGCAGGAAAGAATTTGGGCATAATCTGATCTTGTCTCATGTAATACTGCCCAAATTCCGATCTTGGGGGGCGCCGGAGGAAGAGGTAAGGGACTTCTTCCAAGATATAAATCAATTTTCGTACTCAGGACGGCCACAATCATTTGAATGATAAAGTAGAAAGCTGTTATCCTAGTAAACAATCCCAGAATTAAGAGCAGACCCCCGATAATTTCTCCAAATGCAATTAGGTGAGCCGTAGTCTCCGGGAAAGGGAAGCCCAGCTTCGTAAATCGACCCACTCCTTGATTTACGTAGACAAATTTTAAGATGCCCTCCCAGAAAAAGACTGCGCCGGCCATCAGGCGAATGATTAAAATGCTGGATTGCCCGGTCACTGGAGGATTAGAAAACCAAATGATGATTTTTTTCACTGTTTTTGATTTAGATAAAATAGTGGCGCGAAATTCGCGGCTTCTTTGGTTCCAATAAAACCAATTACAGCATACATGTCTTTTACTTGATCAACTCCTGGTCTGACAGGATTATCAAATGCACGATTTGATATTCAATAAATTTCGCTTCCTGTTCCTACCTTTATTAAAATTTGAATATTGAAAAGCAGGGCATTGATTTATCATTCTCTTTTCTGGCTAGGCATATACCTGTTGTGGGTGATGGTATTTCGTACCTATTCGTTTGCGATCACCAAAACGATGACCATAGAGTTTTGTTATCTGCTATTTATTACGGTAGATTATTATGCCATTAATTATTTCATTGTTCCAAAATTTTTGCTCAGGAAAAAATATATTGTCTTTTTCTTTGCTTCCGTCTCGATCATCTCATTTTCAGCATGGCTCAGGGCTTTGGTTGCAGTACAAATGAACCAGTATTTTTTTCACCCTGCTTCATTGACCCATTTCAGCAAATTATACCTCAATTCAGTTGTCAATATTTCTCTTTGGGTAGTACTGATTACGGTTGGTAAAATGATGATTGAAAGGATTCAAACTGAACAAAAATTGGAGTGGTTAGAAAAGGAAAGAGTGAAAAATGAATTGGATTATTTAAAAGCTCAAATAAATCCCCATGCTCTCTTCAACTCCCTAAATACAATTTACGGGCATATTGAAAAAACCAATCAGATCGCAAGAAATACATTATTGCAGTTTTCTGAGCTGCTGAGATATCAGCTATATGATTGTGGAGTGGAGAAGGTGAGCCTGGAAAAGGAAATTGAGTATATAAAAAATTATGTAGCCTTTCAACGATTACGTAAAGAGGAAAAATTATTGGTAATCGTTCAAATCGAAGTGATTGAATCAGGATTGAAAATTGCACCACTCTTACTCACCGTTCTAATTGAGAACGCATTCAAGTATGTAAGTAATTTCCCAGACAAAGAAAATAAAATTATCATCAATATATGTACTAAGGATAATATTTTACGCAGTTCATTCATCAATACGAAGGAATTGCATCAAGGCAACGCATTTGGAAATTCAAACGGCATAGGAATTGCTAATTTAAGACGTAGATTAGAACTTCTGTATCGCCAAAAATTTGAACTTACTACAAATATTGAGAGTGAATTATACGAAACAACCCTAAATATTAACTTGGCATGAAACTGAAATGTATCATCATTGATGATGAGCCTGTCGCAAGGAAAATCCTACAGGAATTCGTCGGGGAAATAGATTACCTGGAGCTGGTCGGGCAGGCAGAGAATCCGCTGAAAGCAACTACATTGCTCAATGACCATGCGATTGACGTCATATTTTTAGATATTAATATGCCGAAGATCAACGGAATTGATTTTCTCAAGAGTTCAAAGACTAGTGCAAGTGTTATCATGACTACGGCGTATGCGGAATATGCTGTGGAGGCATTTGGATTGGATGTTTTGGATTATTTGGTAAAACCGATAGCCTTCAATCGATTTGTAAAGGCATGTAATAAGGCGAAGGAAATAAGTGGAATGAAAAAAACCACCCTGAATCCACCCGATACCACAGATGATCATTTTATCTTTTACAATTTCACCAATCACTTTATCCCGCAGGTTTTGACTAATTGTAATCTTTTCATTTCCAATATCCAATATATTTCCTTCAATGCTGGTAATCTTATTTCTATTAACGATATATGATTTATGAACCTTAATGAATATTTTCGATGGGAGTTGTTCTTCTAAGCTCTTGATCGTATTAT
>Ga0207051_1133_pt1 | contig 11012 bp, 6 predicted proteins | sample Alteio_BWMinCont_61_FD_153292 | JGI IMG/M metagenome (GOLD analysis project Ga0207051, IMG submission 153292) | Enriched cells from forest soil in Barre Woods Harvard Forest LTER site, Petersham, Massachusetts, United States -... | ecosystem: Environmental > Terrestrial > Soil > Temperate forest >...
ATGGCAACGCCCTCGCCGGCCTCCACCATAGCGATCATGGTGTCGAGATAGTTGAAAGCGGCGCGTCGGCGAACAGAAACACCGGCGCGAGCCAGATGCTTGTCGATGAGCTCTTGAATCAGGTTCCCGGGCGCCAGCGAGATCAGCGGCTCTCCCCTCAGAGCGGACCAGGTAGTCGAGGCGCGGCGCAGGGCCGGATCGTTGTCGGGGCGAATCACCATCAGGGAAAAGCGAAACAGCGGGGTGCGACGGATACCGGGTGCGGGGTGAAAAAATGCACCCAGGCTCATATCGAGTTTGCCTTGTTCCACCATGCGGGTAAGTGCCCCTCCGCCGACATCGCACACTTGAATGTGGAGGTCCGGACGGTTGCGATGGAATTCCTTGATTGCTTCCGGCAGTACGTTGGCCGCGATCAGGGGCGGCGCGCCAACCGATAACGACAGGCTGGCTTCGGCTGCTGATCGCCCAATGCGCGAGACGGCGCGATCAACCTTCTCCAGACTCTCCCGGACCACGCCAAGCAATTCATTGCCGTAATTTGTCAGCCCGACGTGACGCGTGGTGCGATTAAACAGGCGGAATCCAAGTTGGGTTTCCAACTCTCGAATCAAGACGCTTAAGCCGGATGGAGTGATGTACAGTGCTTCCGCGGCGCGCGAGAAGCTTCGGTGTTGCGCCGCCAGCAGAAATGCGCGGAACTGTTTTGATGTAAATTCCATTGCTGACGATTCCTCAACAATTATCAACTTATTTGAACTTGTATTACAAGTCTTCGAGGGCTCTAATCGAATGGCAAGCATGCGTTTGCCCGACTTTCCCTGAGATTCATGGAGGGAGGCCCAGTTGGATGAATCAGCGCGGCTACGGCACACACGAATCGACGACGCGGGGGTTCCCGAATTGCCACCCCGCGTCTCCCGGTTGACGCCGGTTCAGTGGCTCGTCTGCGGTGTTGCGGCTCTCGGCTTTGCATTCGATCTTTACGAGACCTTGGTAATGCCGCTCATTGCCCGTCCCGCGCTCACAGCTCTGGGGAACTTCAAGCCCGGCAGCCCAGGCTCCAACCTTTGGGTGGGGCTGCTTTTTTATCTGCCATTGGCCTCGGGGGGCGTCTTTGGACTCCTGGGAGGATATCTCACCGACCTTTATGGGCGTCGGCGGGTGTTGGTGTGGAGCATCTTGTTGTATGCCTTCTCAGCTTGCGCCGCCAGCCTGGCTCGTACATTGCCACAGTTATTGTTTTTCCGTTGCACCACCACCATCGGGGTCTGTGTCGAATTTGTGGCTGGGGTTGCATGGGTGGCGGAGCTCTTCTCCAATCCCAAACAGCGCGAATCTGTCCTGGGTTACACACAGGCCGCCTTCGGCCTGGGAGGACTGATGGTGACTGGAGCCTATTATGTTGCCGTAACCTACGCCGAAAGATTCCCAGCCATCCGCGGCAGCCATGAAGCCTGGCGCTACACGCTGCTGTCGGGACTGATCCCCGCGATCCCCCTCCTCCTTACACGGCCGTTCTTGCCGGAGTCTCCGATCTGGTTGGAGAAGAAGTCGAAAGGAGAGTTGAAGCGGCCGAGCTTCGCGGAACTGTTTCGGCCCGCGCTGCGAAAGACTACGTTGGTGACCACATTCCTGGTGGCTTGCAGTTATGCCCTGGCTTCAGGCGTGATCCAGCAGACAGCTCGGATGGTCCCTGGATTACCCGAGGTACGGAATCTCGCACCTCGCTTGGTAGAGCAGACCGTTAGCGGGGTACAGATGTTTCAAGAGATCGGCACAATTGCCGGCCGTTTGCTGTTTGCGTTCCTCGTGGTCCGGATCGCGACGCAGAGGCGTCTGCTGCGCATCTTCCTGGTTCCCGGATTGCTCGTTTTCTCCTTCGTATACTTTTTTGCCGCGACGCATAGTTTGGTGCTCGTTCAAGGCGGAGTCTTGCTCGCGGGCCTTCTCATGAACGGGCCGTTCAGTCTTTGGGGCAACTATTTGCCGCGAATGTACCCGACACAATTACGCGGAACCGGCGAGAGTTTCGCGATCAACATCGGAGCCCGCGTGATCGGCGCGTCTGGAGTGCTTCTCACTACGCAACTCGCCAACATCATGCCCGGTGGCGGCGCAGCTGCTCGCCTTGCCTACTCGGCCGGCACAGTCGCGGTGCTCGCTTACCTTTTGTCTTTGATCGCGAGCTTCTGGCTTCGCGAGCCAGAACACCCCCAACTGCCTGACTAGAGTTTCCGCGGAGGGTCGCCGGCGCAAGACTTAATTCTTCCCGCAGAAGAAGACATGCAAAGATTTGTAATAGCCTCGGAGTGATCCTCTGCCACGCCTATGAGGTGCTTTCATGTCACGCTGGCTGAAGAATGTCGTTCTCGGAATCGTGGGATTGGCCGGGTTGATCGTTGGCGCACTGGCGATCCTGGCCAAGGTTACAAAACTCCCCGGAGTGAGCGGTTTCGGACACGAGTTAAGGAACGATCGCGTCCAGAGAATAGAGTTCCTCAGTGCCAACATCACGCAGGATCAGGGGATCATTGTCGGGCGTGAGACCTGTCCAGACTGCGTTGCGAAACCCCGTTTGGCGCACCCCGGTGAGGCCTGCCACAGCCTCGATCCTGCCGTCCGACACGCGAATTCTCTCGATCGCCGGTTCGTTCCCTCTCTTGAGAACGTAGACAAATCTGCTGTCGGATGACCAGTTGGCGTAACCAAAGCTTTCGCCGCGAGCGAGTTCGTGCCAAGTCTGCCTGGGAACGTCGAAAAGCATCAGCGATAATGAATCCGCCGATCTGCCCAGGATGAAGTTCCCGTCGGGCGACCATCTTGGCATCCAGAGACCGTCAGACCCGGGGAGCTTGCCTACCCGATTGGTCACGAGATCGAACGAGTAGATTCCCAGATCTTCCTGCCGATCAAAAACAGGGAAGTGACTGAAGACGAGCATCTGTCCATCGGGCGACCAGTTGGGATCAATCTCGCTCCACGGCTCATCCACCACTGCCCGGGGCGAGCCGCCGTTTGCAGGCATAATGAACAGCTTGAACGGCTTCCCGGGGGCAGCATCGAAAAACGCAATCCGCGTCGAATCCGGAGACCATCGCGGCGCAGTAGGCTGCATCCCGGGTCCTGTCAGCTGGAGACAATGGTCGCCTTGAATGTCGCAGCGCCAGAGCAGATGGTCAGGAAATCCGACATAGGCCATCCACTTCCCGTCCCGTGAGAAGTCGAGAAATTCCGCGGATACCCCATTGAGGTACGGAACGAACTGTTTCAACCTGGCGTCGTACCTGTTCAACTCCCCGCGGAGCTGCCGACCGATCATGTAGAGCTTGCGTCCATCGGAGCTCATTTCCGGCGCGAGAGAATTGATTGGTCCCGCCGTCAACTGGAGGGGCTCCGGTGGCTTGCGGTCGAACAGCCCCGAACGCGCGGGAAGGGCCCATATATCGGTCCTGCCGTCCCGAGTAGACTGGAAAACGTAAAAGCGGCCATCCGGACTCCACCACCCGCAACACTCATCCGGAACCGGGTTCCAGCCACTCAGGACTTCGTGCAGAGATGCTCCGTCCTTGAGCAACTCCCAAAGAGATGACCGCAGCGTCTTCGGGTTCATGATGGTCAATCGCAACCGCTTTCCATCAGGCGACCATCGAATTGACGATGCGGTTCCGGGCAATTGAGCAATCTTTCTTTGGTCGGTGCCATCGTCGTTAATCACGTACAGAGCGTTGTTCAATCCAACGGCAATCTTCTGACCGTCGGGAGCGAACGCGGCGGCATCTGCGAGCAGATCGCCAATTCGCCGAACATTTCCGGAAGGCAACGAAATGCTCCACAGAGCCGACTCGTTCCGCCCGGCCCTGCCTCCCACTGAAGCTCCGGGATCGGGTCCGAACGAAGCGGCCAGCAGCTCGCTTCCGTTCGATGAGATATCCATCAATCGGGGAGACTGCAGCGCGCTAACGAGAGTGGAAGCCTCTCCACCGTTGACCGATATTTGAGAGATGCTTCGATGATTCAAGCTCCCGGAGACAAAATAGATGCGAACACCGTCAGTGAGCAGCGGCCCTTGCTTCGGCAGGCCGTCATGGGTGAGCGCCACGTAATTGGAGACTCGCAGGACCGTCCCGGAATGACGGATATTCCAGACGACCAGGCCGGCGCCCAACAGGGCTGCTATTCCGGCGAGCAGTGTCCACCGGATGGTCTTGGGGCGGACCGTCTGCGAGGTTGATGCGGGAGATTGAGGTGGCACGGCCGCCCGCGTGGGCTCAGCCAGGAATCGGTACCCTCGTTTGCTGATCGTCTGAACAAAGCGGGGGCTCGACGAGTCGTCACTCAGAACCTGCCGTATCTTTCTGACGGCGGTGTTGATTGCGTTTTCGGTATCGACATTGATCTCGTTTCCCCAAAGCTCTTGGACGATCTCCTCTCTCCTGACGAGTTCGCCGGGCCGGCTGGCCAGCATAATCAGAAGTTCCATCGGGATCCGCTCGAGCTTCATCTCCGAGCCCGATCGCCGCAACCGATGGTTGTGGACGTCTAGCTCGAATTCGCCGAACTGTAGAACGTCGGAATTCAGGTGGACCCCCAGCCTGTCGATTGGCAATGTCCTGGACTCGAAACTACCCCAACCCATAGCTAAAGGAAAATACAGGTTTCTACAGATTATCTCCATTGCCAACAAAATCATGCACATAGGAAGATCTGCGTTGATCGCACGCTGCGCAGCGCGTTCCTCCCCGAGGTCAGTCATGAAGAAGTTGGTTCTAAAGCTTGAGTTTCTGTTTGTGCTGGTCGTCGTCGTGGCCGGATTCTCGCGGCTCTTGCACGCTTCAGGTCAGGAAAAGCACTCGACGTTCGAACCCACGGTCCCGAAGGTCTGGGACGACAATGCGATCGCGACGCTGGAACTCCCGCTTGCCGACCCTGTCGGATCGCCAAAGCACATTTCCTCCGATTACTACTACCGCATTCCAGTTCGCCCCATTTACAAGAGCTACCCGGTCTATGCTCCAGGGCATGAACCGCCAAACTACGTGGAGTGGCTCAAGCAACAGGATCCCGAGGTCCTATGGGACGAATCAGGTCACAAGCCCAGTCTCAACTCCAGGGAAGACTGGATCGCGGCCGGACGAATCGTATTCAATGCGCCGATCTATTACACGACGCACCGGATCGCCAGCATGGACGACGTACGAAATCCAAAGTGGTATCAGACGGTCGGCGTTCCTGTAGCCAAGGATGGGACCATACCGTTTGTCCGATATGTCATTCGAAAGAAGGGCGAGGTGGAACTGGGCGATTTTGCCTGCGGCTTTTGCCACACGCGAGTCATGCCGGATGGAAGCGTGCTGGAGGGTGCGCAGGGGAACTTCCCGTTCGAGAAAAGCAAAGCGTGGCTCTTCCGCAGCAGGTTGGCCAATCCCGAAGCTGCCCGGAAGGCTGACGCCGACCTTCGACACCTGGACCATTCGTTGTTCGCAGCTCCATGGCTGAAGCCTGATCCCTCGGGTCCAATCGACAACCTGACCACGGATCAGTTGATCGCTGCCCATGAGGCGATGCCGGCCGAGGTCACGGCGCGACATCGCAGCAATCTCTTTTATCCGCTCCAGATCCCCGACCTTATTGGTGTTAAGGATCGCCACTATCTGGATCACACGGGGCTGCAACAGCACCGTGCCATCGCGGATTTGATGCGCTACGCCGCATTGAACCAGGGGGCGGACGATCTTGCCTCCTACGACGGATTCGTGCCCGCCGATTTCCATTACTCGACGAAGCGTCCGGAGCCCGACGATGCTATCGCCGTTGGCGGTCGATACAGTGACGAGCAGCTTTATGCGTTGGCGATGTACCTTTACGCTCTCGAACCACCTCCCAATCCGAACAAGTTCGATGCACTCGCCCATCGCGGCAAGAAGATTTTTGAGGGCGAAGGGTGCGGGACCTGTCACACACCTCCTCTTTACACCAACAACAAGCTCACGCCGGCTCAAGGCTTCCGGGTGCCACCTGAGGCCCGAAGACAGTTCGATATCGCCCCATTTTCGGTGGGGACGGACCCAAATATGACCTTAAAGACGAGACGAGGTACCGGTTATTACAAAGTGCCGTCGCTGAAGGGTGTCTGGTATCGCAGCATGTTCGGCCACAGCGGCTGGTGCGCGTCTCTTGAAGATTGGTTCGATGCCAAACGCCTGGAAGACGACTATCAGCCGACAGGTTTCAAGCCTTATGGGACGAAGAGCTTTGCGGTGAAAGGTCATCCTTTTGGATTGGATTTGTCCGAAGAGGATCGCCGAGCGCTCATCGCATTCCTGAAGACTCTTTGAACTTCCCGGGAGCAAATGGCGCCCGTCATGGGCAAAGTTATGGCCCCACGTCACCAGAATTTCCGAACGACAAGGCGCGGCCGGAAATCCCCACACTCGCCGGCCTTGCGTTCCTGGTCCCCAACAGGCGGATCAGGACAACTGTTCTCCGCGCGGCTTGATCGATTTGACACCCGCTTATGACTAATTTACTCTAGGCATGATTGCTCAATGCCTTATGGAAAATATGAAAGAAATCTCCCGGGATCTGTTTCCCGGCGCACTGGAGATGATGATTCTGGAATCTCTCCGCCGCCAGCCCGCACATGGCTATGCGCTGGTGCAACACATTCAGCAGCGTTCCAAAAACCTGCTTCAAGTTGAAGAAGGCTCGTTGTATCCGGCGCTGCAGCGACTGCTCAAGGCTAAGATGGTCAAGGCAGAATGGACAATCTCGTCCTCGACCAACCGTCGCGTACGCGTCTACCAGATCACCAAAGCCGGTCTGGAGCACCTCGAACGGGAGATTTCTAGTTTTGATCGGATGCTTGAAGGCATCCAGATGGTGCTTGGGCCGGTCCGGCGCGCTACCAACACCTAAGGAGGTCGCTGCATGAGCTGGTTGGAACGAATCTTTCGCCGCAGACGCCTGGATGACGACCTGGCCGAGGAGTTGCAGGAGCATATCGCAGAGAGAACCGAGCAGATCATGCGTCTCGAGAATCTGTCGCGGTCTGAGGCTCGCAAAGCCGCCCTTCGCGCCTTTGGCAATCCCAGCCTGGTCCAGACGCGCAGTCGCGAGGTCTGGGAATGGTCCAGGCTTGAGACTTTTCTTGCGGATCTCAAACTCGTCGCCCGTCGATTGTCGAGGTCCCCTGGCTTCGCCGTTACCGTTCTTCTAACCTTGTCGATCGGCATCGGCGCCAATACGGCCGTGTTCAGCGTGGTCGACAGCATCCTCCTGAAGCCGCTCCGCTATCCGCAATCGGATCGGCTGGTCACGCTTTCGCTCCAGGCGCCTGGAGCGGCTGGATTGACGAGCTTTCGCGACGGCCTGCTCCTGTCCCCATCCCTATTCCTCACCTTTGCCGAGCACAATCGCACCTTCCAGTCGCTTGGAGTGTGGAGAGCGGGTACGGCGAACCTGACCGGAATTGCACAGCCGGAAGAGGTTCACGTAATCACGGTAAGCAGCGGATTGCTCGAGACGCTGGCTGTTCCCCCCTTCGCAGGCCGTTGGTTGAACGCAGACGATCAAAAACCGCAGGCGAGCAAAAACGTGATGATCGGCTACGGCTACTGGCAGCGGCAATTCGGCGGCCAACGAAGCGTGATCGGGCAGACCATCCGGTTGGATGCGGAGTCCGCGCAGATTGTCGGCATCATGCCGCGCGGATTCAAAGTGGTTGATTCAGAGTTCGACGTCTTGCGGCCGTCACCCTCAAGCTTCGACCCTGCTCATCAGATCATGGAAGGATTCGGCTGGAATGGTGTGGGGCGCCTGAAAAACGGCGTCGCAATCGGACAGGCCGATGCGGACATTACGAGCCTGATTCCTGTCTGGATGGATTCCTGGTCGGATGGCCCCCGCTCCGATTCTCACTTCTTTAAAGTCTGGCGCATCACCGCGGCGCTCAAGCCGCTCAAGCAGCAGGTCATTGGAAGCATCGGCAATGTGCTCTGGCTGGTGATGGGCACCATTGGCATGGTGATGCTGATCGTCTGCACCAATGTGGCCAACCTGCTGCTGGTGCGCGCCGACTCCCGGCAGCAGGAACTGGCAGTGCGCGCAGCGCTGGGTGCCAGCCGCGGCCGCATCGCTCGCGAGCTGATCTTCGAGAGCGTAGCGCTCGGAGCGGCCAGCGGAGCGGCGGGAATCGCCGTCGCGTACGCGGCGCTGCGGCTGCTCTCGGCCATCGGGCCTGCGAACCTGCCTCGCCTGAGTGAGATATCGCTGAGTATCGAGTCATTGTGTTTCACCGCCGGACTGTCGATAGTTTCCGGGTTCTTCTTCGGATCGATCGTGTCGCTCAAGTACTCGCGCGTCGGAGCCGACGCGGCTCTCCGCGGATCGAGTCGTACCGCAAGCGCGGGACGCGATCGGCATCGTTCGCAAAACGTGCTGGTCGTCGCGCAGGTGGCCATGGCGCTGGTTTTGCTGGTCTGTGCCGGATTGATGATGCGCAGCTTCGCCGTGCTGCTCAACACGCAGCCGGGTTTTTCAACTCCGGAGCATCTCCAGACCGTGCGGGTTGGGGTTTTGCAATCCATCGCCTCCGATCCAGTCGCCGTGACACGCGTGCAGAATGAGATCGCCGACAAGCTTGCCCAGCTCCCCGGCGTCTCCTCAGCGGGGTATGCGGCGGACGTGCCGATGGACGGCCTCGAGCCTAATTGGAATAGCATTTTCGTCCAGGGACGAAATCCGTGGAGCGCGAAGAGCACCCTTCCCATGCGCCTCTTCAACTACACCTCGCCCAACTATTTTCATACGATGGGTTCCCGAATGATCGCCGGCCGTGAATTCACTTGGGACGACGTGTACAACCAGCGGCCGGTCGTTATTCTCTCGGAGAATCTTGCGCGGGAACTTTTCGGCTCGGCCCAGGGCGCCATTGACAAGCAGGTCACCTATTTCCAACCGATGCCGTGGCATCAAGTGATCGGCGTGGTTGAGGACGCGCGGCACAACGGAGTGGACGCCCCGGCGCCGGCCATCGTCTATTGGCCGACGATGAGTCAGAATCTCTACGGCGCCGAGCCCCTCGATGCCGTGCGGGGAGTGACGTTTGTCGTGCGCAGCGCGCGCGCCGGCACGGAGAGCTTCACGCAGGAGATGCAGCAGGCCGTTTGGCAAATCAATGGCGAACTGCCTGTGAGCGGACTCCGCACCATGCAGGAGATCAACTCGAAATCCCTGGCGCGAACTTCGTTTACGCTCACGATGCTCGGAATCGCCGCCGCCATGGCACTGGCCCTCGGCGTCATCGGAATCTACGGGGTCATCTCCTACTCCGTCTCGCAGCGCACGCGAGAAATGGGCATTCGCATCGCTCTTGGCGCTCAAAAAAGCGAACTGCGCTGGCTGTTCGTTCGCTCCGCCGTGGTGCTCACCGGTATCGGCCTCGTCATCGGCCTCGGGGCAGCCGCCGCAGCCGCACGACTGATGAGGACTCTCCTGTTTGGGGTCCGTCCGCTGGATCCACCGAGCTTCGCCATGATGGCTCTCGTTCTGGTCGCGGCAGCGGCGCTTGCCAGCTACTTGCCGGCTTCTCGCGTTGCCGCAATTAATCCCGCAGATGTGCTCAAAGCCGAGTGATGGCAGCGGACCAGTAGATTCGTTGAACCGAGGCGCTTCACAGAGGACGCCGCTGGCCTTCAGATCCGATGCGTCGGTCTTCGTTGGCCCGGTTCACACGCCTGATGCTACCCTGTTGGTACCGTGCTTTCTGCTTCTTCACTCTCGTCATGGGTCACTCTTCGGGTGCGTGGGGAAAACTTACTCATTCTATAAAGTGGCCCCGTAGCTCAGATGGATAGAGCAGCAGTTTCCTAAACTGCGGGTCGGCTGTTCGAATCAGCCCGGGGTCACCACTCAAAGGCAGGGGCAAGGGAACGAGGGACCGAGAAATACTGCCCTGACATCCCCGACCAGCTACTTTGACTGCGCCTGCCCCCACCATGTCTAATGTTGATGTCATCGAAGACTGTTTGATGACATGGTGATCGTCCGCTGTGCCGGACCGATCGAGTTCCCACCCATCGCCAGGATGTTCGGGAAGACGGTGGAAATCCGTCGCTGCCCCGCAACTGTGAGCGCACCTGCCGCCCGGTCCGTCGCTTGGACCAGGGGCAGGAAATCAGCCAGGCTACGCCGCGTCTGCGGCGCAGTCATTGCCACTGAAGTCGAGCCTCCGGGGTCGACTTTGGGAAGGCGGCTGAGGTCCCTGCGGATGAATGCGTGTCCGCGAAGACCAGGGCGCAAGCCAGGAGACCGGTCCTTCGGGGTCCCACGGACGAGTGCTCGTCCGCGGGGAGCCCACGGCGCCTCAACCCGCTTGCGTTCCGAGGGGAACGAAGGAGCCTCGATGACTTTTCACATTTCGCGCGGCGTGCCCATCCGCTTCTCTGCTTACTCCACCCAACTCATCCGCCGGTTTTTGGTCCTGGTCCTGTTTGCTTGCGCGGCTGCCGGGCTCCGTGCAGCCTCCATTCGCGGCGTGGTCACCGACGCCTCGGGCGCGCGCGTCAAGGGCGCCACCGTGGCGCTGTTCAACAACGGCCGGGTGGTCTCCAACACTGTTTCCGGGGCAGACGGCAGCTATGAAATCCTCACCGGGGCCACCGGCCGGTTCTTTATCGTCGTTGACGCGAAGAGCTTTCGCCAGCTCGAAACGCCCGATTTCTATGCCGGGCAGCTTGATTCCATCGAGCGCAATATCGTGCTCGAGCCGGAGTGGGTTCGCGAATCGATCGTGGTGACGGCCACCGGAACGCCGACGCCCCAGGCGCAAACCAGTGCCGCAACCAGCGTGCTTGCCGGCCCGGACCTGGCCACGCGCGCGGACCTGGTGAGCCCTCTCCGCCTGATGCCCGGAGCCGAATCGGTGCAGATCGGCCAGCGAGGCGCCCAGAGCTCGCTGTTCATTCGCGGCGGCGATTCCGACGATAACAAGATCTTGCTGGATGGCGTAG
>Ga0207051_1134_pt1 | contig 10900 bp, 8 predicted proteins | sample Alteio_BWMinCont_61_FD_153292 | JGI IMG/M metagenome (GOLD analysis project Ga0207051, IMG submission 153292) | Enriched cells from forest soil in Barre Woods Harvard Forest LTER site, Petersham, Massachusetts, United States -... | ecosystem: Environmental > Terrestrial > Soil > Temperate forest >...
TGAAAGATGGATTGGCTGGCAACAAGCCGCTCCTGACCGACGACGAAGCCCGCGCCGCGATGGTTGCCTTGCAGGCCGACCTGCGGAAAAAGAGCGAAGAGAAAATGCTCGTGCAAGGAGAGGCCAATAAAAAAGAAGGCGATGCCTTTCTAGCCGAAAACAAAACGAAAGACGGCGTTGTCGCCCTCCCCAGTGGCCTGCAATACAAAATCCTGAAGGAAGGAACCGGTCCCAAGCCCGCAGCGACCGACACCGTCGTCTGCAATTACAAAGGCACGCTTCTCGACAACACGGAATTCGACAGCTCCTACAAGCGCGGCCAGCCGGCGACATTTCCCGTCAGCGGTGTGATCAAGGGTTGGACGGAAGCGCTGCAGCTCATGCCCGTCGGCTCAAAGTGGCAACTCTTTATTCCATCTGATCTTGCTTATGGAGCGCGCGGTGGCCCCGGCGGTGGCATCGGTCCCAACGCGACCCTCGTCTTCGAAGTCGAACTGATGTCCATCCAGCCTAAGGCGGAAGTCCAGACTCCGAAGCCGACCCCGCGTCCAAGCGAAAAACCAAACCACTAAGAGTCCTGCTCAATTTGTCCAACGCCTCGCCGGCGGCATTTCACCCTGGCGAGGCTTCCAATTTTAGGTATTTGCTTCAGATCCCAGCTTCCGCCATCCCTAGAGTTGAACCGTTTGAAATACGCCATTAACGTGTTTTCTTACCGCGAAACGATTATCATGGATGCCTTTGCTGCCCGGCCGGAGGTGCCGCGCATTTGGCTGCGATCACCACGCTCTTCTGGGACATCGGCGGAGTCATCCTTACCAACGGCTGGGACCGTAGCTCGCGCCGCGAAGCCGCCAAAGTTTTCAACTTCGACTACGAAGAATTTCAAGATCGGCACGATCTTTCTTTTCCCGCATTTGATTCCGGCCAAATTTCGCTGAACGAATACCTCGACCGCACTCTCTTTTACCGCACGCGTTCGTTCACCCGCGAAGAGTTCACCGCTTTCATGTTTGCCCAATCCAAAGAATATCTCGAAACCCGCGCCGTTCTCGCCGATGCCGCCCGCACTGGCAAGTACTTCATCGGTTCCATCAACAACGAACCTTTTGAGCTCAACCAATACCGCATCGAAGCATTCGATCTGCGGCGCGATTTTCTCGTCTTTTTCAGTTCCTGCTATGTACACTCGCGCAAGCCGGAGGAGACCATCTTCCGCATCGCTCTCGAAGTCACGCAACGCCCGCCGGAGCAATGTGTCTTTATCGACGACCGGCCGCTCAACCTTGAGAGTCCCCGCCGTCTGGGGTTTAACGTGATTCACCACCAAAATCCGGAGCAATTGCGTTCCGAGCTGCGAAATCACGGCGTTGAGGTATAGTTTCCTGCACCGCTTTTTGGCGCGGCAATTGGGCACACGAGCTGAGGGAAACAATGGCTGAGGATACCAACCGATCTGGAAGTCTCTACGGCGGTACGGCAGAACCTTGCGCCGTCGTGTTGTTTGGCGCATCGGGCGATCTGGCCAAGCGCAAAGTCATTCCGGCGATGTTCGATCTCGCCAACCACAATTCCCTCGGCTCTCGTTACGTCATCGTCGGTTTCGCCCGCACTCCCATGAGCGACGAGGATTTTCGCGCCACTGCGGGCGAGGCCGCGAGGACCATGTCCGAGATAGGGCCGGTTGACCCGAAGCAATGGGCAGACTTTGCCTCCTCTTTGTATTACAGCTCCGGCGATTACTCGGACCCGCAGGCCTACCAGCAACTCATCAAACGCCTCACGGAACTCGAAGCCGAAAAAAAACTAGGTGGAAACCGCCTCTTCTACCTTTCCACCCCGCCGGAAGTCTATCCTCACATCGTCGAGCAGCTCGGCCGCGCCGGTCTCGCGCGCCCATCTTCGCCAAACTCCTGGGTGCGCATCATTATTGAGAAGCCCTTTGGCCGTGATCTTGCCACCGCCAAGGAACTCAACAAAACGGTTCTCAATGTCTTTGAAGAAAAGCAGATCTACCGTATCGATCACTATCTCGGTAAAGACACCGTGCAGAATTTGCTCGTTCTTCGTTTCAGCAATGGTATTTTCGAGCCGCTTTGGAATCGCAACTATGTTGACTGCGTCCAAATCACTGCCGCGGAAACACTCGGTGTTGAGCGGCGTGGCGGGTTCTATGAAACCACCGGCGCGCTTCGCGACATGATCCAAAGCCACGTGCTTCAGCTCACTTCCCTGGTCGCCGTCGAGCCCCCAGCCTCGTTTGACGCCACGTCAGTCCAAAATGAAAAATTGAAGGTCCTCCAATCCATCCGTCCGTTTAATCTTGAAATGGTCGCGCAATCCGTCGTCCGCGGGCAGTATGCTCCGGGCCAGATTGATGGCAAGCGCGTGCCCGGGTATCGCGAGGAACCCGGCGTTAGCCAGACTTCTCGCACCGAAACCTTTGTCGCCGCGCGTTTGTTGATCGACAATTGGCGCTGGGCTGGCGTCCCCTTTTACTTGCGTACGGGAAAGCGCCTGGCCACGCGCAGCACGGAAATCATGATCCAGTTCCGCTGCGCCCCTCACATCGTCTTTCGCGATCGCGAAATCGAGCCGAACCGCCTCATTCTCAACATCCAGCCCGAAGAGGGCATATCCGTTTCCTTTGGCGCCAAACGCCCCGGAACCGAAATGCGCATTGGAAACGTCAACATGAATTTTAGCTACAAGGAAGGTTTTGGCGAAGTATCGCGCAGCGCATACGCCACACTCGTGAACGATTGTCTGCGGGGGGATGCCACGCTCTTCGATCGCGGCGATAACGTCGAAGCGGCCTGGGCGCTCGTCGACCCGATTCTCGACGTTTGGAGTGCCGCAAAAAGCGCCAAAGTCCCCGAATATCCCGCGGGTAGCTGGGGCCCGCGCGAATCCGATCTGCTTCTCGAACGCGACAGAAAAAAATGGCTCAATCCATGATTTTGAGCTTGGGTAGTGCTATCGAACGGCAACACGACGGGGGGGATAGGTGATTCTTGCGGGCGACGTTGGCGGCACGAAATGCAATCTGGCGCTCTTTTCTGAAAAAGGCGGCAAGCTCACTTCCGTCTTCAAGCAGCGCTTTGCCAGCAAAGACTTTGCGCAATTTGATCTGATCGTTCGCGAGTTTTCGCTGCAAGCAGCGCCCCACCTCGCCAAAGAACGCGTGCGCGCGGCAGGCTTCGGAGTCGCTGGCCCAGTCATCAACAATCGCGTTCGCGCCACCAATCTCCCGTGGACCGTCGATGCCTCAACGCTGGCAAGCGAATTAAATCTCCCCGACGTCGTGCTGATGAACGATCTCGGCGCCACGGGTCACAGCATCGAGCATCTCGCTCCCGAAGAATACTGCGTCCTCAATCCCGGCGAGCCAGAATATGGTGGAACGCGCGCTCTCCTCGCTGCCGGCACTGGCCTCGGCCAGTCCATCCTCGTTTGGGACGGTGCCCGCTATCGCGTCGTGCCTTCTGAAGGCGGCCATTCCGATTTCGCACCGCACACTGAACAGCAGATCGAACTCCTCCGCTACATGCGCCGCCGCTATCCCCAAGTGAGTTGGGAACTCATCCTGAGCGGCCGCGGGTTCCGTACCATCCACGAGTTCCTCAATCCCAGCGTCATACATCATTCCTTTGAGGATCCCGGCATGGATCCAGCTCCCGAAATCACCAAACTTGGCCTCTCCAAAGCGTGCCCCGTCTGCTCCGACACTTTGGATCTCTGGACAGCCATCTATGGTGGCGAAGCAGGCAATCTCGCTCTTAAGGTTCTTGCCCTCGGAGGCGTTTACGTTGCCGGCGGCATCGCCGTCAAAATCATCGAAAAGATTAAGGACGGCACTTTTTTCGAAGCCTTCCGCGACAAATGGAAGTTTGAAAATCTCCTAAGCAACATTCCAGTTTCCGTCGTGCTTAACGAGTCCGCCCCGCTTCTCGGCGCAGCCTACGAAGCTCTCGCTTCGCTCCCGCCACGATAGGCTTCCTCGAGACACCGTCGCCTGGCTCGCTTGGCGCGTTTGGAGCGGCCCAGGAAAAGGAACTGATGTTGAGAAAACCTCTGAATAAAAGAATTGCTAGGCGAGATATGCTTCAATTAATAGCCACTATCGTTGGACAGTTCTTTCGAACAGTATCCGAGAGCGGGTTTGAAATTTACAACGAAAGTGAGCTTCAGCATGAACTTGGCTGTTTGCTGCGCAAAGAGCTCCCCCCTGGTTGGCGGGTTCGCTTCGAGCTGCCAGCAGGAAGCTTCATTCCCAGCATCCCTCGTTTGACAAAAAAAGAGATCGATTTGGTCGTCACAGACGGCTCTCAGTACTATGCCGTGGAACTCAAATGCCCTCGGCAGGGACGTCACCCGGAGACGATGTTTGACATATGCAAGGACCTCGCTTTTTTGGAAGAGTTGATCGAAGTCGGCTTTCGCGGCGGCCTTTTCGTTATCCACGTCGAAGACGCATTGTTTTATGATCGCGGGTCCACAGACGGCATCTATGCTTACTTTCGATCAGGCAAGCCGCTCACTGGCATCGTTAGCAAGCCGACCGGCCAATCCACAAGCGCTGTAAATCTGAGAGGCAGCTACGACGTCCGCTGGCAAGAATGCGGACAGCATGCTCGCTACTGGATACAACTCGTTTCGAATCTTCCTCTAGGAAGTGATCCAAAGTCGCTATAGCGCGAGCAGGGCTGGTAAAATCAGCTGCAGGGGCGAAGCACTGCTGCGCACCGTATCCCTCGGCTCGGACACCGCGAGCCTGTCCACGCATAATGGGTTTGCGGACGCGCTACCCAGAGTTCGACCGTCAATCTAACAATTTCTTGGTAAACTAGCAGGACGCGAAAACCCTGGATAGCTGGCGTCCTAGGCAGCCCCTTTCCAGAGCAGCCGCAAAGGAGCAAGTTATGAGCAGTGCCGTAACGACCCAAGTCACCGAGCTGCAAAACTACATTAATGGGGCCTGGCGCCGCCCCACCTCCCGCGACTTCTCCGAGGTGACGAATCCCGCGACAGCAGAACTTCTCGCTCGCACGCCGATGTCGTCTCCTGCAGATGTTAATGCCGCGGTGCAGGCCGCCACGGATGCGTTTCCTGCCTGGCGTCGCACTCCTCCCGGCGAGCGCGTGCAATATCTCTTCAAGCTGAAAAATCTTCTAGAAGAGCATATCGACGAACTCTCCCGCCTCATCACTCTCGAAAACGGCAAGACCTTCGGCGAAGCCAAGGCCGAACTCCGGCGCGGCATCGAAAACGTCGAAGTCGCCTGCGGCATTCCCATGATGATGCAGGGCTACAACCTCGAAGATGTCACGCCGGGCGTCGATGAAATGCAAATCCGCCAGCCTCTAGGAGTCGTCGCTGCCATCGTCCCGTTTAATTTTCCCGCGATGATCTCCTACTGGTTCCTCCCTTACGCCATCGCTTGTGGCAACACCTTCGTCCTCAAGCCCTCCGAGCGCGTCCCTCTAAGCATGATCCGCGCGTTCGAACTCCTCGAAAAAACCGGCCTCCCCAAAGGCGTTGTCAATCTCGTCAACGGCGGCAAAGACGTCGTCAACGCGCTCTGCGATCATCCGCAAGTCCGCGCAATCAGCTTCGTCGGTTCCACTCCCGTCGCAAAGCACGTCTACACACGCTCGGCCGCCAGCGGCAAGCGTATGCAATGTCAGGGCGGCGCGAAAAACCACGTCATCGTTCTTCCCGATGCGGATATGGAACTAGCCACACAAATCATCAGCGACAGTGCCTTCGGCTGCGCCGGACAACGCTGCCTCGCCGTCTCCGTAGCCGTCACCATTGGCGACGCACAAAAATCATTCCGCGATTCCATCGCCCACTCCGCCTCGACTCTTAAAGTAGGCTACGGCCTCGAACCCGGCGTGCAAATGGGCCCAGTAATTTCCAGTGACAGCAAACGCCGCATCGAATCGCTAATCTCTGCCGGCGAAGCCGAAGGCGCCAAAGCCATCCTCGATGGCCGCAACACGAAAATCCCCAATCACGAATCCGGCAGCTTCCTCACTCCCACAGTTCTCGATGGCCTCCCATCGACAAGCCAGCTCGCCAACACAGAAATCTTCGGCCCCGTCCTCAGCCTCATCCACGCCGATTCCATGGACGAAGCCATGGACTTTCTCCGCCGCAGCCCCTACGGCAATCAAGCCTCTCTCTTTACCACCAACGGCGCCGCCGCCCGCCGCTTCCGCTACGAAGCCCCCGCCGGAAATATCGGCATCAACATCGGCGTCGCCGCACCCATGGCCTATTTCCCGTTCAGCGGCTGGAAAGAAAGTTTCTTCGGCATCCTTCACGGCCAGGGTCGCGACGCCGTCGAGTTTTACACCGAATCCAAAATCGTGGTCGAGCGCTGGTCGCGCCAGGAAACCCGCAAGTTCTAATTCAAAGCCGCATTCGCGCCCCTCGATGAACGAAGCTGAGAAAATCTGCGAAGAGATACAAAAAGTGCTGCCGAAAGTCAGCCCTGGAACCTTGCGCTTTTGGGGAGTGTGGTTTGGCAGGCCCTACGACAATGTCCATCGAATCGCAGCCTCAGAACATGATCGCGGTGTTCTACGGGTTCGTTTTAGTGAAGATGAGCAGCTAACAGTGTGGTTTCCGGTCGGTTTGACGCTGGATAGTTCAGTGTTTCAAATCAATGATGCCGAACGGGTTTTGTGGGAATGGTTTTACTACGGCCGTCCCAAAACGCAGGAAAATCGCTACTTCTATGATTTCGTAAAGACTGCTGAAACCGTAGTGGCAAGCTCGAATGTGAACTCGTTCGTGCCCAACTTGAAAACAGATTCTACATTGCCCGCGGTTGAAATTCTTTCCTTACGTATCAACGTCAAGTCGCCGTAGGGGAAGTTGACTCTCGCATCGGTATTCTTTTCAGGATTTTATCAATGACTACCAAGCCTTTGAATCTTGACGTCCACGAACAAATCGAGTCGGCGCATACGCTGGCGTCGAAGTTCTACACCGACCCCGCCATCCTGGACGCAGAAAAATCCCGCATATTCCGCCGCACGTGGCAACTCGTGGGCACGCTCACCACTCCTTGTGGAGAAGAGAATGGCGCAAAACGAATCATCGCCGATCCAGAAAGTTTCTTCACTGTGGATGTTATTGGTGAACCCGTAGTTGTGGTCCGCGACAAGCAAGGCACGCTTCGCGCCTTCAGCAACGTCTGCCGCCACCGCGCCGGACCCATCGCGCAAGGCAGCGGGTGCAAAAATGTTTTCCGCTGCGGCTATCACGGCTGGACTTACACACTCGACGGCCGCCTCATCGGCACGCCCGACGTCGAAGGCGTTGAGTTCTTCGACCGCAGTACCATGGGCATGTTCCCGCTGCGCCTGGAAACCTGGGAACAACTCATCTTCGTTAACTTCGATCAAAACGCCGAGCCACTCTCCGCGTATCTAGGCAAAATTCCCGAACAAGCCCGCGGTTTTCAATTCGAAGGTCTGCAATCCGTCGAACGCCGCGACTACATCATCGATTGCAACTGGAAGGTCTACGTCGACAACTATCTCGAGGGCTACCACATCCCCATCGCCCACCCCGGCCTAATGCGCGAAATCGACTATGCGCAATATCGCACCGCCACCTATCGCTACTACTCGCAGCAGTTCGCTCCCATTCGCGCGATGAAGCCGGAAGACGCAGGCGAACGCTTCTATCCGCCCGGCACTAGCCTTCAAGAAGCTCTCTATTTTTGGATTTTTCCCAATCTCATGCTTAACGTATATCCGGATAATCTCTCCACTAATCTGATCGTGCCGCTATCACACGACAAAACCCTCACCATCTTCGAATGGTTTTTCCACGACGCGCATTCCGAAAAAGTTCGCGAACGCATCCAGCGCGCCGTTGCTTTTAGCGATGAAGTTCAGCAGGAGGACATCGACCTTTGCAGAAGTGTTCAGCGCGGCCTGAATTCTTCGACGTACGATCGCGGCCGCTACTCCGTAAAACGCGAAAACGGCGTCCATCACTTCCACATGCTTCTCAGCGAATTTCTCTCCAAGCCGTGAAAGGAATGGGGAACAGCAGGGAAAGATTCTGATGTGCCCTACGTTCTCCTAAATTCTTGAACTCAGCGCCCGTGCCTGCGCCAAACGTGCTGTTGAATCTCGGTTCACGAACTCCGGCTCGATAGCAATCTCCGGAAGATATTCCTCGCGCCCCTCAATCTGACTGACCAGTGTCTGCGCCGCGATCTCTCCCATCCGCACCAAAGGCTGCCGCACGGTCGTCAACCCCGGATTCGCAAATGCGGCTCCGGGAATATCATCAAACCCAACCACCGACACATCCTGAGGCACGCGCAATCCCGCTTCTCGCAGCGCCCAAATCGCCCCGATCGCCGAAATATCGTTATACGCAAAAAGCGCCGTGAACGGCTCCTTCCTCGCGAGAAGCTCCTTCGTCACGGGGAACCCCACCACAGGAGTGGAATCCTTGCTCTCAATCCGTATCGTCAGTTCCGGCCGAATTCGAATACCCAACTCCGCCGCAACCTCGCAAATCGCCTTCCACCGCTCTTCGGAATCCGAGCTGAAAACCTGCCCCTGCAAAAACGCAATCTCCCTGTGCCCCAAATCCTTCAGATGCTCCAGCGCGAACCTTGCCGCGCGCCTATGGTCCAGCACGATATTCGTCACGCCCGCAATCTGCCTGTGTCCCGCGACAGCGACGGTCGGCAGCGATGGCTCCGCCAGAATGGAAGTGTCCACCGTGATGAATCCCTCCACCCCTCGTTCCACAAGCATCTGCGAATATGTTTGCAGCAGTTTCGGATCGTGCCGGTGTACCACCGTCAAGAAAAAATAGTTCTGCCCCGTCAGGTATTTCTCAATTCCGCTGATCACTTGTGACCCGTAAGCATCTCCGATCTCTTCCGCGATCACTCCGATCGTAAATGTCCGTCTCATCCGCAAAGTGCGCGCAAAAAAGTCCGGCCGGTAATTCAGCTCTTGCGCCGCCGCAAGAATTCGTTTTTTTGTGTGATCGGGAATGGACCGCGCCGCCGGAGAATTGTTTAGCGTCGCGGAGACGGTTCCGGCAGCGAGCCCCAGATGCCTCGCCACCGTTTTCAAAGTAACTTTCTTGTTCTCTCTACGCGGATAGGCGCTCTTCTTCTGCGTCGGTGTCATGGACACGCCCTCGACTATTTCTCGCAGCGCTCGATTCGCACTGCAGCACCTGCTGGACCGTGACCTGTTTTGGTGCCAGCAATAAATCGTGCCGCGAGTATAACAGGGACGAGTCCCAATTCGCTCTAGTCGCGGCCTCTTAACTGTCTCTCCTCAAAACGCACATTTGCTCGCGGCAAGGGTACCTTGCGCTAGAATGCTCACGATGCTCGGTTACCTCTCTCGCCTCTCCGCTCTACCTATCTTTTCCGTCCTCCTGCTCCTAAGTTCCGCATCTCCGCGATCTTTGCGTGCCCAAAGCACCGCCGTCCCGCTTCCGCCGTCCGCAAAATTGCCGAAGCCAAGAGTCGACCGCCCCGGCTTCCCCCCAATCCCAAAATTCAAAGATATCGCCCAAGCCGTGGGCCTGACCGTCTCCCACATCTCAACCAACGAAAAGCGCTACATAATCGAGTCCATGAGCGGTGGCGCAGGCCTCTTCGATTGTGACGACGACGGCCGCCTCGACATCGTCACCGTCAACGGTTCCACAGTCGATCGCTACCTAAAAGGCGGCGACCCCATGGTCACGCTCTATCATCAAGAGCCCGACGGCACCTTCAAGGACATCACCACGCAAGCCGGCCTCACGCGCGCGGGCTGGGGCATGGGCGTCGCCGTCGCCGACTACGACAACGACGGCAAGCTCGACCTCTTCGTCACCGGCTATGGAGGCAACGTCCTTTACCACAACCTCGGCGGCTGCAAATTCGAAGACGTCACCGAAAAAGCTGGAATCCGCGGTGGTGGCTTTAGCACCGGGGCCGCCTGGGGTGATTACGATCGCGATGGGAACGTCGACCTCTTCGTCTCCCGCTACGTCCACGTCGACATCGCCCACATGCCCGCTCCCGGCAGCAACAAATTCTGCCTATATAAAGGACTCCAAGTGCAGTGCGGCCCCTGGGGCCTCGAAGGCGAAAGCGATCTTCTCTACCACAATCGCGGCGACGGCACCTTCGAAGAAGTCTCCCTAAAAGCCGGCGTCCACAACCAAATCGGTTACTACGGCCTCGGCGCCATGTGGTCCGATTACGACAACGACGGCTGGCCCGATCTCGTCGTCGCCAACGATTCCGTCCCCAATTATCTCTATCACAACAATCGCAACGGCACTTTTTCCGAAGTCGGCATGCTGTCCGGAATTTCCCTCAGCGGCGACGGCACGCAACTCGGCAACATGGGCGTCGACTTCGCCGACTACGACCACTCCGGCCGCTTCAGCCTCTTCATCACCACGTTTCAGGAGCAGCCCAAAGCTCTCTGGCGCAACACCGGCGCCAACGGCTTCGAGGACGTAAGCTGGCCCTCTGGTGTCGGACGGCCGAGCTATCAGGACGTCTGCTGGGGCACCAGCTTCTTCGACATGGCCAACACCGGCTGGCTCGATCTCCTGATTGCCTGCGGCCACGTCTATCCCCAAATTGATTCCCTCGATAACACCCCGCACTACCGCCAGCCTATTTTCCTGGAGCGCAACAACCGCGACGGAACTTTCGACGAGGTCGGCAAAGAAGCCGGCCTGGCCGACCTCCCGCTAAAGTCCCGCCGCGGCGCCGCCTTCGGCGACATCTTCAACACCGGCAACATCGATGTGGTCTTCGTCAACGTCGGCGAACCTCCCACTCTCCTCCTCAACCAGAACACCGCCCCCAATCACCGCGTCCTATTCAAACTAATCG
>Ga0207051_1136_pt1 | contig 10818 bp, 3 predicted proteins | sample Alteio_BWMinCont_61_FD_153292 | JGI IMG/M metagenome (GOLD analysis project Ga0207051, IMG submission 153292) | Enriched cells from forest soil in Barre Woods Harvard Forest LTER site, Petersham, Massachusetts, United States -... | ecosystem: Environmental > Terrestrial > Soil > Temperate forest >...
CTCCTCGATTATGTGCACACGCATCTTTCCTTTGCCTCTTATGCCAAACCAGACCTGGAGGACGCAGGTCTACACCTGTTTGGGAAATCGTTTATGGCGCTGATGGGATTCTATGTCGAAACAAATGAAAGGGGATCGGGTGTGATCCAACGTCCGAGGCTAGGATCATAATAGCGCTTTCCAAAGTAATAGAGGTCTGTTTCATCGTCGTAGTGTTTTCCAGCAAAGCGCCAGGGGTTAGCAATCTGAGAATGCGGGATAGGGGTGCCTTGAGCGTTGAAAATCTGCGTCGCCCCAAAGGCGGAATAGCGATAGCTCTCAACTGCTGTTTGCGTGTGGATATCGATGAGGCAGCAGAGGGATCCTTTCAAATCATAGATAGGAGCAAACACGCGATCGTCTACTTCGATCGCTGCTGTGGTGGCGCCTCCGGTGACGCGTAAAGCTTTAAGCGAACCATCGGAGGCGACGGTGCCGATCTCCTCTTCCCCGTCGTAGAGATAGCGCAAGGTGGTGCTCTTTGCTCCGTTCTGTACCGTTTTCGTCATACGCCGCCCAAAAGCGTCGTAGGTGAAGGTGAGGGTGTAGTTGGGGCATTGCATCTTGGTCAGGCGATTAAGTGCGTCGTAGTGATATGCAGTGGTGATTTTGTGCCGTGTGTGTTTGCTGGTCAGGCAGCCGTTGATGTTATAGGTGTATTGCTCTTGCTTGTTGCGGATTAGGCGCTGACGGGCGTCATAAAGAAGGGAGGTGCCGTTGTGGCTGGTGCGGTTATAGAGGGCATCGTACCCATAGGTGTGGGAGGCTTGCGGACTTTCCTCGCGGATCAGCTGACAGCGGTCATCATAGCTAAATGTTTCGGAAAAAGAGCCTGCGACGTCTTGTACTTGTATGTGTGTCAGGTTGCCCTTAGCATCGTAGCCACCGGCAGGAACCTCTGCCGACCAGTAGGGTGAGCGAATGGTGGTCCTGCGTTGGAGGCTATCGTAGCCATAGTTTATCGTGCCGCTCATTCCTGCTAGCTGCATGTGGGTCACTTTTCCACTCGCGTTGTAATGGGTATGATGGCTATAGAGGCGCTGCTGTTGTGGGGATAAGCGATGTAGTGTACTTAGGCGTCCATCGACGTAGTGATATTCTACACCTGATCCGTCGGGTAGTATCAACTGCTTGCGAAGTCCTGCTGCATCATACTCATAGGCGAGATTGAGTCCGCTACTGAGCATTTCCATTGCCAGTTGGCCGGCTTTATTGTAGAGACGTGTGGTACACCCTCCATACACGCCATCGGATACAGCGACGACGCGGTGCAACAGGTCATAACTGTAGGTATAATCGATGGAGTGATCAGAGGCGACCAGTCGTTTTAGCTCTCCCATCGCATTGTAGACATAGTCCAACGCGATGCCATCGGGCTTGATAAGTTGTTGTAGCCGCCCATATCCATCATATAAGTATCGTGTAGTGCTCTGGAGAGTGGTTCCTACCGCTTCGGCGATGGCTTCTAAGCGTCCAGCAGGTCCATACGTCCACTCCATCACATAGGGATTTTTCGCTTTGTCATCGGCCTGCAAGTGGGCTTCTCGCGCCTTCTGACCCGTAAGAGTGTAGCGCATCTCTTGGTGCGATAGTGGCTGTCCCATGGCATCTTGGATCACGATGGTTTCTACGCGCTGTAGGGCATCGAAAATGGTGATCGTGGTGCAGCCATTAGGTTCAACGTTGGTTGTCTGCCACACATATTGCCCGCGGCTATTTGCATAGGGGGCGGTGTGTGTGGTGGCTTTAGGAGGATGTTCAATGGGGGGTGGGGGTGGCGCTATCCTTGGTGTAGGTGCGATAAGCGGAGTGTCGCTGCTGATTTTTCCTGTGGGGTCGGTGGTGGATAGGCGTCGAAACGCGTTGTAGGTAGAGGTTGTGATGCTGTGCAATTGTCCTTGGGCATCGTAACGCTCGACGCGCAGGACACGTGCAAAGAGGTCGTAGTGATACTGTTCGCTCATGTCATCTTTTGCAATCGCACGCTGTAAGGTGCCGTCGAGGTTGTAAACAAAATATTCACGGGTGTTATCTGGGTAGCAGATCTCGACAGGCTTGTTACGCGCATTATAGCGCGTTTTAGTGGCGTTACCTTCGGCATCGATCTTAAGAATGAGATTGTTACTGATGTCATAGCCCCGTTCTTCCGTTGGACAGAGGCTTTGATCTGTGGCGTTGAGCACGGCCGGATAGGTGGTCTTGATTACGCGCCCGAAGGGATCGTAGCGATAATGAGTGGTGTTTCCACAGGGATCGGTGACGGCGGTCTTATGGCTAGCTAGGTCGTATTGATAATGGAAAATGAGGGGGTTTTCTTCGGGAGAAGTTTGTTCAGAACGGATGATTCTATTGGAATAGTCGTAGCTGAAGTGGGACTGGTCTCTGCGGATCACATTGCCGTTGCGATCATACAGAGTATCGATTGCTTTGCCCTCTGGACCTGCTGTGGATATACATCGTCCCCACGCATCATAGTGGTAGGTGTGCGTGGTGACGGGCTCCCCTGCTCCAGAAGTGGTCTCCTCTTTTAGTACTCTTCCCGCTGCTGAATAATCATATTGTGTGCGCTTCAGCAGTTGTCGCTGTCCATTTGGCGGCGTTTCTAGATACTCTTCGATCTGATCTGGCAGCCCTTGAGCGGGAACTTGCTGACGCACGCGATAGAGCGTGGTACGGCGTTCGGTGATCCCGGTTAGATTGTCGCATTCCCATGCTGTGCCGTCATCGGTAATCGCTTCAACCAGGTGCTCTTGCTCATCATAGCGATAAAAGTGACGCAAGGTCAGGACATCTCCCTTTCCGATTAGCTTCGTGTTGGGGGGGCCGTTCTTCTTTGCATAGCGGTAGTGTGTGGTATGGCCATTGTCTTCTGTTTGGCACAGTAACCGATAAGGAGCAACGGTTTCATAGGAGTAGGTGGTGGCATATCGTTCGATCCCATTTTCTACGGGGATGCCATTGGGTTGTAACTTCAGTTCAGCCGGACATTCTCCAGTGAGATTGCCGTACAGTGCCTCTTCAACCAATTGATCGCGCTCGTTATAACGGTAGAGTGTACACGTCCAGAAAGTCCCTGTTCCATCGGCAAAAGCGCGGCATTGCAGACGGGGAGGTGTGGTGGCTTCATCCCAAATGAGCTGTTCGACGCGATACAGGCGTCCGTCGTCGGTGTAGTGTTCGATAGCGGTCAGGTGTTGTTGAGCTGCGCTGTAGCGATAGATCACTTTGTGACCCAGGGCATCATACACTTCTGTAAAGTCCTTTCCGTAGATAAAGCGATGCATCACTTCTGCGCGACCATCGGTACCTAGTGGTGCCTTTTGCACCATGACTCTTCCCTGTGCATCATATTCATTGAGCAGGAAGCGTCCTTCCAGTTGATGGCGTTCAGTGAGGAGGGGAGTTCCTTTTTGGGAATGGGGGGTGTATCGATATTCCACGCATAGCTGATCCCCTCGTTCCACTTTCTGTAACAGCAGAGGGTGAGCAGGATCAAAGTGATAGAATAGAGGACTATTGCCCGGAGATTCCACGTGTGCAACATGGTGAACCGCGTCATAGCGGCAGCGCACAGCACTAGCAGGGTCGGAGGGCGTTGTTAAGGAAAAGCTGAAGTTCCACTGTGCAAGGGCATCGCCGCTATGGTAGGCGCGGCGCACTTGCTCTTTGCTTGCAGATAGTGTCAGGTCGGTCTGTGCTTCGCAATAAGCGCCTGTGATCACATTGACAGAATGGTAAATATGTGGCGTTTCCAACATCGCGCTGCTAGACCATGATGGTGGACTCGCAGGTTCGCTAGAGATAAGCGCTGGACATACAAGTAAGGTAAGAGCCAGCAAGATACTTTTTATTATCTGAATCATCATATAATTTATTGAAATCATTACGTTAAGAAGCAGTAGGTTATTATAGCGAACCGTTATCAAGCAAATAGAAAATGAAAAAAAGCAATTCAACGCAAAGTCGCAAAAGTGTAAAGAGAGAATTCAACGCACAAGGACGCAAAGGCGCAGAGAGCGCAAAGAATGAAAAATTTTTACCACAGAGAGCACAGAGACACAGAGGGGATTTAAGCTATCTTCTTCTCTGTGTCTCAGTGCTCTCTGTGGTAGAAATTCATTGAAATTTGTGCAAAAGGAATCGTTTTATAGACTATCCACACAGTATTAACGAGGCTGTTTGTAGTTTATTTAGAATTATTGCCTCTGTTGTTAAAACACCTCTTTGCGCTCTTTGCGTTCTTTGCGTTGAATTCTCTCTTTATACTTTTGCGGCTTTGCGTTGAATTGCTTTTCCCAACGCACCCTTATCTTGCAAAAATCCAGTGGCTCTTGTTACAAACAGAGAGTAAGAGGGATACGACAGTATGCTGAACATTATCATCATCGGAGCAGGTAAGCTGGGTTGCCATGTTGCGTCTGTATTGTCTAAAGAAAATCATAACATCACTCTTGTCGATTTAGACCCCAATCTTTTACACAGTGTATCCGATACCATGGATGTGGCTACCAAGGGAGGATCCGGGACCGATTGGCGGCTGCTCGAAGATCTCTTGGAATTGTCTCCTGATGTGTTGATTGCCTTAACGGGTAGTGAAGAGACCAATTTGGTTGCATGCGAAATCGCTAAGCACCTGCGCTATCCGCGTACAATTGCACGTGTGCGTCACAGCAGTTACTTGAATAACGCGCGACTTGATTTTGGACGTATCTTTGATGTCGATTATCTTGTGGCTCCAGAACTCTTGGCAGCCCATGATATCTTGAAAGATATTCTAAATCCCGGTGCCCTGTTTGTAGAAAATTTTGCCCACGGAGCACTACAAGCGCGTACCTTGATGATTCCCACCGATTGGCATTGCAAAGATTCACGACTCAAGCATTTTAAACTGCCTGAAAACATTATTGTGGGGCTAATTCGCCGTGAGCTAAAAGAAGAAGCTGGAAATTCCAAATCAAAATTCCCTGTTAAAGAAGTGATCTTTCCACATGGTGACGATGCGATTTTGCCAGGAGATGAGGTGACTTTTATCGGAGCGACAGAGGCTGTGGGAGAAATTCCTGCTTTATTTAAAATTCCACAATCTCAAGTGAACTCTGCCGTCATCGCCGGGGGATCGATAATTGCTGAGCATCTAGCGCGTGAACTTGTCAAACGCGGCATTGATGTGTGCATAATTGAAAAAAATTATGCGCGCTGCAGCTTTCTGGCTAACGAGTTGCCTAACTGTACCATCATGCATCACGATGCGACTGACATCGCCTTTTTACAGGCAGAAAAAATTGGCAATGCAGACATCTTAGTTGCATGTACCGATAGCGATGAACGTAACCTGTTGATGGCTTTGTTAGGCAAAGAGATAGAATGTCAAGACTCGCTCGTGGTGGTCAATAATTCAGATTATATTCCTTTAGTCACGCGCTTGGGGCTACGTCATACGATTTCACCATGCATCAGTACCACCAATCACATTCTATCTCAGCTGCGCTTTGGCAAGATCAACTCACTGGTCTCCCTTTATGAAAACCAAGCCGAAATCATGGAGATAAATGTTTCATTAAACTCGCGGATAGTGGGGATCCCGCTATCGGAGTTGGGGCCCCATTTTCCCCGTGATCTGCTGATTGTCATGATTCAAAACCGGGGGCGCATCATGATTGCACATGGAAATCGCATCATTTCACCTGGAGATACTGTGATTGTCGTGACAAGTCCTAAACATGTCGACGAACTGGCGAAAATTTTCTAATGCATTATCGCGACATTTTTAAAATGCTAGGCCTATTTTTGTTGTTCTTCTCTGGAACGATGATTTTTCCTTTGGCATTAGCAATCTACTATGAGTTTATCGCAGATCCGACGTGGCATCCACAGCCGCATAGTGCCCTCGCTTTTTTTAAGAGCCTCTTAATTTGCATAGCGGTGGGAGTGGGATGCTATTTCATCGGACGAAATAGCTCTGGGAAGCTTTTTAAAAAAGAGGGAATTGCTCTGGTGATCATCATCTGGGTGTTGACGCCGGGGCTAGCAGCGTTGCCCTTTATCTATAGCAATACGCTAGAAAACCCTTTGCAAGCGTATTTTGAGTCTGTGGCGGGAATGACGACCACTGGAGCGACCACCCTGCAAGCCAAACAGTATGATCCGCATACAAACCAAGAGATTCCCATTACTAAAACCTATGCAGGACTCAATCCGATTACCTATACTTTTTATGGAACGATTCCTCCCATTCGTGATCCCGGGACGCACGCGATCATCTACGAGGGAATTGAAGCAGTCAGTCGTGCCGTGCTTTTGTGGCGCAGCTTGATCCAGTGGTTAGGTGGTTTAGGAGTCGTCTTGCTATTTGTTGCCATCTTTCCTTATCTAGGCATCAGCAGTAAGTTACTCTATCAGACAGAAGCTTCAGGGCCTATTAAAGATTCAATCGCCCCACGCGTGACTAAAACAGCGCTGATTCTATGGATGGTCTACTGCGCGTTGACGGCTGCAGAATTTATCTTATTGATGTTAACTGGCCGTGAAGAATTGGGATGGCTGGAAGCACTCACGATCTCACTCTCCACGCTATCAGGAGGAGGAAGTAGCATACGCAATCTCAATATCGGCCAATATGACAGTGCTTATGTGGATTGGATTATTGTGGCGTTTATGATTCTGGGGAGTATCAACTTCTCGATTTATTATTACGTGATTCTGGGCAAGTTCTATAAAATTTACCAGCCTGAACTGTGGCTTTATCTGGCTATTTTAGTAGGTAGCTGTGGTTTCGCAGTTTGGTACTTAACGGGGACTGAAACACATTTTATCGACGGAGACCACACGGGGCCGATGTCCCTTTCTGAGGCGATGCGCTATGGAATCTTTCAGATTGTTGCCGCTCTCACAACCACCGGATTTGCGATCGTCGATTATGACAAATGGCCCGATGCCATCCAAGCACTCATGATTATGCTGATGTTTGTGGGCGGGATGTCTGGATCGACTGCCAGCGGTATTAAGACGATCCGTCATCTGATCTTTTTCCGCTTGTCTCAGTTGCGCATTGAAACGCTTTTTCGTTCTGACACAGTGCGTCAACTGAAGCTGGGAGGACAGGAGGTGGGGAGCCAGACCGCCTTTATGGTGTTTGTTTATCTCTACTTTGTGATTGCCTTTGTGGGAGTGGGGGGTTTTCTCTATGTCCTCGATGGCATTGATGCGTTAACGGCAACCGGGCTAGTCTCCTCGATGGTCAATAACGTCGGGTTGGGCTTTCGTGTCGCAGGTCCGACAGGATCCTGCGCCTTTCTTTCCAACTTTAGCCTCGTCCTGTCGTCGGCGTTGATGATTTTTGGACGTTTGGAGTTCCTGATCCTCTTTGCAGCGCTATCCCCCAGTTTCTGGAAACAGACGAGTTGAGATAAGGAACTGTACAGTTCCTAAGCTGCTTCCCTCGAAGAGGGTTCATGCATGCAATTTGCTTAAAGCAAATCGCAAAATCGCAAGCCAGACCCCTCCACAGTATTTAATATCTCAACCCGAGATGCCAAGAAAGTGGTTCTTGGGAAGAATTGGGGATAATAACCACCCCCGGATGGGGGTGAGGGCACCCCCATTCGGGGGTGGTTGCAATATCCGCACCCACAAGTCTGCACGAAAACCTAAAAAATAGAGGCCGACATCTGACTGTCGGCCTCACCACGTGTGCTGCAGGAACAACGGATGTTTACTCCGCCAAACCTTTATTGCACAACGTGTAAGAAGATGTTATCTTGACTTTCCTGAACACCACCACCGATGGTACTTTCTACGGTGATTGCGATATCGTCAGTACCCGTGAAGCCTGTGTTGCTGGTGTAAGTCAATCGAGAGAGAGCCAGGTTAATATCGCTCAACGAGCCTTGGAAATTGAGCGTTTCACTGCCGCTCTTACCTGGAGCACCATTCGTGAATTGTAAGTTACTTAAACCGCTCAAGCTAGTGAAATTCATATCGCCATATTTGACCTGCAACGAGACGCTATAGAGTCCATTATTAGTTGCGTCGGAGACACTCAATCCAGCCATGCTAGTGCCGCCTACACCAACGGTAGAGTTGGTATGTAAGGTGAGGCTAGTGGAGGTAGCCCCAATAATAGGAGGGGCGTAGATATTGACGGTGTCGGTCAGAGTGTTACTTTTATCGCCAACATTATCCGTTAATTGGAAGTGGATAGTGCGGGTGAGCGTAGAAGGATTGTGAGAGGTGTTGGAGAATCCAATTTGCTCCATGACCTCACTGACAGAGGTAGCCGTTGCACTCGAATTAAAGGTCAGGACGAGGGCAGCGGAGTTGGTCCCACCTGCATAACTTCCTATATCGATTCCGTTATAGAAAATATTATGATTTAAAACGGTGACTGCATTGCTTGGAACGACACTCAGGATATCCGTAGAGGTGCCATTCCCAACCAAGCTCACCGTTAAGGTGCTGCCTGTAAAACCTGTGTCATGGTAGGCAAAGGATTCAGGACTCAAGATGATGGGTGGCTGGCCTTCAACATAGGGGAGTAGCGATGGTACGCCTACAATGACTGGAGTGGTATCAACGGTGATGCTGACCGTTGCAGCATTGCTCGAAACGAGTCCGCTGGTGTCTTTGTAAGTAAAGGTATCCGTGCCGGAGAAGCCTCCATTCGCGACGTAGCTAAATGAACCATCGGCATTTAAATGTAACGTACCATGAGAAGGCCCAGTTAACAAGACCGCGGTTAAAGAGAGATGGCTGGGGTTGGTATCATTAGCCAAAACGCCATTGAGAGCATTTACCGTAAGCGCAGCAGGAGTCAAGGGCAGATGGAAATCGTTGTAGCTATCATTGTTGGCTATTATAGAGGTTTGAACGTTTTGTATCGTGATGTTGAAGGATTTGCTGAATACCGCACCTGCACTATCCGTATCTTGGATCGTGATGGTATCGGTGGTATGACCGACAAGTTGCGCATTATTTGCAACTAGTTGTTGGCTACCATTGACCGTGAAGGCACCCAAGCTATCTGTTGTAACGGCAAAGTGATTATCCGTAGGTCCACCTGGGTCATTAGTCGCTAGGTTTCCAACAACTGTACTACCCGTAGGAGCGGACACTTGGACGGTGCTGTTGCTGAGGGTGATAGCGCTAGGGGCTACGTTGACCTCAGTAATGGTAAACGATTGTGCGGCACTGGTATCGACGCCGCCTGTGGTCAATGCAACAGAGACATGGGCAACGGCCGATGGAGTGACTTCAGGCCCTGAAGCAAGCGTATAGGTCAGGGTACCGTTAGCACTGATCGCAGGTTGTACAGAGAAGAGGGCGTTGTTGTCATTCGTGACAATGAAGGATCCAGATGCATTACCAGTCGTGATGTTTGTAGCCCAGTTAGCAACAGTTTGTGCACCACCACCTTCATTGACCGTTTGGGGCGCGCCTTCGGTGAAAGAAGGCGGATTGACATTAATGGTAACAAGGGCTGATGCAGTATCACTACTATCCCCAACCTTATAAGTAAAGGTATCTTGACCGACAAAACCGACTGCAGGCGTATAGGTCAATACACCGGTGCTGGCATTTTCAACCAAGGTGCCACCATGGCTGGGAGGACTATAGGTGTAGTCGGTAGGGAGATTAACAGCGAGAACATCGGAGTCGGTGAAATTGAGAGTGATTGGTACAGATTGCCCTTCAATGACATTGACCGTTTGAGCATTAGCTAAGGCATCATTAACGCCAGTGACGACAATGGAGACAGTAGCCACATTACTGCTTGTGTGATAGACGGTATCAACGGCTTGATAAGTAAAGGAGTCCGTCCCGACATATCCATTAGTCGGGGTATAAGTGAAAGATCCATTAGCACTCACCGAGACAGTTCCATGAGTAGTAAGAACGTTGTTTTCAACAATAACGGCAGCAGAACCGCCTGGGTTAGTATCGCTAACACTGACATTGCCAGTGAGAAGAGTATTTTCAGGTACATTGTAGGTTGCATTACTTGCAACAGGGCTGCCAAAGTCATTGAGGGTAACCGTGGCCACATTACTGCTTGTGTGATAGACGGTATCAGTGGCTTGATAAGTAAAGGAGTCTGTCCCGATATATCCATTAGTCGGGGTATAAGTGAAAGATCCATTAGCACTCACAGAGACAGTTCCATGAGCAGTAAGAACGTTGTTTTCAACAATAACGGCAGCAGCGCCACCTGGGTTAGTATCGCTGATCCCTGAGAAGACACTGCCCGTGAAAGGAGTGTTTTCAGCTACATTATAAGTTTCATTATTTGCAACAGGACTGCCAAAATCATTGAGGGAGACAGTAGCCACATTACTGCTTGTTCCATAGACCGTATCAGTAGCTTGATAAGTAAATGAGTCTGTCCCGATATATCCATTAGCAGGGGTATAAGTGAAAGATCCATTAGCACTTACAGAAACAGTTCCATGCGCCGTAGGAACACTGTTTTCAACAATAACGGCAGCAGCGCCACCTGGGTTAGTATCGCTGATCCCTGAGAAGACACTGCCCGTGAAAGGAGTATTTTCAGCGACGTTATAGGTTTCATTACTTGCAACAGGACTGCCAAAATCATTGAGGGAGACAGTAGCCACATTACTGCTTGTTCCATAGACCGTATCAGTAGCTTGATAAGTAAAGGAGTCTGTCCCGATATATCCATTAGCAGGGGTATAAGTGAAAGATCCATTAGCACCTACAGAAACAGTTCCATGGGCCGTAGGAACACTGTTTTCAACAATAACGGCAGCAGAACCGCCTGGG
>Ga0207051_1118_pt2 | contig 10798 bp, 12 predicted proteins | sample Alteio_BWMinCont_61_FD_153292 | JGI IMG/M metagenome (GOLD analysis project Ga0207051, IMG submission 153292) | Enriched cells from forest soil in Barre Woods Harvard Forest LTER site, Petersham, Massachusetts, United States -... | ecosystem: Environmental > Terrestrial > Soil > Temperate forest >...
AGTCACATTCCAGGAGCTGGTTTCAGAAATGGTAAGTTCTGACCTTGAATTGATAGCCAAAGAATTGCAGCAGAACGAACGTTCCTATGAGAATGTTTGAATTAGCAGGGAAGCGCGTCTGGATAGCTGGACATCGCGGCATGGCTGGCTCAGCGATCGTTCGGCGGCTGGCAGTTGAAAACTGTGAAGTCATCACGGCGACCCATCAGGAGCTTGACCTGCGGAACCAGGCGGATGTGACTGCCTGGATGGCCGACGGGCGAATCGACGTGGTGTTCATGGCTGCGGCCACAGTGGGCGGTATTCTCGCCAACTCAACCAGGCCGGCAGAATTCATCTTCGATAACCTGGCGATTGCGACCAACGTGATCGAAGGCTCCCGGCAGTGCGGCGTAGAGAAGTTGCTGTTTCTGGGCTCGTCATGCATATATCCGCGGCTAGCCCCGCAACCCATGCGCGAAGAGATGCTGCTGACCGGCGCCCTAGAGCCGACGAATGAATGGTATGCGATTGCCAAGATCGCCGGCATCAAACTATGTCAGGCCTATCGCCGCCAGTATGGCTGCGACTTTGTATCTGTGATGCCGACCAACCTGTACGGGCCGGGCGACCGCTACGATGCACATGATGGTCATGTGGTCGCTGCTCTTATTATGAAGATTCATGCCGCCAAGGTACGTGACAGTCCAACCGTGGAGTTATGGGGCACAGGCACGCCAAAGCGGGAATTCCTTTTTTCTGAAGATCTGGCAGATGCCTGTATCTTCGTGATGAAGAACTACTCTGGTGAGATGTTTTTGAACGTGGGGACAGGCCGCGAGATGACCATCCTGGAACTTGCGGAGAGCATTGCGCGAACGGTTGGCTGGAGCGGAACGTTTACCTTCGATCGGACCAAGCCCGACGGCACACCGCGGAAGGCGATGGATGTGAGCGCCCTTGCAGCGATGGGGTGGATGGCGCCCACTGATTTCGAAACCGGCATTCACGCGGCGTATCGGTGGTACGTGGAGAATGTAGCCCCCCTAAGTGCCTCGATTGGCTGAATTCAGGATCAATAAGTGCGGATGGATAAGCTTCAGTAGCGCCGGCCGCTAAATGGGGGATTCCCATTTACCTGCTGGAGTATTTCTGGGGCAAAACCCGAAAGCTGTACCAGTTGGAATTAGCGACAGATTGGATGTTGAGGCCCTCTGTGCGAAGCACGAGGATGAATCAACATGCCGAGGAAATCGCACTCGGAACAGGAGGTTCTTTCCGCGTGTCAAGCAGTACGAGTGGGGAGATAATACGGCCGACATTTGCCGCAAGCTGGGCGTGGGCCGGGCCACGTTCTACATGTGGAAGAAGCAGTACACCGGGTTGGGCGTGCAGGAGCTGCGCGAGCTACAGTCGTTACGCGAGGAGAACGGCCACCTGAAGCGGATCGTGGCCGATCTGACGTTGGACCGGCAGATTCTGCAGGAGATCGTATCAAAAAAGCTGTAAGGCCTCGCCGGCGGCGTCGGCTGGCGAGGTGGGCGCAGAAGACGTATCGGCTTTCGAAGCGGCGAGCAGCGCGGGTGGTGGGGATCTCGTGGAGCACCATGCAGTACACGAGCAACAGACCGCTCCAGGAGGCGGTGCGCTGCCGATTGCGAGAACTTGCCGCAACACACGTGCGTTAAGGATACCGGCGCCTGACGGTGTTGCTGCGCTGGGAGGGCTGGATGGTGAACGCCAAGCGGGTTTACCGTCTGTACGGCCTTGAAAACCGGAAGGTGCGCAGCTTGGATCGGAAGAAGATCGGACGCCGGCAACGTGTTGCACAAGGGCCAGCCACTGGTCCGAACCAGTGCTGGTCGGCCGATTTTGTCAGCGACAAGCTGACTGACGGGCGATCCTATCGCATCCTGACGGTGATCGATCAGTTCACCCGCGAGTGTGTCGCTTTGGAAGCAGACCGGTCTCTACATGGGAGGCATGTGGTTGCTGCGCTAGCTCGCGCCGGTACGGAGCGTGGCAAGGCACCGCGGAGCATCACCCTGGACACGGCAGCGAGTTCACTGGCCGTGCGCTGGAAGCCTGGGAGATTCAAGACGGAGTCCCGCTATGCTTCATCCGCCCAGGACGCCCATCCCGGATATTGGAGATTCTCCGGCAAGCGAAGATCCGGGTCAAATCGCCCTGCCAGGAGTTCCCCACAGAGTCTCTGGAGTGAGATGAAGTGATGAATCGAAGCTTTTTCAAAACCGAAGCCGACATAAGAACATGGGCCCACGAGGTTGCTCCCCATACTAGATATCGGGCAGAGCCGTCACGGAATGGATTTGTGAATCACCCGCCCGTGGCCTCGTAAAGTCATTTTATGTCGTTCCCAGATCTTGGCATCAACTAGGAATCGGAACCAGAAGGTTTGCAACACCCAGAAGATGAATCCTTCGGTTCCGTCAAGAAAACCAAGGCGAAAAAAGAAGCGATATATAAAGAGCAGAAAAGGGCGAACAAACAACGGCATGCGATTGTAATGATGCCGCAAGAATCGTTTTCTCTGGGCAGGATTGCCGAATGCGTCGGGTTGTACGCGGCCGGCAGACTCTCCGGAATCGAGTTCGGCGACCTCGCCGTCGGACCAGCGGTTGTGTCGCGCGGTCCACTCAGTCAGCGCCATACGAACGTCGTCGATCATCATGCCCGGAAGCTTGCCGCTCGTTCCGGCGCTGAGGAGAAAATGCTGGTCGTACTTTCGGTCTTCACAGCGCCCAGCGCCGGTGTGGAACAGACGCATGTGCCATGTGGGGCTCATCCCTCCATGTCGCAAAACACGTCCGAGGAAACGCAGATACCGAGGCAGAAAAAAACCTAGGTGTTCTGGGTTTTCCGGTAGCCGCTGAATGGCTGAAACCAGTTGGTCGTCCATCCATTCGTCGGCGTCGAGGTGTAACTGCCACTGTCGCGAAATGGGTAAGTTGTCTATGGCCCAGTTGCGTTGCACCCCATAATTAACGAATTCATGCTGAACTACCGTTGCTCCAAGGGAACGGGCAAGCGCCACGGTCCTATCGTTGCTGAAAGAGTCGACCACGAAGACCTCGTCGGAGACGCGAAGCGCACTGGCCAAAGTGGGGCCGAGGGTATCCTCCGAGTTAAAGGTAAGAATGATTACGGTTGGCCGCATGAGAAGATGATAACCCCAGCCTGGACGATTTGAACTTGATGCTCGAATCAAACCAAGCATTCCCTCGCTCTGCGGGAGAGTCACGATTTGATCTTTAGAGATCCACTAAATAAACACCAATCTCTCAGCCCGCGCAGAGGGGAACTGCATTCCAGCGTCGACTTTTCTGATAAGCTCGTCGACTCGATCAATGGAAGGAACGCATGTACCTGCGGCTATGATGCAACTCAGAACAATTGTAAACACCGGCCGCCAGCGTTCAGGACATCGCCGGGACGAATCAGACGGGCGGCAGGATCGCAATCTTTTCCCCATCTGGGGCACGAACACCAACTTTCTCGCCAGTTTGGGAACCTACGTGTCAGTGTCAAATCGGGTTCCCGCCTGAAAACTTGAAATTACTGGCCGGATCGGTGATCGAAAAATCCTGCCAAACAAGCTTTTTTGGCCGGGATGAGTCGATCTCATCCCAGCCTCGTGCGTTGCGTCTCTTCCACGTACACCGCCACCGGTAGCCAGATGCCCGGCTGCACGTTCATCCGCCAGCTGTCAAAGTGGAAGTAGTACTTCGAGGAGTCCTCGTTGCTGGGCGGCGTGAAGGTGCCATTGAAGCGCACCACGTTGCCCTCTTCGTCCTCTATCCACACGCGGCCGTAGAACCGCCCCATCCCCGGCACCTTGGGATGCACATCGAATACCCAGGTGCGCGTATTCAGGAAGGTGCGGAGCGATGTCGAGGAGTAAGCACACCGAAGCGCAGATGATTGCTGCGGTCAAGCAGATGGAAGCTGGCCGAAAGGCCGAGGATGTGGCCCGCGAGGTGGGCGTGAGCGCGCACACCATCTATGCTTGGAAGTCGAAGTACGGCGGCATGGACGTGAGTGAAGCACAGGAAGCCAAGCGGCTGCGAGATGAAAACGCGCGGCTGAAGAAGTTGGTTGCCGATCTGAGTTTGGATAAGGAAGCGTTGCAGTCGGTGATTGAAAAAAACGGATGGAGCTCGCAGCGATGAAGGCATCTGTCGAGCACATTCGAGCGAAGTTTGCCTTCACCGAGCGTCGTGCTTGCCGCTTGCTTCTGGTTCCAGTATCGAGCTTTCGTTACCAGCCACGGCAGAACGACAACAGCTTGCGTGAGCGTCTGATCGCGTTGGCTCGCCAGAAGCCGCGCTTCGGCTATCGTCGTCTGCACGTACTGCTGGGTCGTGAAGGCGAGCAGGTGAACCATAAGCGGGTTCACCGCATTTATCGCGAAGCCGGCCTGGCGCTTCGCCGCAAGAAGCGCAAGCATTGCGTGCGCCTGGGTACACCGCTGGGCATATATACAGCGGCCAACCAGGAGTGGGCGCTCGACTTCGTGCATGATGCAGTAGCCTCGGGCCGCTCGATTCGGGTGCTGACTGTCATCGATGTTTACACGCGCGAGTGCCTGGCCATGGAAGTGGACACAAGCTTCGCCGGCCTGCGCGTTACACGCGTGCTCGATGAGATCATCGCCGAGCGCGGCCTGCCGCGAGCGATTCGATGTGACAACGGCCCGGAACTGACCAGCCGCCATTTCCTAGCCTGGTCTCTGGATCGCAAGATCGATCTCGTGCACATCCAACCCGGCAAGCCAACGCAGAACGCCTACGTGGAGAGTTTCAACAGCAAACTGCGCGAGGAATGCCTTCGCGTCAGCTGGTTCCAGAACCTGTTCGAAGCAAGACGGATCATCGCCAACTGGCGAAGCGATTACAACGAACGGAGGCCACATAGCAGTTTGAACTACAGAACGCCAGCAGAGTTCGCCGCGCAAGCAAGCGGTGGAAAAGACGCAGGCTCCGCCTGCTTGAAAAACGATACAGCCGTTTTTCACTTTCCCACCGCTACGGCTGCGGCTAGCTGAGTATTATTTGTATGCGGAAAATGGGGGCAGGCCACTGCTCATCGAATCCCGACGGATCCAGGAACATCATTTCCGTGAAGCCCAGAGGATTGTAGGTGAACTTCGTGTCCAGCCCCAGCGCCTTCGTCAGGCTGGTGATCGAGGCCAGCGAGCCTTTCAGCCAGCCGCCCTTTTTAGGCTACGTGCCACAGGAGATGGCGCCCGGGTTAGTCGAACAGGTATAGAAGGAGCGAAGGGTCCGAAACCTCTTCTGGGAATTTGCTACGAGATTCTACAAAGTCTTCCATGGAATCTGCTGTAAGTCATTGATTCCATGGTAGGCGCTGCAGGTTCGAACCTGCGACTTCCACCATGTGAAGTTGGCGTACCAGGACGCTCGCATTGACGACAAAGGACTTATGGACGGGCAGAATCGGCCAAATCTATTCGCTATAGAATGCCGCAAAGTTGTTTGAACAGGTAACCAAGCGGGCGGGGCCGGTCCGAAACCGATTGGGCCAGCGCAGAGCAGAATCCGTGAGGTGCCTAGCTGGAACGAGGACCGTCCTCAACTAGGGCGGGACCTCACGCAGGTTCTTAGCGAGACTATCTGCACCTCCCAGAGCTGCGAAGATTCAACGCTCGCTTCCGCCAGGCCACTGGCGTTTTCCGCCGAACCACGGTTCCGATGACGTTCACCGGTACTGACCTGGTCACCGCATGTGCTGGGGCGGTATCCGGAACGGGTGTCACTCGCACCATTTCCGGAACCACGGCTTCAACCACACTGAGTGCCAACTGTGCGATCAACGCTGACCTGCCCCGGTCTTCTCAGCCACTGATAAGCGGAGTTTCTCGGTTTTTGTTTGGCTGTAGATATATCTGACAGCCGTCGTCGTAGTCGGGGCTGTGGGAATGTGGGAAGCGTTCTTTGCTTTCCACATTTCCATAGCCCATTGCGATGCTGAACTCACGAGGAGTTCGGTATTCAAGCGAGCTGTGCGGCCGCTCGCAATTGTATTCGTGCCGCCACTGCTCGAGGACCTGACGAACATGGCTGAGTGTACGAAACCAGGTTGCGTTCAGGCACTCATCGCGCAGTCGGCCATGGAAACTCTCCACGTGACCGTTCTGCATGGGCCGGCCCGGCTGGATGTGTACCAGGTTGATCTTGCGTTCCTCGGCCCACCCCAGCATGCGACGCGAGGTGAATTCAGGTCCGTTGTCTGAGCGCAGGCTTTGAGACCGGCCGCGCTCTTCGATCAGCCGCTCCAGCACTCGTGTTACGCGCCCAGAGCCGAGACAGGTATCGGCCTCCAGGGCTAGACACTCCCGGGTAAAGACGTCCACCACGCTCAGGATGCGCACCATGCGTCCATTCGCCAGCCCATCCACAATGAAGTCCATCGCCCATTCCTGGTTAGGCCGCGTCAGTCGCGGCTCTGCCGCAGGCTCTCGCACCAATCTCTTTCGCTTACGTCGGCGCACCGCTAAGCCCTCTTCTCTGTACAGCCGGTAAACTCGCTTCACGTTCACTGCCTGACCGCGACGCTCCAGAACCGCATGCAATCTTCGGTAGCCGAACCGTGGCTTCTGCCGTGCCAGCTTCAGCAACTCCTCGCGCAGCTCCGCGTTCCGATCCGGCCTCGGTTCATACCGATAGCTGGCGCGATCCACTCCCAACAGCTTGCAAGCCCTGCGTTCGCTCAGATGAAATGCCGCTGAGACGAACGCCACATCTTCCCTCAGGCCGGCAAGCTCCACCCGTTTTTTCGGATCACCGCTTTCAGTGCTTCGCGATCCAGGCTCAGGTCGGCCACCAGCGCCTTCAGCCGGCGGTTCTCATCTTCCATCTGCCGCAGCCGTTGGGCCTCGCTGACATCCATGCCACCGTACTTCGATTTCCAGTTGTAGAACGTGGCCTCGCTGATTCCATGCTCCCGGCACAGATCCGCCGTCTTCACGCCCGCCTCATGCTGCTTCAGAATTCCGATGATCTGCTCTTCCGTGTACCGGCTCTTCTTCATCCCAGTCCTCCCGTTCAGATTACGAGAGAACTCCAGTTTTCTCTGGCGGAGTTTTTGGGAGGCAGGTCAACGCCACGACCAACAATACAGCTAAAAACCGTGACCGTCACGGCATCGGACGGAGTGACCGTCGGTCTTCCCTTTTTGGCTCATGGACCCGCCCTCACTTCCATCTCAACTGCTTTCGAATCACTCGGAACCACCGCCCAAGAACGTTCCTGTTGTTTTTGATCAGAACCGACGCAAGAATTCCAGATGAGACCTGATACTTGAGGCGTTATCTTATTGTTGAAGGGATCAATGCGTCTTGTCATTAAGGGGATGGCTTGCATTCAGATTCGCCTGCAGGAGAATCCGAAGTGCTTGCCTCACATTAATCCCTGTGCCAATTGACTCCGTCGTAAAGACTAGGTTATGTTCGGGTTATTACCTCGATCTAGGAACGGAATTGGCACCCTAAACTTTACCAATCTTACGATCTAACAGCAAGTAGACGCCCTCTGGCTTTTCGAAATTTTTATATTGACCTCCATAGGATTCCTGATACAGTAGCTTGGAGAGATTTCTTTATCTGGGTTCCCTTCGGTACGTCTGTCGGCCGATGCACGATCAGCACCCTCCTTTCTAATGTAGTTAACGCCCGCCCCCATCTTTTAGGAGTGGAGTTCTTGTCGCAGATCAGGATGTGGAAAACCTCTTGTCCAAGTGAGGATGGCGAAGCCTTGCAAGAATTCCAAAACTTCGGCAGTGAAGTATCTATCTGCCGTGCCTCCGCTCCCTCGGCTGGCTGGTTTGCACTGTATACGACTTCACGGCATGAGAAGAGGGTCGCGGAGCATCTCTGGCAAAGACAGATTGAGCATTTTCTACCTCTCTATCACCCCCGGCGGAAATGGAAAGACGGTTCTCGGGTCACACTAGACCTCCCGCTGTTTTCCGGGTATCTGTTTGTGCGCATTAGCCGCAACGAGCGCAGACGAGTTCTGGAGGTCCCCGGGGCCTTAGCCCTCGTGATCGGAGCAGGCGGCGAACCAGTGTCGCTTCCCGATACGACCATCCAGGCATTGCGTTCCGGGTTGCAGGATCGCGAGGCCGAGCCGCATCCCCTCCTCGTTTCCGGACAGCGCGCGCGTATCTGCTCCGGCGCATTTGCTGGTCTCGAGGGTGTAGTGGTCCGGCAGAAAAATCTCTGCCGCGTCGTGCTGACGCTGGAGAACATTATGCGCAGCTTCTCGGTCGAACTGAGTATCGACGATCTGAAGCCTCTGCCGGATGAGGAGCTGGTTTGTGCACGTTAGAATTGCCCGCGAGTTATGTTCTCTAAATCACTCTTCTTACAATGAAATGTTCTCCAGTCTGGTTTGATTATTCTATCCTCATTGTTCTAGCACTTTCGGAGATAGGCAACATCACGACGACCGCTGATCAACACAGCCACCCTGCAGTGTGCGAACGGGTTAAGCGACAGCCCTCCGAAACGTCACGCCTTCCGCTTGGTGTCCAAGTGCATAAAGGAATTTCTCCCATGTCAAACCGGAATTCACCGGGAACTGCCTTCGCAAGTGCCCCGGTCGCATGATCACAATCGCGACCGGTCCGAGGTGAATCCATGAACAAGGTACTCAAACCCGGCAGTGGCGATGTGGGAGGCCGCATTCTGGCCAGCGCCACGGGCCTGTTTGCCAATTTCGGTTACAACGGTGTGAGCATCCGCGACATTGCGGCACACGCCGCCGTGAATGAAGTAACGGTGTATCGCCACTATCCGCGAAAGCGGGATTTGTATGTTGCCGTGTTGGCCACCGAGCTACGGCAGGTGAAACTGGGGGGTGATCTGCTGATGCGGATTGCCGAAGCCAGGGACGCAAAGACCGTGCTGACCCACACGTTCGAACTGATCTCGGCGACCCTGCTTAACCGGCGGGAGCTTCTGCGACTCATTCAATACACCGCGCTCGAGATGGGTGAGGATCTCGATCCTCTGGTGCACACGCATCTGAGTCAACTGGTGGAGGTGATTGCGCGATATCTGGAGCCGTGGGTGACCAGGGGCGAATTGCGGTGCGGCAGCGCCAAATCCCTTGTGCTTTCTTTGGTCGGAATTATTTTGAGCCATCGACCTTTGGATAGACTCTTTTTCGGCGATGGGTCGGGCTTGGAAGGGATGTTTGCGGCTTTCGCCGACTCGATGGCGCTCCAACACGATGGCAATTCAACGCATTCCCGCAGCGACGGGGCCACAACTTCCGTCCCGTCGGCATAGCGAAGAGCGATTCTTAGTCCAATTCAGCGGCACTGGCTTCTTTAACCTGCATCACTCGCACGCTCAAATATGGCAGCGCATATTGCACATAGTTGACTCCCTCTCTCCGGAGAGGGGCGGCCCGCCCGGAATGGGGATGCTTGCCAAAATCTATCCACGGTCTGGGGTCATGTCGAGGTGGCTTGTCTGGACAAACCGCTCGCGCTGTTTCTTCGCGACTTCCCCTGCGAGGTCTCATGCAGCCAGCGCCACAGGCGGGCGAAAATGGATACGGGCCTAAATAGACGACCCGACAGAGATCCAACCCGCCAGGTCGGACACACTATCAGCCTCGTGGGCGTCGGCTTCTCCTCTTTCTGTCCGCATTCATGAGAAAAGGGCTGCGACCTGCTCTTGCAGTCATTTGATGAGACCTCCGGAACTGCTCCTGTGTCGATATCCTGATCGCGGGACCGGATCAGGTGGGATTACGGGTCAAGCTGAGAATCGAGCTGGTGACCTGGGAAGCGCTGGCAGGATTCACTGGACGGGAATGATTGGGCAGAGATCTCAAATGGGGCGCGCTGCGGGCTTGCGAAGCTTTTGTTCTGCCGGCTCACCATGAGAATCTCGGTATCTCGGTTGTGGAGGCTCTGCCCTTAGTCCGACCGGTGGCGACGAGCAACCAGGTCAATATCTGGCAGCACATTGCAGAGGACCGGGTGGGACTTGAGGAAGAGGACTCGCTCGCGAGTGCCTCACGGCTGTTGCACCGCCGGTTCAAACTCGAATCTGCGAGCGCCACCAAATGGCGGAGCGGGGGTCTGCCTTGTTTTTCTCGCGGTTTAACATAGACCGAGCGGCAAGTACAATACCCCCCTATTTATCCCAATGCGGCCGGGGCCAAGTGGGCAACTGTTCTATGATGCGCGCGAGGCCGCGTTTGCTAGTTGAGAATTGCCGCCTTTCATTTATCAACAATTCGCTCCCAGACCGGGTGCGAAAGCCAGTTTCATGAACGCGGGTCATTTGCCCAGTTGTCTTTCATGCGCGCGGATGCGCCGATGATGGGCGATCCTAGGAGTGATCGATGTCCCTTGAAATCCAAACCAAACAGCAGGTCCTATCTCCGATCGAGGGCCGAGAGCCCCTGATGGTATCGTCCGGCGAAAAGCTCACAATAATGGAACTTTGGCGCGTGCTGATGAAGCGCCGCGCCGTCATTTTCTTGGTTACGGGGATATCCCTTGCGGGTTCGCTGTGGTACGCGTTTCGCACCACGCCTGTATATGAAAGTGTGGCTCGCATCGAGATCCGGCCGCAGGAGACACCAGACATCGGTATCGAAGAGTTGATCCAGCAGAAAGGGCAGGGCCAGCCGCAAGCCGATCTGCAGACCGAGGTTGCAATTCTCCAGAGCGATTCGGTGCTTGACCCGTAATCCCACCTGATCCGGTCCCGCGATCAGGATATCGACACAGGAGCAGTTCCGGAGGTCTCATCAAA
>Ga0207051_1066_pt2 | contig 10794 bp, 5 predicted proteins | sample Alteio_BWMinCont_61_FD_153292 | JGI IMG/M metagenome (GOLD analysis project Ga0207051, IMG submission 153292) | Enriched cells from forest soil in Barre Woods Harvard Forest LTER site, Petersham, Massachusetts, United States -... | ecosystem: Environmental > Terrestrial > Soil > Temperate forest >...
GCTCTTCCCATTTCGGATGCGACGCGGCAATCACCGCGGCCTCTCTGATGCCCGGATAACCGACGATCTCATTTTCCAGGTCCACCGAGCTGATCCATTCGCCGCCACTCTTGATCAGATCCTTCGTGCGGTCAACGATTCGCAGGTAGCCGTGCTCATTCACGGTGACCACGTCGCCCGTGCGCAGCCAGCCATCTTCAGTCCACTTGTCGTTTAACTCAGGCATGTTGAAGTAGCTCGACGCCACCCATGGCCCGCGCAGTTGCACTTCGCCCATCGTTTCGTTGTCCCAGCGCACCGGTCCTGTTGCGCTGATTACTCTGGCCTCTACGAATGGCACAGGCATCCCTTGCACCGCGCGAATGGCATACTCTTCGTCTTCTGACATCTCGCCCAGACAAGGACGCAGACGGCAGACTGTCGCTATCGGTGTGGACTCGGTCATGCCCCACGCGTGAATCAGGCGGACCTTGTGCGCATCGAAGCGGCGGATCAACGATTCCGCGGGCGCGGAGCCGCCGACGATAAGCCTGAGATTGGGCGCAAGGCGCCAGCGTTGTGGATTTTTATCGAGTTCCGCGCAGACCGCCATCCACACGGTCGGTACTCCAGTCGACACGGTCACCTGCTCGCGCTCGCACAGATCGAGCAGGCTTTCCGCGTCCAGGTGCGGCCCAGGCAGCGCCTGCTTGGCTCCTACCATCGCTGCTGCGTAGGGGAAACCCCAAGCGTTCACGTGAAACATGGGCACAACCGGCATCGCGCAGTCGTTTTGAGAGACCGCCAGCGAATCCGCCATTGCAAGGGCCATCGAATGCAACACCAGCGCGCGATGCGAGTAAACCACGCCCTTCGGATCGCCGGTCGTGCCGGAGGTGTAGCACATGGCCGCGGCGTCACACTCATTTAACTGCGGCAGAGTGCAATCGTCCGGCGCGGTATTGAGCAGGTTTTCGTAGTCCTCGTAGAGGCCGGCTGCACATGCGCCGGTGCGACGAACGAAAATGCGTTCGAAAGGCGCATCACTGACGAATTTTTGCAGCACGGGCAGAAGCACGTCGTCCACGATCAAAAACCGGTCTCCCGCATGGCGCGCGATAAACGCGAGTTGCTGCGGAGGCAGGCGCAGATTCAATGTGTGGACGACCGCGCCCGCCAGCGGAATGCCAAAGTACGCCTCCAGGTGCACGCCGTGGTTCCACATCAGCGTGGCCACGCGTTCGCCGCGCTGCAAGCCTGCTGCGATCAGGGCTCGGCTGAGCTTGCGCGCGCGAGTGGCCAGATCCGCATACGTACGGCGCTCGAGGCTCCGGTCCGGCATGCGCGATACGATTTGCACCTTCGGATACAGCGTCGCCGCGCGCTCGAGTATGGGCGCAAGCGTCAACTGAAAATCCATCATGGTGCTCTTCATGCGCAGAAACTCCGGAGTCGTAGCTTGAGCCGGGATTTTAGTCAACGCTCGCGCTGCGTGCAAGGGAGATGGTCCGTCGGGCTTCATAAATCAACTGGCTTGTGGCAGATTGGCTCGGCTTCGTCGACAACTACCAAGGCGAATCGGGGTGCTAAATGTTCCAACCAGATCTGCTCAAGAGCAAACGCATTTTGATCACAGGAGGCGGCACGGGCCTGGGCCGCGCCATGGCGGAGCGTTTTCTGCAGCTCGGCGCAGCGGTTTACATCTGCGGCCGCAGGGCCGATATCTTGCAACAAACCTGCCGCGAGTTGGCTGACCGCACATCGGGCGAGATTGGCAGTTTTGTCTGCGATGTGCGCGAGCGCGAGGCCGTCGAACAGATGGTCGGGAAGATTTGGGATGCCGGGCCGCTGAATGTGCTGGTCAATAACGCTGCCGGCAATTTCCTCGCCCGCACGGAGGAACTCTCACCTCGGGCATGGGAAGCGGTGCTTGGCATCGTCCTCCACGGCACGATGAATCTGACTTTGGCTTGCGGCCAGCGCTGGCTGAAAGCGGGAAAGCAGGCGACCGTGCTGAACGTCTCGACTACCTACGCCGCAGTCGGATCCGGCTCCGCATACGTCGTCCCCTCCGCCGTAGCCAAAGCAGGCGTGCTCGCTTTGACGCAAAGTCTTGCCGTCGAATGGGGGCCACGCGGCATTCGCTTGAATGCGATTGCTCCCGGTCCCATTCGCACGGAAGGCGCCTTTTCGCGCCTCCTGCCGCGAAAAGATCTGGAGCAGCACTCGCTCGCCCGCATTCCGCTGCGGCGCTTTGGGACGCTCGAAGAATTCGCTAATCTCGCTGCTTTTCTCGTCAGCGATGGCTGCACGCAGATCAACGGCGAAGTCGTGGTGATGGATGGCGGAGAATGGTTGCAGGGTGCCAGCGAGTTTAGCTACGTCGGGCAGTTGCTGAGCGAATCGGATTGGCAGAATCTGCGTCCGAAAAAGAGCTGAGTGCGAATAACTTCGCCGCCCGGTGCGCCAGGAGTCGCCCTGCTCTCGTGGGGTTACGCGTTCAATACAGGAAAAATTCGGCGCCGCTTAAACGAGAACTTCGGGAACTTCCAGTCTTTGCTTGCGGAATGCCCCTTCAAAAGCTCTTACAACCCGCGGATCGAAATCCGTGCCCGATGCCTTGGCGATCACGTCGCGCGCTTCGAAAGGCGAGATGCCTTTGCGATACGGCCGGTCGCTGACGAGCGCATCGTAAACGTCAGCCACGCTGATAATGCGCGCTTCAATGGGAATTTCTTCGCCTTTGTTGGGATGGTAGCCCGATCCGTCGAATTTGTCGTGATGGGCCAGCACGATGGGCAGGATGCGTTGCAGGGAGCCGCCGACCGGGCTCAGCAGATCCATTCCCTTATCCACATGACCGCGCACGTGCGTCATTTCCTCTTCCGTCAAGCGGGCAGCTTTATAAAGAATCTCGCGGCTAGTCTCCAGCTTGCCGATATCGTGCAGCAGTGCCGCGGCCCGCACGTCTTCGATGCGGTCCTCGGACATGCCCATCTCTCCGGCGATTTGCGTGGCATAGAGCGAAACGCGGTAAGAATGATTCTGCGTAAATTTGTCGTTGGAGATGAAGTGATTCAGAATTTGCAGCACGCCGTGATAGGTTTCCCGAAGTTCGCGCAGTCTTCGCTGCCCGTGTTCGTAGAGAGTGCCGGCGGCGTAGGCCGATAGCATAAGGAAGCCGGCCCATATCGTCAGATCCGACCAGGTGAGCACGCCTTCAATTTCTCTTCCGAGCACGGTGGGGTGCAGGATGTGCATCCACAGAATGAGCAGAATGGAAGCGACCGAGGCCTCCACGGCGCGGCGCCGTCCGAAATAATATGCGGCAAAGAGCGTGGGCAGGTTGTAGATCGTCAGGGCCATGCGCTGGCCCGCGATCAACAAATTGATCAGGCCGGCCGACACAACGATGGAAAGAATGAGCAGGAGTTCCTTATTCACCTCGGCTATGCCGGTGATCCAGTGCTTTTTCACGCAAACTCCCGCCCTTGCGAATGAAGGCAATACTGTCTCGCGGAGATATGGTGTGAGGCTATAGTACCCAGGGCGTCCTTGTCCGATGAGTAAAACGATTCCGCGCGTTATGAATGGAAGAAAACGCAAAATCGAAGCCGCGAATGGCGACTAGCGAAGACTTAGCTCGAGCCTGCCTGTGAACGCTGCAATCTGCTGATAGCGATAGCGCAGATCCGAGAATATGGAAGCAGCCACTTCCAAAAAACGGAAAGCCCACCGACAGGTGGGCTTTCTAGAGGGGAGAATAGTTCCAGGCCTATGCGCGGAAGGCCTTGAAACTCGTTCCTCGGTCCGCAGTCTAGAAGATAGGGCTTCCGCGAGTCAAGAAAAGAAACACTTTAACATCGTAAGCCATATCTGATTATTTATCAGGTACTTACCGGAAGAACCTCAGGTTTCGCTTTAAGGCCGTCACTTATCTCGGCGACTGAAGTATATAGAAATCCTTAACATCTACGGGCTTACTGTTAATGCCCAACTGGAGAATCTCCACGTCTGCATTGCGGTCGAATATCTTCCCCGGCGCCACGAACTTTGCCAGCAGCCGAAAGCCGCCAAACCCGATGGACGCGGCCAAAGCCAGCAGCATGATCGCACCGGTATCCACGATCGCCCCCACGACAATATTAGAAATGCTGGGATCGGTGAAATTCTGCGTCGGCTCGTTCCAGGTAACTTCTGAACTGTAACGGACTTGGTTGAGCAGGCCGGCCGCCGTTTCGCGCGATTGGACGCCCGAAAGCAAGGCGATCAGTGCACTCGAACGCGTGCCAAAGAGGGCTGGCTTACCCCTCGCCAATTCGGGATCAACGTTCAGCGCAAAAGACTTGCCCAACTCGTTGTAACGATCCGCCGCTAGCTGTTGCGTGGGATAAAGGATCAGCAGGAGCAGCCCTTCAACAGGCCGTTGCCCGACAGATGGTTTGTCGGAAAGCCGGTAATGGCCGACAACCGCTTCTGCGCTACTGCCGAACCCGGCCCAATCGGTTTGATTCGCTGGCGCAACCGGAAAAACCTGCGCCAGGGCCAACGGCCCAAGGACGTAGCGTTCCGAAGCGGGTATCAAGCCTTCGCGGGGAAGAAAACTGGCGATCGGCGGATAAGGCCGCCGGTCCGCTTGGGTAGCCAGGCTTTTTGCCAACGCATTCAGATCGGCAGCGGCCATTTGGACGTTCCCGGCGTTCACGTCAATCATCAGATTGCCGACGACCAGCAGTTCATGGCCCCGCTTACCCGCAGCGTAAGAAGCAGTTGTAATCGGGGAGGGTAACGCCATATCGGGATCGCGGAAGAACGTAAAAACGCCAAAAGCGGCGCTGGGATCGACCATGCGATAAAGCGTAACTGTGATTTTGTCGTTCCCGCTCGTATAGTCACGCCGTTCGCCGGACGTAATCCCGTACTCGCGGAGGATATTGGCGCGGTCGCTCGCCAGCTGCTCGATCTGCTGGGCTGGAACCTGATCTGGCGCAGCAGAAGCCGTCCACGTCCCTACAGATGACGGCAGCAGGTCCTGGGCAGCCAACGGCGCACTCCACACGCCGCCGAGCGCTAACACAAAAGCGAACGCGAAAAGCAATGCTTTGCCCTTCATCCTATTTCCTTAGACACCGATTTCAACCTAAATGGTAACGCCGCGCGAGAAATCGCGCTACTGCGGACGAGGCGAGCTTACAGAGGGAGCGATGGTCGTTGTCAGGCTGTTCACGCTGCGCAGATATCTCTCAATCCCATGATAGAGCCCGTCGGCGGCGTGCTGGCGGTTCTCGGGCTTTTTCAGCCATTGTTCGTCGGCGGGATTGCTGATGAACGCAATCTCCGCCAGAACCGACGGCATATCGGCGCCTACCAACACCACAAAGGGTGCTTTGCGCACGCCCCGATTTCGTTCCGGACGCTTGCCCATTTGCATCGAACTGGCCAACGATTCCTGGAGATCGGCGGCCAGATCGCGCGATTCCTCGACTTTTTCGTTTCGCGCGATTTTCGTGACCAAATCCTGTAGGTCGTGCACGGAGCTTTGCGCAGTCGCATTTTCCCGTGCCGCTACCTCCATAGCCTGCGCGGAGGCGTTGAAGTTCAGGTAGTAGGTCTCTATACCGCTCACTCGCGCGTCATCGCTGGAATTAGCGTGTATGGAAATGAAAAGGTCCGCGCGGGCGTCGTTGGCGATGGCGGTACGCTGCTCGAGTCCGACGTAACGGTCATCCTGCCGCGTATAGACGATCTCGGCCGAAGGAAGGCTCCGCCCGATCAGTTTGCCCAGCCGCAGCGCCACGTCGAGGCACAGATCTTTTTCCATCAGCCCCGTAGGCCCGATCGTGCCCGTATCGTGGCCGCCATGTCCGGGATCGATGACAATGCGGCCGATCTTGAGTCCCAAAGCGCGCGTCAGCGAATGTTCGCCGTTGCGCGTCGGTTTTGCGGCGGGCGCCGGGCCGATGTTATCGGCCTGGCTCTTTAGCGATTCCGAAGTTGGAACCGTAGCTGCGATCGCGACTTTAGGCAAAGGGGGCATCGGGAGCAGAGAAGCGGACGTCTTCATTGAGAGAGGCAGCAAACCTGTCGCGCCACTCGGCGGTGTTGGGATGCGCGCCGTTCTTGGCGCAGGCGCCAGAGGAGTTGAAACTCCTGGAGCTGAGATCGCCGGCGTCGGCACAGCGGTACCCGCTGATGGCGCAGATGCGGCAGGCGCTGAAGCCACAGTCTTCACGTTTGTTTTCCCGGCGGAATTTGCTGGCGCCGCCGCGGTCGCCGCAGCCGTGCTGTCCGTCGGCCCGTATACGTCCACTACCAGGCGATCGGGATCGGCGAGTTCGAAGACCGAATAATCCTTCACCTTAGCTACATCCAGCACCACGCGCACCACGTCCGCGCGGTTTTGCGCCACGCGCACTGCTTTCAGGTACCCGCTGGAGGGAATTTCGATCGGCTGGTGCACCAGTTCGTTGCTTAACTTGGCGTTTTCGATATCGAAATAGATGCGATCGGGATCAGAGATGCGCGCCGCCTGATATTTGGCCCGGCCGCCGAGCTCGATGATGATTCGCGTGTAGTTGTCCGCATTCCAGATGCGCACGTGGCTGACTTCGGACTCTTGTCCTGGCGCAGAGGCATTTGCCGTTGTACTGCCGCTTGCGGTCCCGGTCATGGCACTTCCGCCGGTAGCATTGGCGCCTGCCGCAGGAGTGCTCGCAGCAGGGCTACTCGCAACGGTTCCACCCGCTGCGGTGGTGGAAGCTGCGGTAGTAGAAGACGGCCGCGGCGAGGCCGGCGCCACCGCAGTCTGCAATGGCGCCGTCTTTGGCCTGGCGGCAGCGGCTTTTATGTCCGCGATCGCTTTGCGCACCTGCGGCCCGTAAGACGAGCGTGGATACTGATCGAGAAAGTCCTGGTAAATCTTGAGCGCCAGGTCCGCTTGCGAAAGATTGTTCCTTCGGATCTCGGCGATGGCGAGCAGCGATACTTCCCGCAAACTCGATTCGGGATATTCGCGCATCAGGTAAGCATAGGTTTCGATGGCCGAATTGAAATACTTCGCCTCGAATTGCTCGCCCATCCTGCGGTAAAGGTCGGCGACATTTTTAATGGCAGGAGGAACTTGGATGGCGTTTGGCGTGATCAGGTAGACGCGCCGGTAGGCCGAAACTAGATTTTCGTAATCTTGCAGGGACCGCTCGCGCTCGGTCTTCGCTTCGAGCGTAGCGCGCAGCGCCTCCGCACGCTCAAATTGTCCTTCAGCCGCTTCGCGCCGTGAAGCGTAGTCTTCCTGCGCAGCGGCAGGCGTGACAGCGCCAAATCCTAGGGTGAAGAGCAGGGCTAGGAAAAAAAAGGCTACAGAAGAAGCGAAACCGAAACCGATTTTTTGGATTGAGGTGGCCCGCGAAGGCCGAGCGGATCTCATTCGTTCGTGAAGATGACCCGTCCGTCATCGGTCGTGGCGCGGTAGATCGGCCTGGAAGCCGCGTGCCAAGGCTGGTGTTGCGAACCGGGTTGGAAGTAGCTGCTGGTCACTTTTCGCACGTATTCGCGCGTCTCACGATAATCGGGAACGCCGCCCCAGCGATCCACTGCGCGGGGACCAGCATTATACGCCGCCAAGGCCTTGGGAAGGTCACCATTATATCGTTCGAGCAGATTGCTCAGGTACGTTACGCCGGCTTCCACGTTTTGCGTCGGGTCGAACGGATTGTAGGCGCCGAAATGCTGCGCCGTTTCCGGAACGAGTTGCATCAACCCGAGCGCGCCCTTGCGGGAGATGGCGGATGCGTTCCAGTTCGATTCGGTGGAAATCACCGCACTGACAAGATTGGGATCGACGTTATGCTTGTGCGCCGTTTCCTGTACGAGTTGGTGCAGCACTTCTCCGCCCAGCGGGTGAGCCTCCGGCGCAGAATTCGCAGCATTGGCAGCGCGCTGGTCCGAGCTGTTCGGTTTTGAATCCGCGCTCGCAGGATTTGAATTTGCGCCGGTAGAAGGTTTTGCGGCTGCCGATGCGGCTGCTGTTTTGGCCGCGTGCCGGGCATCGTCGTTGGTATAGACGACGTTTCCGCGGTCATCGACGTAATAAGGCAACTGGGCGTGAACGGGAACCGCCAGCCGCCCGATGGCCAGGCAGAATACCGCAGTCGTGAGTATGGTCTTCATAGGCCAGGTCGTCATCGCTCGGGGAAGGCAGAAACTGCCAGTTTCCTGAAAATCAGTGAGAATCTGTCTCTCCGGGCGGATGGGCTACTTTCGCCCGAAAAACGCTTCTCGGCGCTAATGGGAGGATAGCATCCCCTCGATAAGGGGGTAAACTCTATCAAGGGCACTTTTTAGGTTGGATGTGTCTTTTCCGCCAGCCTCTGCCAGATCGGGCCGGCCGCCCCCTTTTCCTCCTAAGTCCTTGGCAACAGACTGGATAATCTTCCCGGCGTGCAGCCGGTTGGTCAAATCCTTGGTAACGCTCGAAAGCAGTGCCACCCGGCCGTCTTCGACCGCCGCCAGCACAAATACCCCCGAGCCCATCTTCTGCCGAAGGGGGTCCACCAACTCCCGCAGGCCCTCCCGGGTGAGGCCCTCCACCTGGGCAGCCAGCACAGGGACATCTTTGACGCTGCGGACACCCTGGAGCAGGGAGTCGAGCTTCCCGACTGCCGCTTTGCGCTGGACAGCTTCAAGCTGCTTTTCCACCTGCTTCTGGGCTTGCGCCAGCCGCTCCAAGGCTTCATTGACCTCGCTTTCGCCCACGTGCAGTCGTGCGGCGACTTCGGCCAGCAGTTCCTTCGAGCGCTGGTAATCGGCCAGCGCGCCTTCGCCCGTCAGCGCCTCGATGCGCCGGATTCCCGAAGCTACCGACTGCTCGACAGCGATCTTGAAGACGCCGATATCGCCCGCCCGCTTCACATGCGTGCCGCCGCAAAGCTCCTTGCTGTAAAAGCCGCGCGGCAATCCAGGATCCGGAATCGTCACCACGCGCACGTTCTGCTCCGGATAGCGGTCGCCGAAAAACGCCAGCGCGCCGGAGGCCAATGCGTCATCCAGAGTGGTTATGTTCGTCTCGATGGCTGTGTTTTGGCGAATGTGATCGTTCACCTGCTGCTCGATGTCCGTCAATTCTGCTGGATCGACCGGAGCAAAATGCGAGAAATCGAAGCGAAGCCGGTCCGGCGCCACTAGGGAACCAGCCTGCTTGACGTGCGTGCCCAGAATATTGCGCAGCGCGGCGTGCATCAGATGGGTCGCCGAATGGTTGCGCTTGTTCCGTTCGCGTCCCGTGGCGTCGGCCTCGCCGGCCACGCGATCGCCCACCCGCAGCGTCTCCTTGGCCTTCACGCGATGGGCTACGAGTCCGGTCACCGGATAATACGCGCCCCGCACTTCCGCCAGTTCCAGCGTACGTTCGTTGTTCCAGAGCGTGCCCGTATCGGCGATCTGTCCGCCGGATTCGGCATAGAAGGGCGTCCTGTCGAGCACGATTTCGCCTTCCGCGCCCGCGGGTAATTCGTTCACGAACCCCTTCGGCGTGATGATCGCCTCGATACGCAAGTCGCGGGCGCTCGTGCCGAAGTAAAAATCGGGCTCGGTGCGAAAAGTTTCCGCCAATTTGGCGTAAGCCGGGCTGGCGGCTTCCTTGTGCGCGCCCTTCCACGAAGCCCTGGCCCGCTCGCGCTGCTCCTGCATGGCGCGATCGAAGCCCGCCTCGTCTACGTGGAAACCGCGCCACAAACCCTCGTCGCGGAGCAAGTCGAGAGGAACGCCGTAAGTGTCATACAGATAAAACGCCGATTCTCCTGAGAGCATCGGTGCCGCGCCACGAATAGCTGGAGCATTTGAAATTTCTACGCTGCCGTCGTCGCGCCGCGACAAAGGAATCCCTTGCTTAGCGCCGAATTCGCGCTCCATTGTTTCGTCGAGCTTTCTGAGACCCGTCGTCAACGTGTGCGCGAAGCGCTCCTCTTCGTGGCGAATCACGCCGGTCACGCGGCCGATGCTTTCGAGCAGTTCGGGATAAGGTTCCCGCATTTGCTCGGCGACTTGCTGCGCCATCTCGAAAAGAAACGGCCGCTCGAGCCCGAGCATGCGGCCATGCCGCACCGCGCGGCGAATGATCTTGCGCAGCACGTAGCCGCGCCCTTCGTTCGAAGGCATAACGCCATCGCTGATCAGGAAAGCAGCCGCGCGGCTGTGATCGGCAAGAATCCGCAGCGACGCGTCACTTTCGGGCGCCGCGCCATACTTTTTTCCCGAAAGCTTGCTGCCAAAATCGATCAGCGGACGAAAAAGGTCCGTCTCGTAGTTGCTGATCTTGCCTTGCAGCACCGCCGCGAAGCGTTCGAGGCCCGCCCCGGTATCAATACCGGGTTTGGGCAGGGGCGCGTAGTTTCCCGCGGCGTCGCGATTGAACTCCTGGAAAACGAGGTTCCAGATCTCTACGTAGCGGCCACAGTCGCAGCCGAATTGGCAATCCGTGTGACCAGCGTCCGAAGCCGCCGGACCCATGTCGTAGTGGATTTCCGTGCACGGGCCGCAGGGGCCCGTGTCGCCCATGGCCCAAAAATTTTCCTTCAGCCCGGGAACAGCAATCACCCGCGCTTTTGGCGCGCCGACGTGAACCCAAAGCGCGGCGGCTTCGTCGTCGGGAGGCAGGTTCTTTCCTGGAGCGATCTCCGCCCCGCCAAAAACCGTGAAATAGAGCTTCTCGAGCGGAACGCCGAATCGTCCCGGCGCCGAGGAAGTCACCAGTTCCCACGCGAACGCAATAGCTTCCTTCTTGAAGTAATCGCCAAAGGAGAAATTCCCGAGCATCTCGAA
>Ga0207051_1137_pt1 | contig 10730 bp, 9 predicted proteins | sample Alteio_BWMinCont_61_FD_153292 | JGI IMG/M metagenome (GOLD analysis project Ga0207051, IMG submission 153292) | Enriched cells from forest soil in Barre Woods Harvard Forest LTER site, Petersham, Massachusetts, United States -... | ecosystem: Environmental > Terrestrial > Soil > Temperate forest >...
CGCGAGCAATTCGTTTTTTGCCGCCCAGGCGTCCTGCATCGCGCGTTCGTAGACTTCCTGAGCGCGGCGATTTTCGCGGATGAGCATGGGCATGATGAAATCAGGCTCGGGCGTATCGGTGAGGACCAGAAGCGGCCGCGATCCGGGGACCATGCGGTGGCGTTGATCCTGGCTGTCGGCGCTATGGCTCAACTTTTTGGCGAAGGTGAAATTGGCGTGCTGTAACGGCCGCATCAAAGGAGCATGCACGCCGACGTTCAGCGTCTCGAGGCGATAAGGATTCCGCGCGGGGTTCAGCATGCGATCGAGGGCTTCGCTGTCAGGGCATTCCGCCTCGGTAAGGCCGGCGACCGCGCGATAGGATTCGGCCAGAACGCGAGGAGAGGCCGGCGAATAATCGATCAGCAAAGAAGTGCGGCCGGCAAGTTTGGCGTCGAATTCCTGCGCGTGCTTCTCGCCGTGGCCCCCACGGGGCTGTTGCCATTCGGGAAGTTCTTCCAGTGGACCGTCGTTGAATCGGTCGAAAAACTGCGCATCCACTTCTCGAACGCGCTCGACCATTTCGCCAATGATCGCGCGCGCCTCAGTGGGCGTGTCCGAGGCGGCCTGCATGCGCCAGAGGCGGTGCAAGACGACTCCGGAAAGCGTGTGCACCATCGTTGTTGCCGCGGCTACCGGCAGAACGTACCGGGCCACTTCAATGGCTCGCTTTTCGGCTTGCCGTTCGACTTTTTCGACTCTCCGCGGATGCGACATTGGGCCGATATTCCAAATGTCCGCGAGGATGCGCCGCGCGTCGTCCTTGAGCAAAGCTGTCAATTCGCGATAAGCGCTCCAGGCCCGGGCGACAGCACGTTCGAAAATCTCTCGTTCAGCGACGCCGAAATGCTCGGTGGCGGGCGGGATATAAGCCAGCGCGCGATCGAGCCGGACGTAACGCTGGCTCTGCTGCTCAGAATTGTAGAAAGGATGCGCGTGCAGAAAAGACCATACGAATTGGCGGCTGACGTTCTCCAGGCCGAATTCAAAATGCGCGTGCTGATAAACGGTGTGGTGGCCGGCGTAAAAGGTTGCTGCGCCGATGGTGGTGCGCTGTTTTTCGGTGATCTCGTCAGGTGAAATCAGCCGTGGAGCGTAGCAGGTGCGGGCGGCGGCGATAGCGGAATCATAAGGATGCGCAAACGAATTGCGCAGCGTGACGCGCGCAACCGCCCGCTCGACCAGGGTCGTCGCCTGAACTTCGCTTGAATTGGATGAAGAACGGAACGCCATGCTCGGCAAATTTTACACCGCGCCTGCGTGGCCGAACAGCAAAGCTATTTTTTGGCTTTGGCGGCCTGAGCTGCCTGGGCGGCTTTTTCGTACTTACGCTGGAAGCGCTCCACACGACCCGCGGTGTCGATAAGCTTCTGTTTGCCAGTGAAAAATGGATGGCAGCTCGAGCAGATCTCGACCCGCATGAGATTCGCCTTATATGTCGAGCGTGTCTTGAAGCTATGGCCGCAGGCGCAATGGATCGTAACTTCATGGTAATCAGGATGGATACCGGGTTTCATGTTTGCTCCGTTCCGCAAGCCGTTCTGCACGGCTCCCGAGGATCAGGAACTGCAGCCGCGTCGCTAGGCTCGCGATAACCTCATCCTACGCGATCATGAAGTAGATGTCCAAGCAGCCCCATTGGATTCATCGTCACGATCGATCCGTATTTCGCTTGTACCGTCCGCTCAGCAACGATAACGTCCCAACGCATGCGAGTGATCGTTACGGACGATAGTGGCCAAGGCTGTTCGGTGGCCGGGCCGGAACGGCTCGACCTTCGCGAAGAACCAACGGGAATTGATCGCATCGATGCTGCCCGCCGCTATCCGGCGTTCCGAGGCCTTTTGCTAAATCTCAACTCCGACGAATCTCCCTTTGCGACTTTTGGCTGCAAAGTATGGTCGGAGGAGGGCGAGGGTGCTGAGCCGATCGGTTTTGCGTCGCGAATTGATCTGGTCCTTTCGCTGGGCGCGGAACAGTTGGGCCGCGCTCAGTATCACGAGATGGCAACCCGGTTGGCGGGCTTGCTCGAGCGCGAGACCGGCGACGCGGTTCGCGCCGAGTTGCATATCTCGCCCGCGCAATTTACCGGCGGGTTCGAAGGATTTTGCTTGAGACTTCTGCTATTTGCTCGCGGAGCAGCACGGGACCAGGCACAGTTACGCTGGAGTCTGGGCCTCGTGCGCGTGCAGCAGGCGTTGCTATTTCTGGCCCGAGCGATCCGTCAAAACCGTGTCTCGATTGAATGAGCTAAGTTGGAATAATCAACTTGAGGGTTCCCGAGCAATCAGGAGACAAAGGCGCAACCTATCCTCACTTGACCGCTGCTTCCCGGCACCTGATACAGCTTCTTTAGAAGAACGCGCACCGGGGGAAGAATCGGAACGTGCAGAACGGCTGAAAACCTGGATCCTATTTCGGCGGAGGATTCCATTTCCAACGCGAGGCCTCCATAGCCCAGGTCTATCACACGTGCCGTTTTTTGAGGGTCATCCGCCAACTGCGCATAGGCACGAGTTCCAGCAAGCGAAACCCGTTCCCACTTGCGCGTTTCGCCTCGCCCGGGCGCGGCTGGCGCCGAAACGGATGGTGCTGAAGTTGGAACTGGAGTGGCCACGGGCTGAGGCGGCGCTTTGATTGGAGCCGGCGGCGCTTGCTGCGGGGCCTGCTTTTGTGCCTTGGTTCCTCGCTCCACGTGCTTCATCTCGTACAAACGCTGGTCGGCAACGCCAACCAACACTTCTTTCTGATCGCCATCCTCGGGAAATATGGCAATCCCATAATCCAGACCGAGTCCGACACTGGCCTGCATGTTCTGCACCGCCGTGGCGAAATTGGCTCGAATGCGGCGCGCCAGTGTGTTGGCCTGTTCGCTATCGGAATGCACAAGCAGCAGGGCGAATTCATCGCCCCCGATGCGAAAGGCATAGTCCGAGGTTCGCAGCGATTTGCGCAGTGTGGCGGCAGCGGTCCTCAACAACAAGTCACCCTGAGGATGACCGAATCGGTCGTTCACCTCTTTGAATTGGTGGAGATCGAGAATGACCAGGGCAAGATGTTGGTTGTATCGCAGCGCGCGGTTCAATTCCTTATCGAAATGCTCTTCGAAGAGCCGGCGGTTGTAGAGCTCAGTAAGAGGGTCAGTAGCGGCATTGAATTGCAGTTTCCTGAGATCGTCGTATTCCATGAGGATTGGCACGCGAAGGTACGACGACGAGGCCAGCACGTCCACCATAGCCGCTTTCAGTGAAATGGGCTTGCCGAGAGTATCCGCAAGTTGCCGGCGCCGCTCGAGAATCTGATCCCAATACTCCGAACTGACGGTTTCGCTGAGGTCGAGTTGAGCGATGGTTTTGAAAAAACGCTGCAGGAACTGGCCGCGAGGAACACGGTCAAGGTTCTCGAGAGTCTCCGCCAACAGCTCGAGAAAAGAATCCTCGGGCGCGGCGGCCGGTGAGGGATCACTGGGGCTAACCATCGGTTTCAGAGTCCCGACGAAAAAACCCAGCTTACCCCAACGGGGATTTGGGATAGCAGGCTGGTAGCACGGAAAGTAGCACGCGAAAGGCCATCTATCTACGTTAGTTTTCCGCGCAGGGCCCGCGAAAATAAGGGGCGGTTTGGGCCCAAGAGCCGGGAATATGCAGCCTCCAAGAAAAGAAAGGTGTATTTAGAGAAATCCCGTTCATATGCAGGTTAGATTTCAGCATTGGTCTCTGTCTCAGCCAATAGAGCTTCGGTGTGGAACTAATTTTCCCTCGTAGTACTTTTCTCCTAGTACCTGCAAGTGACTCCCAAGGATCACATTTAGCCCTCTGCCACAACATCAATATATACAGTAGGTTACAGTATTTTTAGTAGACGGAAAATCTTTTCCCTTGGGAGTACTAATATATTTCCGTATGTGTGAAAAAATGGAACTTTATTACCATTGCACTCTTCTACCTGTTTTGCGACTATTCGCCTGCTTCGGCCCCTACGATTTTCGAGACGTAACGTCACCTTAACGCAAGAGAAGCGAGGAGAGGAACTTTGCAGCACGGCATCGCTGTCGAAACTCAATTGAGTGAATCCCTTCCTGCGAGTCTTACTCTAACTCTGCTGAACCTTTTCGAAGCCCCATTGCTCGTTGCCAATCTCAGCGGCGCTTTGCTGCTGGTTAACGAGCGAGCTCGTCAAGCTCTGGACTTACCGGAAGACGCCGGCTGGAAGCACTCGAACCTATTCGGCGACATTCTGCGCATGGACCCACATGTACTGTTGGGCCAAATTGAAAGCGGCGAGAGCGAAGTCGACCTGCACTTAGAAACCGCGTCCGGAAGAGTCCGTGTGCGGCTCGAGCGATTGCCGAATTCGGAATGGCTTGTTCTGAGGCTCGAGCCAGCAGGAAATGTGCAGTCGATAACCGCGGATCGAACCACCCAGCCAACCGTGCAGTCGTTATTGCAAGAACGAGAAATCACCTACCGGAACCTGCTCGCCGCGTATCTTCGGCTTCAGGATGTGAATCGACAGAAAACCGTATTTCTCGCATCTGCCGCACACGAATTGAAAACTCCGCTCGCCGTAATCAAAGGCTATTACGACCTGCTACTTTCTGGCTCGCTGGGCAAACTCAACGAGAAACAGTGCGACATCCTGCAGGAATCAAAGGATAGCTGTGAGCGGTTGGTTCGCCTTGTTTCCATGTTCTTGAACTATTCGACGCTGGAAAGCGGCAAGCTCGTGCTGTATTTGCGTGATAACGATCTGCGCGATTGCCTGACCGAATTGGCTACACGTTGGCACGAGGCATTTCAACGCAACCACGTTCGGCTCGAGTCCGCACTCGACAAAAATCTGCCGATTTTCAAGTTCGATTACCAGAAGGTGCAACAGACCGTTGCGAATTTGCTCGACAACGCGCTGAAGCACACTCCGGCAGGTGGCTGCGTCACCATGCGCGCTGATCTGCATTTTTGGCAGCGCCGTGCAGCCAAGGAACTTCCGGCCACGGACCGACGGCGCGAGCGTAAACACGAACCGAACTGCATACGAGTGGCCGTAAGCGATACAGGTTCGGGCATCGCCCCCGAGCACCATCAGGAAATTTTCGAAGATTTCGTGCGGGTCGACCGTTCTTCTTCAGGAATGGGACTCGGCCTGGCCATTGCGAAACGTCTTGTTCAAGCTCATCGAGGAAAAATCTGGGTGGATAGTGAGATGCGCCGCGGCTGCACATTCACTTTCCTGCTGCCAATCGATAACCAATGAGCCGCAACTGCGGCCTGAAAGAGAGATGTGTGCATGAGTGAAAAAGATCGCGTTCTCGTTGTAGACGACGAACCGAGTATCCGCAAATACCTTCAGACGCTATTGGAAGTCGACGGCTATCACGTGACTGCCGTGGCTTCCGGTCCGGAGGCTCTCGAATCCGTTCAGCAGGGAGGCCGTCCCGATTTCATCATCCTGGACGTGCTGATGCAAGAGATGAACGGGCTTGATACTTTGCGCCGGCTGATGCAGGTGGATCGAACCCTGAACGTGATCATGCTGTCTTGTTCGAACGACGTTACGACCGTCGTCGAGGCTATCCGCCTGGGAGCTCAGGATTACCTGACCAAGCCGTTTGAGAAAGCCGAACTCGATGCAGCGATCCTGAAATCCCGCCAGAAAATGGATTTGCGCAAGGAAAACCAGGCCCTGCGCGAATATTGCGACCATTTGACCGAAGATCTTTCGTTTTTAGCCTCCAGCCCGCAGATGGTTCGCATCCGCCAGCAGATCCTGCAGATCGCTCCGGTGGATGTGCCCGTATTCATTTGCGGCGAAAGCGGAGTGGGTAAAGAAGTCGTCGCGCGCATGATCCACATGCGTTCGACCCGCCGCAATCAGCCTTTCGTTAAGGTCAACTGCGCCGCCCTGCCCGGCGAACTTCTGGAGTCCGAGCTATTCGGCTACGAGCAAGGCGCGTTCACGGGAGCGGTGCGTTCGAAACCGGGCAAATTCGAGCTGGCGAATAAGGGCACGATTTTTCTGGACGAAATCGCTGAGATGAGTCCCCATTTGCAAGCGAAGCTCCTGCATGTTCTTCAGGACCATCAGTACTCGCGGCTCGGCGGGCGCCACATGGTTGGCGTTGACGTGCGAGTGCTCGCCGCGACCAACGTGGAGGTTCAGGAGGCCATGAGATCCGGCCGCCTGCGCGAGGATCTCTACTATAGATTGAATGTACTTTCGATTAACGTTCCGCCCCTTCGTGAGAGGACCACGGAAATTCCTCTCTTGTTCAGGCATTTCCTCAACAAGTACAGTGAGAAATTCCAGAAGGCCCCTACCAATCCCTCCGAACATCTAATGGAAGCAGCCATTCGTTATGCGTGGCCCGGCAACTTGCGAGAGTTGGAGAATTTCGTCAAGCGCTACGTCATCCTCGAGGACGACGAAGGCAGTTTCCGCGAGCTGGTCGAAATGGCCGCCGCCCGGCAACGCACTTCTCCGCGTGAGGAGCCCTTGCCCGTAAGAGAGCAGGGCCTCAAGGCGCTGGTCCGAGGCCTGAAGGATGAGGCGGAGATGGAAGCCATTGCCGACGCGTTAGAGAAAACGCACTGGTGCCGCAAAGATGCGGCGAAGATGCTGGGCATCAGCTACAAGGCACTCCTTTACAAGATTCGACAGTTCAACCTTGATGCGGGGAGGGGAGCTCGTTCGCGGGCCGCTGCGGCTGCTGCGCCGCCGTTGGTTCCCGTTGGCAAAGAGAGTTGAGGAGCCCGCTGGTAAGGAGAGTTGACCAGATAGATGCAATCTCTTGCCTATTCCTGGCATTAGATTCGCAACAATTTTTCGGAATAAGTAGGGTTCTAGTACCTGATGTTGCAAGAATTTTGCTTCCCTTCTAGTTAGAGGAGTTTAAGGGAATCCAGGGGAACAGCGTTGACCGAGCGGCGGGCAGCCGATTCACCCATTTGTACTTTATAATAGTAAAGTTACTGAATGTTAATATTTCGCCTCGCTTTCGCTCGAAGTCGTCCAGTTTCCCACAGGGGGCTCGCAACCAGTTGTGGGGATCAGCGAAGGCTCTGGAAGGTGAATTGCAGTCGCTAAGACGCTGCCTCGATGGTGGGGGTCGCTGGGAAACTGGGGGATATGACTGAACGTCGCACCGCACGGCGCTATGATCTTTCTCTGCCGGTCCTGATTAAGCTACCGGTTGAACAAAACGCCCGTAACGGAAAGACCCGCGACATATCCACTCGGGGAGTCTATTTCCACGTCGGAAATCAGCTCGCCGCGGGCTCCGAGTTGGACTTGACCATGACTTTACCGGCCGAAGTCACCGGCGGCACAGAAGTGTTCATCCGGGCCATAGGAAAAGTCGTTCGAGTCGAAAGGAGTTCCGATAAAGACGACCACCAGGTGGGCGTCGCCGCGCTCATTCAACGATATGAGATCGTCCGCAACGATTCCCTGAAGTCTTGAATCGCTACCCGACCAAAAGAAACTGATTTTCCAGACCTAAAGGCCGATAGTAATTGGGGTTATGCCTGACCTAAGGCTGATCAGTGACTGCGGCTATGCCTGTACGGAAAGCCAGTTATCTATCTCGGCAATCAAATTGCCGTAGTTTTGGACGTGCTGCGGTGTGCTTCCATACAATGTATTCCACGGGCAATGACTCTTACTGGCACAGAACTGCACTAATTGAGGTGACCCATGGCTGGAACTTCTTTCGCTATTCGGCGCCAGAATCCGCGTTTTGCGTTCTTCGCGGAGGCGGAGGCGACCCTGACCGACGGGACGTTGGTTCCCGCACAGGTTTCTGAATTGAGCGCGCGCGGATGCTATATCGATACGCTCGAGCCCATCCCTATTGGCACCCAATTGCGCCTGCGAATTTCCGACGGCATGAGTTCGTGCGAAGTGCCCGGCAAAGTGATCTACATGCATTCGGGCTACGGCATGGGAATCTTCGGATTGGGAGTCGTGTTTGGAAACGTCGCCGCCGAACAGCTTTCCGCCGTCAATAAGTGGCTCCGCGACCTCGCCCTCAAGAAAACCAAGCTCCCCCCCTGCTAATCTTCGCGACAGAGTAATGCTGTCATCACGAAGGCGGGTTACGCCCGAGGGATCTGCTTTTCGCGCCTAAAATCCGGCTCGTTGCCAATACTTTGCTGCCGCAGGCCGTCGCCCCAAGAACGGTCGTTCGCTACCTTGCTGCCGCAGGCCGGAGCGCAGGCGGGCGGGGTCTGCCGCGCCGCAGCGACATTTCGCCGCGAATAACTGGCTCCGCGACCTCGCCAAGAAAACCAAGCTTCCCCTACTAGCCTTGCCTCCTAAGTAGGGATCAGAGGTCCACTTTTCTAACGCTTCCGGCCCATTTTGAATGCTTTTCAAATGAGCAAAAAATGGGCAGAATTCCCGTGTCACTTGTGCGAACAATGGCAATCTGACTGAGTAAGCATGAAGGTTAACCCGCAAAGCTTCTTCAATTTCTGCGCGAGTCATACATCCCTTTTGCGTAAATTGGCGGAGCACGACGGCGAAATCTCTGAATTCGAAACGATACGGCTGGTTCGCATTAATCCAGCAATCGAGGAATTGCCCGAAACCACATGGCGACGCTTACGCGAGTTGCAGATTCTTGTTCCTACAGAGCCGGGCAGCGACCTCTATCTCATGGCTGAACCTGTATCAAGGCTTCTCGCATATCTGTCCAACGAGGCCAATGCTGCTACACCTGAGATGATTCGTGGCTACGTTTCATCGCTCGAAACAACCACCAAGCGACTTGACCGCTCACTTGATGACCAAGACATTCAAGAGGTAGCCCTCGCCTTTGAGGAAATCAGCCAGACCCTCCGCCGCATCCATGCCGATCTCAATGAGACCCAACACGCAATTCTTGCTGAAGTGGCACGTTATAAGACGGAACGTTCCCGTGTTTCAGTACGCCAAAAGTATCAGCGCATAGTCCATTGGATGGAGCGTTACGTCGAGCCGATGATTGAAATAGTTCGTTCGGACGGGCCATTACGTCCCGCATTTGAAGAAGCCGAACGTCTGCTCCATCGCGCGCGTGAGGAAGCCCTATTCAACGACCACCCGGCACTTGCTCGCAATCTGCGTTTCCTACGACTTGTGGGTGTGCACGCACTCCGCGTTTTCACACAATGCCGCAAGGAAATTCAGCCCCTTTATGAATCGCTACGACGTTCAAGCTTCATTGCCGAAGGCGCAGCCCGAGCGCTGGAAAAGTTGCAAACGGAAGGTTTGGCGAAATGGGGCAGTGAATACCTCATTGGCATAGCCATGGAACGTTACCAAAATGTACCCAGTGATGCGGCGATTGCGTTGACCTTGCGACGCATCGTCGAACACCCGCCAGAACCGCCACCTTTCTTGGAGTTTGCAATAGAGAAAGAGAATCCTTTGGCATTGGTGCGTTTGAGGTGGTTGGATTCGCTGCCGGACACAGTGGGCGGTATCTTGCCGGTCTCAGACTTGATGGCTTGGCTGGTCAGTACATATCCAGACCGCGACACGTCAGAAATAGTCGCCGCCTTCGGTCTGTTGGTATTTCATCGCGACTTTCACGCGACCTTCGTCGATGAGGCGCAGCATACGTACGCAACCAGTGACGGCGAAGTCAAAGCGTTCCCGCTTATACTGGCTTCCACGTGAACGAGCTTCCTCATCTTGCGAGTATCTTTGACCGTCTGAGACGTGGCTACCATCTTGGCCCAGACGACGAGCAATTCTCCGCATTATCCGAACGGTACGACGATTACGCCCGCTATTTTGAGGCGCTTGGTCTCAAGCTCATTCGTCACCCGCGCGAGTTCTTCTATTTCGAGCCGGATAACCCTGAGACCGTGCCAGACACATTGCCGCGCATCGCTGTCTTTTCGTACATCATCGTTGACCATGCCGCTAATCAAGGGCGACCCATCGAGGAATTCGTCTTCGACCAAGTCTTCTTGATAACAGCGCTGCCGCATTTGAGCATGGATCGCTATGCTGCATTGTTGCGGGACGTTGAAGTGTTCGACATGGGTCACATCAACACCTTACTTAACCAAATGGAGCGCATCGGCTGGATCAGGCGGATTGGTGAGGATGAATTCCGATTTCTCCGCCCATTCCACAGAGTGTTATCGAAGTGCCTCGAAATTACGCAGTCAGCACAGACGGCTCAGGTAGCAGCCGATACACCAGTGGAGACCTGATCTCAATTCCCAATGCCAACCGGACCTCAACGACTAATTCTCATCCGATCAGGTCGCTACGATTACGCCGAGGTCGAACTCAAAGCTGCCTTGCAAATTGTTGGACCAAACAACACGGGCAAAACCACGCTAATCAACACGCTACAATTTCTTTACCTTGACGACCGACGGCACATGTACTTCGGTTCTTACGATGCAGAGCAAACCCGCGAGTTTTATTTTCCAAGTCAATATAGTTACATCCTCTTCGAGTGCCTTGGCGCGACCGGACAATGTGTAATCGGTTGGCGGGGCCAAAGCAAGGCCAGCGGCAGTGATCCAGAGCGATTTTTCCACTCTGGGCCATTTGTGGTCGCGGACTTTCTTAACACGAAGAATGAAGTCCGCGAACCCCGTGATGTGAACACGCGTCTTGCCGCGAAACAATTCCGCGTTATCAAAAATGCTCAGGACCAAAGAGAATTACTGCTGCCCGCTATCGGCGGC
>Ga0207051_1139_pt1 | contig 10708 bp, 11 predicted proteins | sample Alteio_BWMinCont_61_FD_153292 | JGI IMG/M metagenome (GOLD analysis project Ga0207051, IMG submission 153292) | Enriched cells from forest soil in Barre Woods Harvard Forest LTER site, Petersham, Massachusetts, United States -... | ecosystem: Environmental > Terrestrial > Soil > Temperate forest >...
GTGGGAGTCTACGGATTCTGGGGGAGCAGGCTGCGGCCGCGAGTGGCGGCTGGTTCGTAACTTGCGGTTGGCCTTGTTCCAACCTGGCGACGAGTCGCGGGGGCCGACTGGTCGCGAAGACCGGCACCCGTTTCCGGTTTTCAGGGTTTCGGCGACGGAAAGGCACGGCCGGAGAGGCCGAGGCGGTTTCCCGTTCGGCGCGCAAGATGGTCGATGATCGCCGTGAGCGTATCGCGAATGACGTCATCGGCGGGCTGGGCTGCATTGACAACTACCGCCGAAGGCAGAGTACGCGCGAGATCGAGGTAGGCGGCACGCCGGAGTGCTGCCGGCGCGGTTGATACCTGCGGGTTGCCGGACTGCAGCATCTCCGGCGGGGCATCGAGGAGGATGACCAGGTCCGGGCCGGGGGCCGAGCGGGCGGCTGCGCGCAAAAATCCAGGGGGGCCTCCATAACGGATGCGGTTGCTGTCGACCATCAGATCGTAGAAGCAGCGGTCGAAGAGCACCAGGTCAGTGCGGATGATTCCGGGGAGAATGCGGAAAGCATAGCCGAGCAAGTAGTCGAGCCAGAGGTCGAGGACTCTGGCGATCGAAGCGACTTTTCCGTGCGGCGGCTTTCCGTGGGGGTCGGTGACGGTTCCGTGGTTCAACGGGTTTCGGCCGATCAGCCACGGCCGCAGTTGGAAAGCGCGGACGGAGCGGAACGACCGCGCGAACTCGCCGGTGATCGCAGTAAGAACGAAAGACCGGCCGCAACCATCCGGGCCCATGACGGCAATCCAGCAGCCGGTGGGGTGAGCGATGCGCCGGAGCAGGTAGAGCAGATTGCGGGGAAGGTCTTTGACGGCCTCGGCAAGCGGGGATTTCCGGCTGCGCAGCATGGCGGCGCGAAATGGCTCGATGGACTTGTACATCGCGGTCCAGTCGTTCGCCGAGGCCATGCGGACGATGGCGGATCCCTCGGGGCCGCGCCAAAAGCGGGCGATCATGCGGCCGCACTCGATCCGATCCTCGACGTAGAGCCGGTGCAGGCGGTAGCCATGCTCGCGATGGAAGCTGCGCTCATGGAGCCGCTTGATGAGCGTGTAGGCGAATTCGTGGGCGGTGGACGGGATGTAGAAGCCCCTGGGATGGAGGCGGCGAGCGCGGAGGACTTCGGCGGCGGGCAGCCAAAGGCGGCCGAAGTGGCGATAGTCGGCGGCGCAGTCGGGCTGCACAATGGTGAGCACCGGGCCATCCATCGAACCGAGAAAGAAGGCACGGCCGGTCGGCTCGTGGTCGATGGCCTGGAAGAGCCGGGTCCCGGTTTTGCGAGCGACCTGGTCGAGGATGGCCGGCATGCGATCGAAATCCTGCTGGCTGACCATGAAGTCGATGCCGGTATCGAAGTCGTTGGGGAGTTGGTCGTAACCGGCGAGGATGCACCAGGCCTTGCATTGCGTGGAAAAAGCATCGATGAGGGCCCGAGCGATGTTCGCCTTTCCATTCCGGTGCGCGGGCGCCCGGCTGCCGGATTCCATGAGATTGGGGGAAGTCAAAGGAACTCTACCTCTATTGATATCCTTTTGAGCCGATCTTACATTGGCCGCCGGCGAGAAGACCCGGAATGTGAAACCCCGGACGCAAGGTTGTCAATCGTTCGGCAAGCCATAGAAGCGGGCGCAATTTCGACCCAGGATGGCTTCTTGCGCGCTTGAGGGAAACTGGGCGATGTAGTCCATGACGATGGCCATGGTGGACCGATAGTTGGCCGACAGGGTGCAGACGGGCCAGTCGGAGCCGATCATCAAGCGGTCAGGCCCGAAGGCTTCGAAGACGACATCCAGGTAAGGATGAAAATCGGCGGGCTGCCACTGGTTCCAGCGCGCCTCAGTCACCATGCCGGAAAGCTTGCAGTAGAGGTTGGGCGACTGGGCGAGTTCGCGCAGTCCGGCACGCCATGGGGTGAGCGAGCCGCCGGCGATCTCGGGCTTGGCGATGTGGTCCAGGACAAAAGGCTGATGGGGAAATTCGCGCACAAGGCGGATGGCCGCGGGGAACTGGCGAGGGTAGATGAGCACGTCATAGGTGAGGCCGGAGCCGGCCAGCCGCGAGATGCCGGCGCGGAAGTCGGCACGCGACATGAATTCGTCGTCGGGCTCGTCCTGCACGATGTGCCGAACGCCCACGAGCCTGGCGTTGCCGGCAAACGTCTCCAGTTGCGAGGGCAGTTCCGGCGAGCACAGATCGACCCAGCCAACCACACCGCGGATAAAGTGGTGGCGCGCGGCAAGCTCCAGCAGCCAGCGGGTCTCTTCGAGGTTCTGGCGGGCCTGCACCGCGACGCAGCCGGCGAAGCCGAGAGAACCGAGAAGCGGCTCCAGGTCTGCGGGCAGAAAATCGCGGCGGATGGAGGCCATGTTGTCGGTCATCCACACGTGTTCGGAGGGGTTGTATTTCCAGAAATGCTGGTGGGCGTCGAATTTTTGGGGGGGAGTGAAGGGCGGCATGAGGCAGCGGCTTTTGGATGCAATTATAGGGCCTGGAGGCGGTTACGATGGTGAAAGCCCGGCCGGGAGCTATGATCGGAGCAGCGCGAACCGAACCGGCGCCCGGCGCGTCTTAACCATTACGGAAGCCGGACGGGGTTCCCGCGCATCACTTGAGTTAGCACGGATTTACGATGACCCCTACGAGTACGGCGGAGTACCGGAAGAGTTTCGAGCAGACGCTGCTGAGCGCCCGCCGCACCATGGTGCTGAGCGAGATTCTGAAGCTCGCTCTCGACAGCTTCCGGGCGAGCAAGCTGCGGTTTGCGCTGACCGCCCTGGGGATGGTGATCGGCACGGCGTCGGTGATCCTGGTGGTGACCATCGGGCTGACCGGAAAGCAATTCATTCTGAATGAAATCCAGAAGATCGGGACGAACGAGGTGGAGGTGGAGTACGCGGGCGGCGGCGCGTCGGCGTCGGGCCGGGTGCTCTACAACGACTCGCTTACGCGCGACGACGAAAGAGCCGTGGTGGCGCAGGTTCCCAGCGTGATGTACTCCTCGCCGATCCTGGAAATGCACGAACGCATCAGCTTTGGCGGTGGAGTGGTAAAGGATACGCTGCTGATGGGCGTGAGTCCGGAATACCGGTACGTCCGCAACCTGATGATCCTGGGAGGACGCTTCTTCGACGCGCAAGACGAAGAGTCTGACAGCAAATGCGCGGTGGTGACGATACCCTTTGCCATCCAGATGTTTGGCAGTACCGACGAGGCCGTCGGCCGCGACATTCAGATTCTGGGCATTCCTTTCCGCATCATCGGCACGTTCAAGGAGAGCGTGGACACGTTCGGCCAGTCGGAGATCACCGACAACACGGTCCTGATCCCCTACTCCGTGGCCCGGTTTATTTACGGCACCAATAACGTGAAGACCCTGTACTTCTCCATTCGCACCATGAACGAGGTGGAGGAAGCGAAAGAGGAAATCAAGCGCGTGATCAGCGCGCGACACAGGCCGAACTCGGTCTACAAGGCGCAGGACCTGCACGAACTGCTGACCACCGCCGCGACCATCGCCAATGCGCTGACGGCGATCCTGGTGCTGGTGGCCGCGGTGACGCTGGCGGTGGGCGGCGTGGGGATCATGAACATCATGCTGGCCACGGTGCGATCGCGTATCCGCGAAATTGGGATTCGCAAGGCTCTGGGGGCGACTTACCGCGAGATTCAACTGCAATTCCTGGCCGAAGCGGTGATCATTTCCCTGGCCGGCGGGGTAGTGGGCGTGTTTGTGGGGCTGGCGGTGCCATTATCAATCCGGTTCCTGGCCAATATCGCGCTGCCGATTTCTCCACTCTCGGTGCTTGTGGCGCTGGCGGCGGCAACGATTGTGGGCGTCATTTTCGGCACGGTGCCGGCCACGCGGGCGGCGCAGTTGGATCCGGTCGAGTCGCTCAAGTATGAATGATCCCCAGGCCCCGCGCGCGGAGAGGGATGAGGAGGCGAAGCGCGGCCCGAACCTCTGGCTCATCTACGGTCTCATCTTCCTGGCAATGCTGGTGGCGACCGTGGTAGCTGCGTACATCGTGCTTCCGTTTTACCGCCGCCACTAGGTTTCTCGTTCCCACGTCCCCAAAAAACGGGGATGGGGGCACCCACAGAAGAACCTTTTCGACAGAGAGGAGCCAGTTGTGCCGACTCAAGCGGAAAAAGCTGCGCTGTTTCAGGCCCTGCACCAGCGGACGGAGCCATTCGTGATTGCCAACCCGTGGGATGCGGGGAGCGCGCGGATTCTGACCGGGCTGGGATTCTGTGCACTCTCGACCACCAGCGCCGGACTGGCATTCACGCTGGGCCGCACCGACGGGACGGCGAGCGTGAGCCGCGGGGAGGCACTGGAGAACGCGAAGGCCATCGCCGAAGCCACGCCCCTGCCGGTGGCGGCGGATCTTGAAAACGGCTACGGCGACAGGCCGGAAGATGCGGCCGAGACCATTCGCATGGCGGCCGAGGCGGCGGGGCTGGTGGGCGGTTCGATCGAGGATGCCACGGGCGATCCGGAGAAGCCCATTTACGAATTCCACCACGCGGTGGAACGGGTGGCGGCGGCGGCTTCCGCAGCGCGCGCACTTCCCTTCCCGTTCATGTTCGTGGCGCGGGCGGAAAACTATCTTCATGGACGGCCCGACTTAGACGATACGATTCGGCGCCTGCAGGCGTTCGAGGCGGCGGGCGCGGAGGTGCTGTACGCTCCGGGCCTCACCCGGCCGGAAGACATCCGCACGGTCTGCGCTTCAGTCGGTAAACCTGTAAACGTGCTGATGGGCATCAAGGGAGCGCCGCTGCTGTCGTTGAAGGAACTGGGCGCGCTGGGCGTGCGCCGGGTGAGCATCGGCTCGGGCTTTGCGCGGGCAGCGATGACGGCGTTTCTCCATGCGGCACGGGAGGTACGCGACCATGGCACGTTCACGTTCACCGATGAGACGATGTACATGTCGGAGATCGCGGCGCTGTTCGGGTGAGAAGCTTCCGTCGGGACGAAGGGCAGCAAATTCCCATCAATCCAGTTCGCGCAGAGCGGGCGAAGACGCGAACACGGCGACAAACATGAGGGTGGCCAGGGCGGCCATGAGCGCAAGCACGTGGCCGGCGGGCATGTGGCGCGAAAGCTCTCCGGCGAGCAGCGATCCCAGCGGCGGCAGGCCCAGAACACTGGTGGTATAGATGCCCATGATGCGTCCTCGCATGGCGTCACTGGAAAGGTGCTGCAGCGAAACGTTGAAGCAGGAAAACATCATGATGCCGTTGAAGCCTTCGAAAAAAGCCAGGAATTCGGACAAGGCAAACCGGTGCGACTCGCTGAAGGCCATGATGGCGGTGAAAAATAACACGCCGGTGAGCGTGACGACCTTGCCGCGATGCCGGATGATGCCGGTCACCGCGATGGTGACCGCTCCCAGCACCGATCCCGTGCCCGAGCAGGCCAGCAGCCACCCGAGGCCGGTTTCGCCGACGTTGAGCTGAATCTTGGCGAAATAGGGGATGAAGGTGATGAACGGCATGGCGAGAAAGCTCATGACCGCGGTCATGGCCATCAGCACGCGCATCTGCGGCTCGCTGTGGAGGTACACGAAGCCGCTGCGCAGGCTGCGCAACACACTTTCGTGGCGCGAGAGCTCTTCTTCCGGGTACTGCAATCGTGCCAGCGCCCACAACACAGCGACGAAGCTCAGCCCGTTGAGAAAGAAATTGCCCGCGATTCCGAGGAGCAGCATTGCGTAACCGCCCAGCGTGGGCCCAAGGATGCGCGACATGTTGAACTGCGCGGAGTTGAGGGCGATGGCGTTGGTAAGGTCTTCGCGAGGCACCAGCTTCGGGACCAGCGCCTGGTAGCTGGGCGCGTTCATGGAAAGGGCCACGCCATTGGCGAAGGCGATGGCCGCGACGCCCCACACGGTAATGATGTGGAAATAAGTGAATGAGGCGAGAATGAAGGCCAGGATCATCATGGCTGTTTGGGTTACGAGGAGCAGGCGGCGCTTGTTCACCCGATCCGCGATCACGCCTCCGAAGAGGGTGAAGATCAGGAATGGAATCGAGCCTGCGAAGCCCACCACACCCAGCCAGAACGAGGAGTTGGTGAGGGTGAGCACCAGCCAGCCCTGGGCGACGTTCTGCATCCAGGTGCCGATGTTGGAGAGGAAATTGCCGGTCCAGAACAGACGGAAGTTGCGGTTGCGCAGGGCGCGAACGGCACGCGGGAAACTGTCGGTCTTTTCCTGCTGAAGGGCCGCGATCACCGCTGCGGTTTCCTCCGGCGCCTCGCCGAACGGACTTTCATCCATCTGTTGTGGCGCGCTCAGACTGGTGACCTCCGCCTTACCAGTGTAGCCGGGGCTGTATTCGAGAGGCGCGGAGTCAGCCGGTTACGCAGAGGGATTCGGTTATACTTTCGCCACCTATGAATCGACGGTGTCGGCTTCCCTTCCCGGTTGTGGTCATTGGGGCGCTCTGTTTTCTCGCCACCCCGGCTTTCGCGCAGGACAACGGGAAGAATGTCCTGGCGTATCGGGGGGAACAACCGGCGCGGGCCGCGCACGGCATGGTCGTGAGCGTTCATCATCTTGCGTCGGACGCGGGCGTGGAGGTGATGCGGTCGGGAGGCAACGCGGTGGACGCGGCCGTGGCCACCGGCTTTGCCCTGGCAGTGGTGCATCCGGTTGCCGGCAATCTTGGCGGCGGGGGATTCCTGCTGCTGCGCACGCACGACGGCAAGGCGACGTTCATTGATTTTCGCGAGAAGGCTCCGCTGGCCGCCACCGAAACCATGTACCAGGATGCGAAGGGAGACTTGATTCCCGGCGCAAGCCTGACGGGATATCGCGCCATCGCCACGCCGGGATCGGTGGCAGGGCTGGCATACTCGGAACGCAAGTACGGCAAACTCGGCCTGAAGCGCGTGATCGCGCCAGCAGTCCGGCTGGCATCGGAGGGATTCGAACTCTCCGAGGAAGAAGCGCGCACGCTGTCGAGCACCCAACTCGCCAGCTTCCCCGACTCGAAGCGCATCTTCCAGCGCGACAGCAACCCGTACAAGGCCGGAGAGACGTTCAAGCAGCCCGAGTTGGCCCGCACGCTGGAGCGCATCGCCGCGGATCCCGACGATTTCTATCACGGCAAGATGGCGAGGGAGCTGGCGGACGATTTGAAGAAAGGAGGCGGTCTTATCACGCTCGACGACCTGGCGCAGTACAACGTGGTCGAGCGGCAGCCCGTGCTGGGCACATTTCACGACTACACGATCATCAGTGCGCCGCCGCCGTCCTCGGGGGGAGTGGTGCTGATGAGCACGCTGAATATCCTCGAAGGCTACGATTTGGCGAAGCTGGGCGACCGGACGGCCGAATCGATGCACCTGATCGTGGAGGCGTACCGGCGCGCTTACATGGATCGGGCGGAATACCTGGGCGACCCGGATTACAACAAGATTCCGGTGGATGCGTTGATGGGGAAGAGCTATGCGGAGGCATGGCGCCCGGGCATCGAGCCACGGACAGCGACGCCCAGCGATGCGCTGAAGCGGCCGGCGGGCTTTCTTCCTTCGGCGCCGAAGACGGCGGGACATCGCATCGAAACTCCGGAGACGACCCACTACTCGGTGGTGGACGCCGAGGGCGATGCGGTGGCGGTGACCACGACCCTCAACAACGGATTCGGCTCAGATGTGACGGCCGGCTCGCTGGGCTTTTTGCTGAATGACGAGATGGACGATTTCGCATCGAAAGTGGGGGTGCCCAATATGTACGGGCTGATCCAGGGTCCGGCGGATGCGATTGCGCCGGGCAAGCGGCCGCTGAGCGCCATGACTCCGACGATTGTGCTGGAAAAAGGCAAGCTGCGCTATGTGCTTGGATCGCCGGGCGGCGCGCGCATCATCACTACCGTTGGCAACATATTTCTTTCCGCCGCGGAGGAAGGGCTGAATATTCAGGAGGCGGTGGACGCACCGAGATTCCACCACCAGTACCTGCCGGACCGACTTGAGCTGGAGACGGGCTTTCCGCCGGAGCTTATCGAGAAATTACGCGCGATGGGCTATGCCGTCCAGGTGAGAGACGGCCACTGGTCGAACGGCGAATGCATCGCGGTGGATCCGGAAACGGGCGAATTGCTGGGAGGCCAGGATCATCGCAGCCATTACGGGAAGGCGGCGGGGTATTGAGGCGATTTTTCTCCGGGTTTAGAGTTGGCGGGTGTTCAGGGTGATTTTCTTACGCCCCTTCGGGGCTCCCCTTTGATTCTGCTGTTATTCCCCAGGCTTTCGCCTGGGGCTACCTTCTTTAGCCCGCTTCGCGGGCTCGTTTTGGCTTGCTACGCGGGGGGCTTGGCTTGGCCGGCTACACGGGCTCGTTTTGGCCGGCTACGAGGGGCTTGGGCGTCAGCGCGGGTCTTCGTTTCCCGATTCAGCGATCAGCACGGGAATCCCGTCGAGGATGGGATACACGCGGCCGCATCCAGAACACGTCAGGGCTGTTTTTTCCAGCTGCAGATCGAAAAGACACGCAGGGCAGGCCAGCTGATCGAGGATGGTGGCCAGAGGCGGATGGAGCGGGGCGGGATGAGTCGATTCAGGGGCCATGGATACGTTCCCTGCGGGAACCTGGGCGCGTGGTTCCTCTTTCGATGAGTTGCGCAGCGAGGCACTAGTGGATGCGGGCGTCGTGGCCGGAGCCGTCGTCGCCGGGGTGGCGATGGGAGTTGGCGGCGAACTCCTGCTCGATGCGTTCGTTGGTGCCGGCTTTGGCGAATTCGTAGGCGACGCGAATGCCGTTGTAGATGGCGTTGTCGTTGGACGACCCGTGGCCGATGATGCAGATGCCGCGGACGCCGAGCAGCGGCGCGCCGCCGTACTCGGTGTAGTCGAGGCGGCGCCGGAAGGCGTTGAACGCCTGGCGTGACAGAAGCGCGCCGACCTTGGCGGTGACGGTCTTGGTGAGCGATTCGCGCAGCACGTCGCGGACGAAGCGGCCCACACCTTCGCTGGTTTTAAGGGCGACATTGCCGACAAAGCCGTCGCAGACGATGACGTCGGCCTGGCCGCTGAAGATGTCGCGGCCCTCGACGTTGCCGATGAACTTAATAGGAAGCGCCTTGAGCAGGGGGAAGGCCTCGCGGGTGAGGTCGTTGCCCTTGGTTTCTTCCTCGCCGATGGAGAGCAGGCCGACGCGCGGCGAGTTGATCTTGAGCACGCTGCGGGCGTAGATCTCGCCCATGACGGCAAACTGCTCGAGGTTATGGGCCTTGCAGTCCACGTTTGCGCCCACGTCGAGCAAGACGCAGGGGTTGCCGGTGGCGCTGGGCATGGGAGTGGCCAGGGCAGGACGGTCGACGCCGGGCAGCGCGCCCAGAACCATTTTGGCGGTGGCCATGGCGGCGCCGGTATTTCCGGCGGTGACGAAACCGGCGGCATTGCGCTCGCGGACCAGCTTGAGGCCGACGCGCATGGAACTGTCGCGCTTGGTGCGGACCGCCTGCGCGGCTTTTTCATCCATGCCAATCCGCTCCGAGGCATGGTGGATGACGATGGGCAGGTCCTCGTCCTCGAGGCGTTCGTCGAGCAGGTCGCGGAGCTCGGGTTCCGGTCCGATCAGGTGCACACGCACCGGGAGAGCGCGGCACGCGAGGATGGCTCCGCGAATCTCGGGCTCAGGGGCTTTATCGGAACCTACGGCATCAAGCGCGATGTCGATGAGCACAGGCGCTCCTGGTTACTTTTCGGCTGCAGCTTCTCCGTAGAGGCGGCCCTTGTACTGCTTGCACTTGGGGCAGCGGACGTGGGGCAGCTTCTTCTCGTGGCAGTTGGGGCACTCGGAGAGACCGCCGGCGGTCAAGGCATCGTGGGACCGGCGGTTGGCAGTGCGGCGCGTGGAGTGGCGCCTTTTCGGGTTCGGCATAATGCAAGATTCCTTTCGTGAGTCTGCGCCCACCCCAGCCGCAAAAAACAAAGATGCGGCGAAGGTGGGGCACCCGTCGTCGGGCTGGTGCAGAACCACCGTCGTTCTCAAGGGTTGATTCTTCAGGGCTTGATCCGGCCGCGGAGCTCGGCCAGCGCCTCCCAGCGGGGATCGGTGGATCCCTCATCGCATGAGCATGGCTGGCTGTTGCGGTTCTGGCCGCAGCGCGGGCAAAGTCCCTTGCAGTCAGGCTTGCACAGCGTCCTGACCGGCAGGGACAAAAGCACCTGCTCGCGCAGCACATCCTCAAGCAACAGACTGTCCTTTTGATAATAACCGATTTCGGTTTCGCCCGCCGAGATGGCGCGCTCCGGCGGCCCGGCGTCGACCCCTACGGGCCGGAAGATGAGGTCGAAGTCGGAGGCCAGGGAAAGGGGGACGGGCTCGACGCATCGCGCGCAGGGTGCTTCGAATTCTCCGGAGTAGTTTCCGCGCAGCCGGATGTCGGCGACGATATCCTTGGGACCCCGGTGTTCGTGGAGCACCTCGGCCCGGCCGGAGGTTGCGAGCGGACCGGTTTGCTCCGCCTCTTCTCCGTAATCGATGGCTCCGGGCTTGAACCGGAGGTCGAAATCGATCGGCTCCTGCTCCAGTTCGCTGATTTTGAATTCCATAGGTAAGAGCGTAAGGCGGTTAAGGGCGAACGTCAATGCGAACGAGCGGTACAGATTTCCTCAAAACCAGGATCGGCAACCTGCCCCGGGCGGTAACATCGGAAG
>Ga0207051_1135_pt2 | contig 10643 bp, 11 predicted proteins | sample Alteio_BWMinCont_61_FD_153292 | JGI IMG/M metagenome (GOLD analysis project Ga0207051, IMG submission 153292) | Enriched cells from forest soil in Barre Woods Harvard Forest LTER site, Petersham, Massachusetts, United States -... | ecosystem: Environmental > Terrestrial > Soil > Temperate forest >...
GACTATGATACCTCCGACAGATTGTATTTTGAACCCCTGACATTTGAAGACGTGATGAATATATTTGAAGTAGAGAAACCCGACGGGGTCATTGTGCAATTCGGCGGACAGACACCGCTGAATTTGGCCCGCCGGCTTTCACAGGCAGGAGTGCCGATTATCGGGACGACCGTCGGGCTTGATCTTCATGATTTCTTCAGGTTTAGCGGTGGCCGGAAACACATGTACCTCGCAGCCTAAAGAGCTGAGTATTCGCAAAATATTAAATTTGATCCCGCAGTCAATGGCCGCGATCTTGTAAAGCCTGGGGCCCTGGGGCTTCCAAACATATTTTTTTAAGGTGCTGACATCCTTGACAAAATCCATCCCTTCCATGGAAGGCATCGCATCCAGCTTTTTAGCAAGACTTTTGGGGTCAAAATCTTCCGTTGAAATGATCGCTTTCATGGCGCCGCTGATGCGTAAATGACGTGTCAAGGCACGGGTATCCACCCCTTCCATGGCCATAATTTTATTGTCATTTAAATAATCGATAAGGCTTGCTTTAGCGCGCCAATTTGAAGGGCGGCGACAGAATTCCTTGACCACAAAGCCTTTAACATGGATCCGGTCAGACTCAACGTCTTTATCATTAACACCGTAATTGCCGATCAAAGGATACGTCATCACGACGATTTGGCCGGTATAGGAGGGATCAGTGAGGACTTCCTGATAGCCGGTCATGGCGGTGTTAAAGACAGCTTCGCCTGAGGTTTCGCCGGTTTCTTTTAAAGTACGGCCGCGGAAGCTCGTACCGTCCTGCAGATATAGTATTGCCTCTTTCATGCCCTGCTTTTTACTTAAAAAAATACTATAAAACAACTCTTCTTCATTGTCAAGGCAAGCTTCGTACCCTCTACCGTTTCAGGATAGATTTAATCGCCGCAATGAGCTCTTCGGGAGGCATGGTTTTTTGGATATAATCCTGAGCTCCGTAAGAAGAGTAATCAATCAAATGTTTGGGAGTATTAATGGATGTATAAAAAATAACGGGAATGTGCTGGGTGACAGGGTTTTTCTTTAACTTTTTACAAAGCTCTATCCCTGAAATGTGCGGAAGCAGGATATCCAAAAGGATCAAGTCTGGTTTTTCTTCCTGGGCCATGCTCAGGCCTTTGATGCCATCCTCAGCCAAAAGAACATAAAAGTCGTATTTTGTCAGAAGCTTGTCAATTAATGTCCTGTCCACAGGACTGTCGTCAATAAACAAAATTTTTCTTTTAAGTACCATGGTTACAATATACAACTATTTCAAAGGCATTTCCAGGGCTTTAACACGTCTTTTTCCATTAAATATGCGCCACGACTTCGATTTCCACCAGGGAATCCTTAGGCAGACGGACGACCTGGATGGTGGAGCGGGCCGGCGCAGAATCAGGCTTAAAGTACTGGCTATAAATCTCATTCATTCCGGCAAAATCATTGAGGTCTTTTAAAAAAACAGTGGCCTTGGCCACCTTTTCCAAAGACGATCCACCAGCTTCAAGGATAGCCTTGACATTCTCCAAAACCTGCTGGGTTTGTTGCTTGATGCCTCCGGCTACCATATTGCCCAACCTGTCTAAAGGAATTTGTCCAGCCGTATAAATTAAATTGCCGATAGACACTGCCTGATTATAAGGACCTATCGGTAAAGAAACTTTGTCCGTTTTAACGATTTTTTTGCTCATATTAACTCCCTGATAGGGGTCCGCGGACGCTGCCGGTGGGCAGGCGAACGCTTACCTGATTAATGCCTGCGCCACCGTATACCCGCTGGCCCAGGCCCATTGAAAATTAAATCCACCAATACGGCCGTCTACATCCAAGATTTCTCCGGCAAAATATAAGCCAGGCATTAATTTTGATTCCAACGTTTTAGGATTAATTTCAGCCCAATCAATGCCGCCGGCAGTCACTTCCGCTTTACTATACCCAAACACTCCCGTAACATCAAGCGGATAATACACGCATTTGCCGATCAGGCGCTGACGGGAAACCTTATCTAATTGATTCATGGGAAGGGTGCCTTCAACGCCTGCTTTTTTGAGAATGATGTCAGCCAAACGCTGGGGCATTAATTCGATCAATAGTCCTCGAAGGGTCTTGCGAGGTCCCTTTGCAGCAACCTGGCGCAGGTACGTCGCAAAAGAATTCTCATCATAATCCGGAATAAAATTAGCATTGATTTGTTTTTGTCCGCGGGCATGAAGATAATGACGGCTGATATCCAGGGCCACGGGACCTGAAAAACCAAAATGTGTAAAAAGAAAGCTGTCCCGGCGGGAATAAAGCCTTTTGCCATCGGCCAGCAGTGTCAATTGGACTTCAAGGGTGATCCCTGATAATGATTTTAAATCTTCGTCCTGTGTTGTTAAAGGTGTGAGTGCGGGTGTGGTTTCAACCATCGAATGCCCGAAGGATTGGGCTAACCTGTAACCTGTTCCATTGCTGCCTGTGGCCGGATAGGACAAACCGCCGGTGGTGAGTACTAAATTATTACAGTTGAAATGAAAATTATCTCCTTGAAGGACAAATTCATCTTTGTCCCTGCTGATGGCCTTAACTTTGTGTTCACATAAAAGCGTGACCTTTGTTGAATTGATCTTGCGCAAAAGCGCCTCGAGTATGGTTTTCCCCGAATGGGTTGAAGGAAAATACTTGCCCGTGGGCTCAAGGACCAGCTCGACGCCTAAATCTTTGAAAAACCCGATTGTGTCCGCATTACTGAACGAACGTAAAATATTGCGCACATGAATGATCTGCCCGCTGTTAAAATCCTTTTCACTGATGACTTTGTTGGTGACATTGCAGCGGGTCCCGCCTGACATAAGGATCTTGGCCCCCACTTTTTTTTGCCCTTCAAGTAAAAGTACCCGCAGTCCGCCCTGGGCAGCTTGTATGGCAGTCATCAATCCTGCGGCCCCGGCACCGACAATAATCACATCATAAGTCATAAAATTTCCTTTGAGTGGACCTCCCGGAATTCTCCCGGTTTCAGTGTTCCCAATTTTAATTTCCCAAAAGAAATGCGCTTAAGAGCAGTGACCTCAGAACCCAGGGCTTCAAACATGCGGCGGATTTCACGGTTTTTACCCTCGGCAAGCTCTACAATCAAATGGGATTCTTTATTACTGGCTTTACGCAGGGTGATTGTAGACGCTTTCAAAAACTCTTCCCTATCCTGAATGCCTTCTGACAAGAGCTTGATCTTATCATCGGTGATCCTGCCTGCAACACTGACCGCATAAATGCGGGGTATTGCGTTATCGGGATCAGTTAAAAAATTCGAAAGTTGAGTGTCCGTGGTCATCAATAACAAGCCGGTGCTCGCCATATCCAGCCGTCCGACCGGATGCAAATGCTGTAATTGCGGCGGCAATAAATCATAGACTGTCCTGCGGCCTTTCTCATCTGAACTTGTGGTGACAATTCCGCGTGGTTTATACAACATGATTGTACAAAGAACAGCACGCTTCACAGGTTTACCATCAATGGTGATTCGGGCTGTCTCCGGGATTAATAAAAATTTTGGGTCTTTGATGATTCGCCCATTCACCGCAAGGCGGCCCTCTTCGACACATCGTTTAGTCTGCGAACGTGACATTTTGCCTAATTTCGATAAAGCCCGCTCTAAAGGAACTTGACCCATAACCCCACCAGAAAACTCTCCTTAAAACTGTTACTGCCCCTGAAATCCTCATCCTGCCCCACCCGTTGGATATGCGCTACCCGACGGCCGTTTAATCCTCCGAATAACATCCGCTCCAAATCAGCATGGCTCATTTCGCTATAATTGGTCGTCACCAGCAAATATCCCGCGGGATTTAAAACCGCAGTTGCCAAAGCCATTAATCCAGGCAAATCACGTTTAACCTGGAATACCGTTCCCTCGTAACGTGAAAAAGAAGGAGGATCAAGGATAATCACATCAAAATAATTTCTTTTTTTAAAAGCCCTCTGCAAAAAGAAAGAAGAATCTGCTTTAATGAATTCTCCTGCGGCAGCGGACAAATCATTGAGCTGATAATTATTTTTCCCGCGCTCCAGGATTTTGCGGCTGATATCTGTATTAATGACCTCCCTTGCACCTCCAACGCGGGCATGCACACCGAAAGAACAGGTGTACGCAAAACAATTAAGGACTTTTTTACCCTTGGCTGCCTGACCGGCCATCCAGCGGTTTTGCCGCATATCCAAAAACAAACCGCAATTAAGGCCGTCTTTCAAATTAACTTCAAATTTGATGCCGTGTTCTTCGACAATCGTTTTGGGGCCCGTGCCTATTAATACTTCTTCCTTGATTTCAAGGCCTCGACGGAATTTGACAATGAGATAATCCACCGGCATGGCGGACACCAAGATGCGGCAAATCTCGTCCCTATGTTTATTCCAATGGTCTTTTAAAATCTGTACATGAAAATGTTTATTATAACGGTCAATCAAAAGCCCATCTAAGCCATCACCAATACCATTGACCAAACGCATGGCATTAGTAATGCAAGTCAATGGCTCACGCCTTTTAATGGCTTTATAAAAAAGTTTTTCGATCATTATTCGTTATGCGTATGGGTTAAACGGTGTTGTGGACGAAACAATAAGGGATTTTTCGTCAAATGTCTGCGAGGAATTACGTCAAAAATTTTCCCAATGAAGAGAATCTTTAGAAAATTTTTGATGTAAACCGAAGCAGACGGCGAAAATATCCCGTTTCGGGAACAATACCGTTTAACCCATTCATGAATTGTATTTCAAAATTTGCTCTATCGCTCGGCGGCAGTCGCCTTTGGGGCAATCCAGGTATGACAGCCCAAGCCTTCGCTCCATGATATCTTCAACATTTTGCGCCATCTCAACATCCCTTGAGTAAATGACCTGGGCGGCAATGGCCGGCGAGCAGGAACAGATCTTTTCTTTAAGTCGATGGTTGCCTTGGGCAATATTAAGCACATCCCCAAAACGACTGCCATAAATACCCTGCAAATACCTGATCAAATCAAGCGGCACTTCAAATCGCTGGCTTAGGATCTTAAGCTCTTCATTGCTGCCTCCACTTCCGTAAAGAGTATATTGTCCGCCATAAGGCATTTTGGAGGCCAGATGGGGTAAGGCTTTTAACACAACTTTCTCGGCAATGGCCCGGTACGTGGTGTATTTGCCGCCCATAACAAACCAAACGCCGGACGAACTGCTTTCGATGGCATGTTTGCGGGAAATGCGCGAGGGATGTCCCGAATCCGCCACCAAGGGCCTTAGTCCGGCGAAAGTCGTAATGATTTTTGAACGGTCAAAATTAAAATTAGGAAAAACTCTGCCGGCTTCCTGCAATAAATACTGGATGTCAGCGTCCGTAACCTGTACGCTGTCCGGACTTTGATGATAATCGGTATCAGTCGTTCCGATCAATGAATTACCCTTAAAAGGGATAACAAAAAAAATACGTTTGTCCGATCGGCTTTGCAATAAAAAGGCGCTTGGAGAAATTTGACCCCGATAAACGATATGGACACCCTTGGTCGGCCGCAGGCGTTTAACAGAATGCGGCACATCTTTTTCAATCAACTCATCTGACCATGGCCCTGCTGTCACAATAATTTTAGAAGCAAAAATATCCATAGGTTGTTTGCTCAAACGGTCAAGGGCCTTGACGCCGATGGCATGATTGTTATTGTCTTTGATAAAACTTTGGACTTCAATGTAATTAGCCGCCAGGGCCCCATGCATATCCGCCATCAGCACATTTTCCAAACAAAGCCTGGCATCATCCATCTGCGCATCAAAGTATTCCACCCCGCCGACTAATCCGTCCGGGTTAATGCCCGGGGCCAGGGACGTGATTTCAGCGGACGTCAAAAAACGATGACGGCCAATCCGGTATTTACCGCTTAAAAAATCATAAAGCCAGACACCCAATCGCATCATCCATAAGGGCCTCGCATCATTCTTATAAACAGGGACCACAAATGGCAAAGGCTTGACCAGAAAAGGGGCGGCCTGCCACTGGATAAACCTCTCCTTGAGAGACTCGTGCACCAGGTCAAATTCAAAATTCTCCAGATAACGGATACCGCCATGCAAAAGTTTAGTGGATTTGCTCGAGGTGCCGCCGGCAAAATCACCCTTTTCCAGCAAAGCAACGCTGATGCCGCAGGCCGCGGCCAAATTGGCACAAGCCGCCCCATTAATGCCTCCACCGACGACGATTAAATCGAATTTATTGTTAGCAAGACGGGAAATATCGCGGATCATTGTAAGTCTTCCATAAATAAGGATAAATTTATTATTTTTCGCTCCACGGGTCGATTTATTAACGCCGACGATCCTCGGTCACTCGGTTCCTCAGAAACTCGTCCGAAGTATTTCTGAAACTTCGGACTCGAACATCTTCGTCATTCCTCGCCCTGCGGCTCGGAATTCCCTCGTTACCTCGGCCTGCGTCGGCTAAAATCGACAGTGTCGCTCAAAATAATAAATTTATCCTCATTTTGCCAATGCTTGCCGAATCGCATGTCGCCAGCCTTCATATTTTGCTTTGGATTCTAGTCGTGGCATGCGCGGCTTGAAAATTCGTTCAATTTTTTTGATCTTAAGAACATCCTGTGGTTTCCACAAACCAACAGAAACGCCTGCTAAATAGGCCGCGCCTGCCGCGGTTGTTTCGACCATCAAAGGCCTTACAATAGGAACAGCCAGCATGTCCGCCTGAAACTGCATCAAAAAATTGTTGCGGCAAGCGCCACCATCGACAGCCAGCAATTTTATCTGAAGACCAGATTCTTGGCTCATTAAATCAAAGACTTCCTTGGTCTGGAAAGCCATAGATTCCAGGGCGGCACGCACGATATGCCGCGCGTTTGCCCCCCTTGTCAAACCTGTGATTATTCCCCGAGCATCCGGATTCCAGTAGGGTGCCCCAAGCCCCACAAAAGCCGGCACCAGATAGACCCCATTCGTATCTTTAATGCCGGAAATCATCTTTTCACTCAAAGAGGAGTCCTTGATCATTTTTAATTCATCCCGCAGCCATTGGACCACAGCCCCGGCGATAAACACGGAGCCTTCCTGCACATACACCGGCGCTCCCAGCGCATCAGAACCCAGAGTGGTTAATAGGCCTTTTTTAGAATAAACGCATTTTTTGCCGGTATTAAGCAGCATGAAACATCCGGTACCATAGGTATTTTTGATTGTGCCCGATGAGAAACATCCCTGCCCGTATAAAGCCGCTTGCTGATCGCCCATCACAGCCGCAATGGGAATGCCCTCAGGCAAGCCAGCCACGCCTTGGACGGTATATCCAAACACCGACGCTGAAGGCATTACTTTTGGTAAAATATTTTCAGGGATATTTAACAGTTTTAATAAAGGCTTGCTGAAGGTCTTGGCCTTGATATCGAAGATCAAGGTGCGGCTGGCATTGGTCATGTCAGTGACATGCGAAGCGCCATTGGTCAATTTGTAAATAAGCCAGCTGTCAATGGTGCCAAAGGCCACGTGACCGCGGGCCGCTTTTTGCCGCAATCCGGGGACATGGTCCAGGAGCCATTGGATTTTTGTACCGGAAAAATAGGCGTCAACGACCAAACCCGTTGTCCTGCGAAATAAACTTTCATGTTTTTTGAGCCTTGCACAGGCCTCTGCGGTGCGGCGGCATTGCCAGACAATGGCGTGATAAAAAGGTCTGAGTGTTTTGCGGTCCCAGAGAACGGTCGTCTCGCGTTGATTAGTAATGCCAATGGCCGCAATGTCCCTGGGATCAATGCGGGATTGTGCCACCGCCCTTCGGATAACGGCAACAACGCTGTTCCATATCTCCTGGGCATCATGTTCAACCCAGCCGGGCTTGGGATAATATTGCTTGAATTCCTGGTAGGCGCTGGAAACCACGCGGCCTTGAGAGTCAAATACAAAAGCCCTAGATCCTGTTGTCCCCTGATCAATAGATAGAATGAATTTTTTCATAAGCGATAATCATTGCTGATACCGTTGCTGTTGCTGCTGCTGTTGTTGCTGTTGCTGCTGCATGAATCTGTTTTTATTTACTTCAAATCCCGCTTCACCCAAAACCTTCCTGGCTAAATCATCTTTGTCCATCCCATTGTCAAAATCATAATCCACAATGGCCACGATCTGTATCAATTCCCCAAAAGGCCTCTGGAGCATCTGCGGACTGTCCCCCACAATTTGATCAATCATCTTCACATAATGCAGCGGCGGTTCATTGATTTTGACCCCCTCCTTATGAAAACGATCAATGTATTCAGATACAGTCAAGGCCTTGGCCTGGTCGTCGATCAATAATGTCCAGACAGTTGATTTTATGTCCAGCTTTTTCCATACTTCAGTAAGATCTGCCACATCTTTGACATCCCCAGAAGCCGCTGGAGAGGCGATTGGCTTTTGCTGGACCAGCCCTGAGTCCGTTGTTTGTTGTTGGACTTTATCAGTTCCCATGCTATTGCCGAAAGGCACATTATCTTCTGATGCCGATTGATGGTGGGCATTAAGAATGGCCTGGGCAATGTCCTGATTACGCTGGTCAACCTTTTGCTGATACGTCGGCTCTGCCGGGGCCTGTTGTCCTTGTGTTTGGGACTGCTGTTGTTGAGATTGCTCATACCCTTCTTGCGCCCTTTGCCTCATGGCTTTTTTCTGTTGTATCCGGTACATGACACCCATGGCATACGAAATATCCGACGCCAGATAAAAAATACAACAAAAAGAAATGAAAATAACCCCTGGCTTCAAAGGCACCTCTTTAAGAAGACAATTTATTTAAAGCGTCCCGTGCACCCGGATAATCATTTAAATCAACGGCTTTTTTGTAATATTCTTTGGCCTTGGGTTTATCTCCAAAGGCATTAAGGTTCATTTCACCTAAAAGAAAATAACACTGGCCCAAATATACCTGGTCTTTGCTGGGATTGAAGGTTTGGACGGCTTGAAGCAATTGAATCTCTGCCAGATGCAGGATCTCCCTGCCTTTTTTCTGGTCGCTGTCTTTAAAAGCGGCCACCCCATTCCCGAAAAGGATGCTGCCGTAAATCATATACCTTATCGGCGAAGGGTCCAGGCGGATGGAACGCGCCATGAAATCCAGGCCCTGGTCCATCTGGCCGTCATCAATGGCGGCAACGCCCTTGTCTTCGAGATCATCCGCCTGGGATTTAAGTTTTTGTGCTTCGGTGGTGATGGGTTGCGCGAATAAAATCCCGGGCCAAAATACCAATATCAAAAAAACAAGGCCCTTGAACGTGCTTATGGGGCCACCTGATTTTTCGACGGTACAAATTGATCATCCGGAGTATCAATTAGTTCATGGAGCAAGGCAGCGCTTTTAAGCATATTGTCCCGGTCCTGCTGGGCCTGAAAAACTTCCACACTATGCCGGGCAGCCAAAACTGCCGGTAATTTCTTGCCAATCATTTTATTCGATATGCTCAACATATAAAAAATAGTCCCATTGTCAGGAAAAGTCTTGGCAGACATTTCTAGAAAATCCTCTGCATGATCATACTCCTGGACCTTCAGGAGGATTTGGCCTAAAAGTAAATAAGCTTCCGGCTCTGAAGGATTGATCTTAATGGATGTTTCAAGGTCCACAATCGTGGACTTTAAATCTTTATTTTGCAAATCATTCAAGCTTTTCAAAATCAATTTATGGCCGATGTCTTTTCGCTGGTCCATACTTGGTTGTTGTTGTTGACTTTCTGGCTTTTGGCATCCGGCCAAGGCAACAAGTGCGATTAAAACAAACAAAGTCTTTTTCATGATAACGCTCCTTTAACAGGCGGGTTTAGAACCCGCCCCTACGGTTAAATAATTATGCACGCCCTGGGCTGCCGTGCGTCCCTCATGGATCGCCCACACCACCAATGACTGGCCGCGGGTCATATCGCCTGCAGTAAATATGCCCGGCACCGACGTCATCTTGTTTGCATCAGAAAGCACGTTACCTCGGGCATCGAAGGCGACGCCTAATTCCTCTAACATCCCTTTTTTAACAGGGCCTGTAAAGCCCAACGACAAAAGCAATAAATCACAATCCATCTCAAAATCCGAACCCGCAATCTCGGTCATCTTCATTTGCCCGGTGCCAGGATCTTTACTCCACTGCAAGCGCACCGCGTGCAATTTTTTTAACTTGCCGTTCTCTCCGCTTAAACGGCGGGTCTGTATGTTGTAATCACGGACACACCCTTCTTCCTGGGAACTTGATGTGCGCAAAATGAAAGCCCAGTTCGGCCAAGGATTGTCAGCAATGCGCTTCTGGGGAGGTTGAGGCAGCAATTCCAATTGATGCACGCTTAAAGCCCCCTGGCGTATGGCTGTACCCACGCAATCCGAGCCTGTATCGCCGCCGCCTAAAACTATCACCCGTTTGCCCGCGGCCGTAACTTCTTCCAAAGAAGGGGGCTGGACCTGCAAAATATTCTGGGCGTACCGGGCCATAAAGGTATCCGGCGAACGCTTGTTATCACGCAAATTCTGCTGCGGCAAATAATACATGGCTTGGGTTACGCCTTTTAATTCACGCCCCGCTACCGGCAGCTCACGTCCAGCCTCAGCGCCTCCGCATAAAACCATGGCATCATACTTGTCCCGTAATTCCCGGGAACTGACAT
>Ga0207051_1140_pt1 | contig 10569 bp, 6 predicted proteins | sample Alteio_BWMinCont_61_FD_153292 | JGI IMG/M metagenome (GOLD analysis project Ga0207051, IMG submission 153292) | Enriched cells from forest soil in Barre Woods Harvard Forest LTER site, Petersham, Massachusetts, United States -... | ecosystem: Environmental > Terrestrial > Soil > Temperate forest >...
CTCTAGAATTACTCTAATCGGTGCGGGGCTGAAGGGCTCTACAAAAATTCGTTCTCGGCACCGACTTTAGACCTCAATCAGATTTCAGGAGCTTTTGACCCATGGACACGTGCGACGTAGCCGTTTTAGGCGCTGGACCTTACGGTCTTTCAGTGGCGGCTCATCTGCGTCAGTCAAAATTAATGGATTTACGGGTGATTGGCGAACCCATGTCCTTTTGGGAACGTCACATGCCCGCGGGAATGCTTCTGCGATCTCCGCGGGTGGCTTCGCACCTCTCCGATCCGCGCGGCAGTTTCACGTTGGATGCCTATGAAAAGGCAAACGGAAATGCCCTCGCCGTCAAAGTGCCTCCAACGGTAACCGAAGAAGTTATCGCGCGAGACATGGCGAAGAAGATTCCACTTCTAGACTTCGTGAAGTATGGCCGCTGGTTTCTCAAGCAGGCGAACTTGCCTATCGACTCTCGCATTGTGTCATGCATAGAGTTCGCCTCGGGAGGATTTGATCTCGTCTTTGAGGGTGGGGAATCCCTGCGGGCAAAAAGAGTAGTGGTTGCAGGTGGCATAGCCCCTTTTGCCCGTATACCCAAACCCTTCGCCGATTTGCCTCGTTGTTTGGTATCACACACATCGCACCACAACGACCTCAGCAAATTCCGCGGCAAAGACGTACTGGTCGTCGGCGGCGGACAGAGCGCCCTGGAATCTGCCGTTCTGCTGGATGAGGCCGGAGCTCGCGTGCAGGTCTTGGTGCGCGGGCCTGTGATGCGCTGGTTGGGTATAAAGCGCCGTTGGATGCACGGAAAAATCGCCGGCCGTATGCTGTATGGGCCAGCCGATGTCGGTCCGGCCGGAATAAGCCTGCTCGTGCAACGGCCGAACCTGTTTCGTCGCTTGCCACGCAAGGTTCAAGATTTGTGGGGACCACGCGCTATTCGTCCTGCGGCGTCATGCTGGGTAAAGGCGCGCACAGCGAATGTGACAATTAATACCGGGCGATTCGTCGTTCAAGCTCGTTCCCAAGGAGCACGTATCTGCGTTCAATTGAACGACGGTTCTGAGAGGCGGTTTGATCACGTGCTTCTCGGAACCGGATTTCAAGTCGACATTGCTCGCTACCCGTTTCTTTCACCGCAGCTTGTGGAAACAATCGAACGCGTTGGCGGTTTTCCAGTACTCGACGAGGGATTCGAGACCTCCTTGCCTGGCATGCACTTTGTAGGTGCTCCAGCGGCCTGGAGCTTCGGACCTCTAATGCGCTTTGTTGCGGGCACTGAATTTGCCTCTCCCGCAGTGGCGCATCGAATTCTGCGCGTGAAGGAACGTCAGCCCAAGCCTAATTGGCTGGCCCACCTCAAGGAACAATGTGCTCCCCTGCTGCCGCGATCTCAGAGAGCATCAGTGGAACAGCCAGAGGCGTTGCCCATCAGAACCGAAGTTTCGGACTGAGCGGCGAACCTATATCCGCGACCTTCCCGGAATACGGGGAAGATTCAGGGTATCGGTGCCATCACTTCGTTAGAGAACGAGCTCTCGACATCGTTTAAGCTGATTGAGGTAACAACGTAGAAATAGGTTTGGCCGGGTTGAACGGCATTGTCGTTAAAGCTGGTAATGGTAATGGCCGACGAGTTCATCCTGGCGTATGGCCCGCCGGACACGCTTCCACGGTACACGTTGTAGCCTGCGACTCCCGAAGAAGCACTGGCATTCCAATTCAAGGTGACGGCGTGGGCCGAAACGAGGTTCGATTGAGCCGGATTCGCACCACCAAGAGCCGCTAAATTAGAGCCCGAAGACGTTGAAGCACAACCCGAAAAGCCTAAGCTGGCGGCGATTGCGGCCACCGCGATGAGTTGGCGGAACCTTCCACCTGCCCACGCAAATCGTCGACGAAAACGGCCGTTTGCTGAACCAACGCATGCCGGGTGAGTGTCCATGGCGCGGGGAGTCTACGGCGAATGGCTGCGCGCCGATACTGGCCTGTAGGGCGAAAAAGGGAAGGAGTTTTCTTATTTGACACCTGCACCTTGCAGGACAGCCTTTCGATGAATCGAATCTGGTGTCTCTCCAACGACCCGCACGCGAAAGGCGATGAGAAGCTCGGTGAGTATTTCTGTCACAGATTTCCGGAATTTTAATTTGTTCGGTTTAGTGCGTCGTTTCGTGCGTAGAACGCCACTCGCGGCGATCCCGCCCGGCGAAACCGCACCTGTGATCGTGCTGAAAGATCTCGATGGAAAAAAAGTGTCTTTGGCAGCCGCGCTGGAAAAGGGCCCCGTGCTGGCTGCCTTCTTTAAAGTGAACTGCGTAACTTCTCAGCTCACGTTTCCGTTTCTTCAGCGGATCTATGAGATGTACGGTGGATCGAACTTCACTTTGTGGGGAATTTCCCAAAATCACCCAAAAGATACAAAACTCTTCATAAGAAAATTCGGCATTAAATTCCCAATTCTTATCGATGGTAAAGGCTATCCTGTTTCGAACCGGTACGGCCTGGCGAACTCTCCGACTTTGTTCCTGATCCTGCCTGGCGCTCTCATCCACACGAGTTGCGTCGGATTTTCGAAGGCCGACCTCGAAGCGATTTCGGCAGAAGCGGCCCGCGCGACCGCGAAACAAGCTCTACCGCTCTTCAAAGCGGAAGATGCGGTGCCACTATGGAAGCCCGGTTGAGTCGCCCGCAATTAGGTTCCGTGCGAACCTTTCAGACTCCCCTGCCGCCGTGATTCTACGGGAGATGCTTATTTCGCTTTCGCTCATCCGCTACGCCCTGCCCAAGTACACCGCCCCACGATTACATCTGCATCCAACGACCGCTTCTCAGTAGCATCGCATCCCCCGCTTCGGCTCACACCTTCTAACCTGCTCTGCCAAGGCTTCTTCTGCCTTCCCCACGACTCTTTCCGCTGTTTCGCGCCGTTATCCTGAATCCTCCCACATCAGGACTGCCACATCAGAACTGCCATATCGGAACTGACCGGCAAATACGTATGGCGAGGCTCGGCCCGTACTCTTGCCTATTGCTGGCATTGAAATAGTCTCTGGTAACGGCGGCCCCGGCACGAGTCAATTTTCTACACAGATGTGAACGCCTCCACGCATCTCTGACGCGATTTTTGCCCTCTAAGGCCGTCGACCTGCTAGGGTTTAGAACGGATTGACCCAATCCTGAAGATGATCTAATCTTGCCCACCATAAACATGCGGCGCGCGGCCCGCGAGGGTTAAGCATTCCGCCACTGGGCTGGCTTTCAGGTCGATGGTTTGGAAAAAAGTGGCGGCAGGTTTGCTTGCATCTCCGTGCCCGTCGGCGACTAGTTAGAGCTCCTGACGCTCGGAGGTTCGGGCCATGCAATGTTCCACTGGACGATCTGCCTTCCTTTTGAAGTTGTCGCTGTGCGTATGTCTCTGCTTTGTTACTGGCCTCCTGACAGCCGGCAGTCCCCCTCAAGCACAGGAATCGATTCAGCCGACGCGAACTGCTGACGAACAGACTCAGGTAGTCATCCCAGGTCCCCTCAAACCATTTTTGCGCATGGCCGCCATAAGCCAGCAAATCGCACCGTCAGAAGTACTGCCCTTGCTGGCCCGCAACGTCGTAATTGATGGCTATCGAGGTTCGCCGGAGAAGGATCCAAAACCCACCGAGTTCCTTGTCCTCCTGAAAAGATACCTCCAACAAGCCAAAGAACTGCAGTCACTTGCGGGAACCCAGGAAGTTTTAACTGTCGCCAACTGCCATGAAGCGGACCATCTGCTAGCCATTATCGGCTACCGCCTCAAGCAGGGATGTGGGCCGGATAGCGAACTCGAGGCCGCGGAACCCGAGCGCGCCTTTGTTGCCAATGACTCTGGCTTCCCTATCGCGGAACTCGAACAAGCGCTGCGCGAAGCCAAGCCCTTCGCTTACGCTTATTCTTCTTCGCCGGTGCCGTTGATCTTCAAAGCCGAAGACTGGAAGCTGAACGACAAAAACAGCGAGAGCGCAAACGCCGATTTCCTGACTTCCCTTCTTGAGGACCCTCTCAAGGCGCGCCTCTATTGGGCCCTTGCCCGTATGGATAACGAAACCCGCGACTCGCTGCGGCGGGCACCGGGATTGCCAAGGCTCGTACCTTCTACTGCCCTGCTTGATTTCTATGGCGCCGAACTCTCCATTCGCTCCGGTCATATTGTCGTCCCCGGCGGAGCTGCAGCGGAGCCCGCATGGAAGCAGTTGGTGGGTGCGGCGCCGGATTCACCCGAAGAGTTCTTGAGCAAGTTGTGGTCTAGAGATGAAGGATGGCTTGCCGCTTATTTCGACGCCCTCTCTCGGCTGAAGCAAAGGCAACTCTCTTATTTCACCGATGCGCGCAGGCTGCCGCGTTTCTATCAGGCCCTCCGCGGGAACGATCCTCGTCCGGGACCCGCGAAATTCCTCGTATTTCGTCCCAATCCCGGACTCTTACTCCTCGTAACCCGTCTCCAGTTCGACGCCAAAGGCGAACCACTCGTCCCAGGCAATCTTCAAATCTGGAAGGAGATCGTCCGCCGGCAGGCTAATTCTAAAGTCGCGTCCGAATGGGCCCACAAAGCCGGAAGCTGGAACAATTCCGAGCAGCTCGTAGAGGGTATGTTCGGGCTTTCCCGGTCGCTCTCGAACAGCCCCTTGCAGACTTTTTTGACCCTCTCCGAAATAGACCGAGCTCGTCCCGGCGATAGGCGTCTAAGCCCGCAAACAGTGCGGCTTTTGGCCGAAAAGTTCGCGAAGTTCAACGATCAGTACCTCATTTTTTCCGAGTTTCACGATCTGGATGATCAGTCCATCACGCATTTCCTCACCACTGGCGAGGCGCTCGATCGTATTCCCGATCGCACAATGCGAGCTAACGCCATCGGCACCTTGCAGGCAAACATAGGCCTCTGGGAAATCCTGGTGCGACAAGGACAAATTCCCACCGCAAATCTGAATGATTCCTGGCAACGGTTGCTCGCTCCTTTTGCACACGCGTCCACGCCGGCGCAAATTTTTGACGCAGGGCACGCCGCGCTGACAGGAATCGTCCACGACGCGAACGGCGCAGCGAACTTCTCGGAAAACGAACTCATCGCCCTGCTTGCGGGGCCCGCACAATCGAGTGCCGATGGCAGGCAAGTGCGCCAATTGCTGGCCAACCGCATGCGCGCGGTTATGGAGTCGCAACGGCTTGCTTCTCTCGATACGCTCTTCTCGCTCGGGAACGGTTTGAATCGGCTGTCGGAAGGAAAAATGACCGCCGAGGCTCTGGTGCCGGTTGCCAACGAACTTCGAGAATTCGAAATGCCCCGGCCCATGTTCACCAATCGCGAAAGGACAGCTTGGGCAGGCGGACTCTACGATAATCGTCAGGCTGAGCTGAAGACCGGACGCACCCTCGTTCAAATCATCGAGTCGCCAAAGTCGCCGCAAGAGGTCGCCGACGCGCGAGGCCAACTCGCTCCATTCCTGCGCGACACTTTGGTCGGCCTGAATTACGCCTACTATGAGCCGCCCGGCGCTCAAATGCTTCACAATAACCCTCTCTTCGTCCGCTATCACGATTTCGCCGGGTTGACGGTAGTAAGTAGCGACCAGGCCTGGCACACCCCGCTCTTATTCGGCCGCGGCTGGGCCGCCGGCGGCGGAGCTCACTTGGTAGGCTCCCTTGCCGATCTGCCCTACGTGCTCGCTCAAACCGAGCAGGATTTCATCGTCCCCGAAAACGTGCAGGCCCTTGTGTGGGAAGATCTTGTCCCGAGCCTGCTTACCAGCGCCGTACTTCCCCGCTGGTGGCGAGTCAGTCCAACTGAATTGCACGCCGTCACGCTTTACCAGCGCACTGGCGAAGAACTCCTTTCTGGAGCGGCCGCCAATGCAGACTTGCGCCAGCGCGTCTTGGAAATCCTTTCCGATCGAACTCTGCCTCAAAAGCAAGAGCTGATCGGAAATGACCTTCGTACCGGCGCCGTTCAGCACGTCCTGGCCGAAGTCACTCCGGCAGAGACGTTTTACCTCACAGCGGAATTCCGAAGGCGCTTCCCTGGTCAGAACACCTATTGGCGCTCCTCAGGTACAGAGTTGGACTCTCTCGCTAGCCATTACGCCGATGAGGTCAGTCCCGAACGGCTTGCTGAAGACTTTGGTGTTCCTCATCCCGCCCTGGCGCAAACTTATGCTCGCGAATTGCTCAATGTGAAGCCCTTTCCCGCGATCATGGGCTATTCGAGCCGTCTTATGGCAGAATCCTGGGAGTCCAATAATCTCTATTGGGCGCGACTCGCGGATGAATTAGGCTATTCGCCGGTAATGTTGAATCGCTTGGTTCCTGAATTGACGCATCGAATGATTGAGAAGATCTTTGCTACGCATTTTGAGGATTGGCCGGCTGTGCTTCGGGCTATGCGACAAACCGGGGATGAATTCCGGCAAGGAAAAGTCGCTCCGTTGCCGAAGAGCGCGGTCGCTTCTGCCTTTTAGTAGATTAGCAAGGCCGTATCGACATTAAGATCGCCCGGTCAGCCCTGGCGCGTGGGAGTGATGATGAGAGGACACCACCTGGTCGCACAGTTCGTCGCTCTATTCTTGTTTCTGGCTATCAGTCCTACGATTCGCAGCCAGGAAAGCGCTCCGCCTCCGCGGGCTCCCGATAACGCTGCCGTCTCCGATACCGACAACGACACCGTGTTCCGCGTCAACGTCGATATGGTGCAGTTGAACGTGGCAGTGATCGACCGAAAAGGAAATTATGTAACCGGCTTGCGTCCCTCAGACTTCGAAATTGTGGAAGATACCATGCAGCAGAAGCTGGCCACTTTTGAAGAAGGAAACCAGGGTCCGATTATGCTGGTCAATCCTTCTCAACCAGGCACAAGTCCGTCCAGCGTTTCCGATTCGAAGCCCGGAACAACGTCAGGGGCGCTTCAGATCAGCTCCGCAGGTGCGAACGTTTTCATTCTTTTTGACACGAGCAATTATATGTACCGCGGGTTTGTCTACGCTCAGGATGCGATTTCTGATTTCGTTCGTTCGCTCGACGGCACCGCAAAAGTTGCGTTCTATTCCTACAGCCGGGACGTTGCGCGCGACGCTTTGCTCACTTCGGACCGCTCCCAGGTCCTGCGCGGTGTGCGTTCGACCGTGGCAGGCGCCGACGCCGCTCTCTATAACGCGCTTTTGCTCGTTCTCCGGGATGCCGGCCAGTACACCGGCCGGAAAGTAGTAGTGGTTTTCTCGAACGGACCGGATAACGCCAGCATGGTTCCTCCGGAAGGTGTGGGAGAGTTGGCGCAGTCGCAAGGCATCCCCATTTACATGATCAGTACGCGGGAAGCGAAACAGGATCCGGTTAGCACCGCCGTATTCGAGCGGATAAGCGCCAGTACAGGTGGTCAGGCCTACTTTGCTAAAAACTGGAACGAACAGCAGCAGGCTTTCGCTTCGGTCCGCGAGGATCTCTCGCACCTCTATGCTTTGAGCTATTATCCTCAGCCCAATCCTAATCGAGGCTGGCGCACAATTACCGTGAAACTGGTCGGGGAGAAGTCGAAAAACTTCCACATTCGCACGAGAAATGGATATCGGCCGCGGCCGACGGGCTTTACGCCAGACACCCCAGCCGATACGGCATCAGCGCGTTAGCCCAAGTACGCTATTAGCTGTCGTCTGGTTTGATCGAAAAATACCGGCCTTATTTCTGCTGAACGTCGAGAGCGCGTGTCAGTTTAAAGTCAAGTTTTGTCTCTGCCGCAATCGTGATGTCTCGATTGCCTGTCAGCGCCGCGCCTGCAACTCCCGCCCCACCTCCGGCACCGGCGCCGATCGCTGCTCCTTTGCCGTGGCCCGCGAGTGCGCCAATGAGTGCTCCTGCACCAGCGCCTATGGCCGCGCCTTCCGCGGTTCTCGTTCCGCGCCCCTTGGTCGTCTCGCTGTGGTTAGTGGTATGGATCGGATAACTGTGTCCGTCCACGTCAACCGAAATTAGCGTGATGCCTAGTTCGGCGCTGCCCTTGAATCTGCCTGCTGATTTCGCATCGATCACTTTAGCGGTTACCTTCGCTCCCCGCCGAATTACCCCGCGACCATCGACGATGATTGGATCGGCCAGGGAAGCTGCCACGCGTAGGTCAGGCTGGCTATCCCTTGAGCTGACAGATTGGTCGATGGTGACACTAAACGTCGTTCCCGCTGGGATGACGACGGGCGGTGCCTCTTGTTGCGGCGCTGGCTGTGCCGCAGAGGCGGATGAACTACTGGAGCCGTCCGCAGCGGTGCCGGAACTGCCGCTGTTCTGTGAGGAGCGGCATCCGCACAAAACGACCAGGGCCAAAGCACAAATCCACGGCGATAGTCTTGCTAAACGCATGTAATTGACCTCCGATAACATTCGGGGTGGTCCCTAGACCATATCAGGGTCATCCTGTAGGGAGTAGCGTAAAATCCGTACGAGGTGCCTAAGAATGCATGTAACCGCGTATCGACCTGGCGCTTGAGGGGTTACACTCTATTAAGTTGGCAAGTTATCAAGCTCCTAAGCCTGAGCCCGGAGGCGCAAAATGGCCCGCAAAATTATTTATATCGTCGGAGGAGTTGTCGTCGTTCTGTTGCTGGTGGTGATCCTGCTGCCATTTCTGATTGACGCCAATCGGTTCCGGCCAGAGATCGAATCCTCGCTGAATAGCGCCTTGAATCGCAAAGTCGACATCGGAAACATTCGCCTGTCGATCCTCTCGGGCGGCGTAACCGTCGAAAATGTCAGCATCTCCGACGATCCCTCCTTCAACACCGGTCCATTTCTCAAGGCCAAATCGCTCAGCGTAAATCTGGAACTGCTCCCATTGATCTTCTCGCGCGCTATTCACGTCACGGGTTTGACGATTGACGAGCCCAGTGTGACGTTACTTCGCTCGCAGTCTGGCTGGAACTTTTCTACGTTGGGCGCCAGCCAGACCCAAACCAAAAGTGCCAGCGCTGCAACCTCGAGCGGCGCTTCCAGCAGCTCCAGCCCGGACCTTTCTATCCGAAGTTTTTCTTTAAAGAATGGAACAATGGTCGTTGGCAATACGGGCGCTAACGCGAAATCCCACACCTACGACCAGGTAAACATCAAAGCCTCGGATCTTTCTTATACGACGCAATTCCCTTTCGAGCTCACCGCCAGAACTCCTGGTAACGGCTCGCTCAAACTCGCGGGCAAAGCCGGACCGCTGAATCCGCAGGACAGTGCCACCACTCCCGTGAATGCGAGCGTCGAGGTTAAGAATTTGGACATGAAATCGACCGGATTCATCGATCCTTCTGCCGGCATCGCGGGCCTTCTCGACTTTAGTGGCACTTTGAATTCTGATGGTCATACCGCAACTTCCAACGGCAAAATTATCGCCACCCATCTGCAGCTTGTTCCCGCGGGCTCTCCCGCTGCTGAGCCCGTAGACGTCGACTACGAAGCCACGTATGCACTAAAGCCTCAAACGGGTGTGTTGCGGCGCGGCAACGTGCACATCGGCAAAGCCACCGCGGACCTCTCGGGAAGTTTCAACAACTCCGGAGCCGTTGCGACGGTGCAAATGAAACTGAACGGACAGAATATGCCCGCTTCCGACTTGGAATCCGTATTGCCCGCATTGGGGTTGACGCTGCCCTCGGGGGCATCCTTAAAACAGGGAACGCTCAACGCTAACCTCGCCATCAACGGCCCTGTCGATAAGCTCGTAACCACTGGCCCTGTTAATCTATCCAACGCAAAATTGACTGGCTTCGATCTCGGCTCGAAGATGGGTTCGCTCGGAAGCCTTGCCGGTATCAGTAAAGTCGGAGACACCGATATTCAAACATTCAGTACCGATGTGCGCGTCGCGCCCGAAGGCATCCGCAACGACAACGTCAATGTGGTCGTGCCATCGATCGGAGCAATGACAGGAAGCGGGACCATATCGGCGGACCACAAACTCGATTTCAAAATGATCGCGCATCTGGGTCGCCAAAGCAGCAGCGCTGCCCAGCCCTTGGCGAAGGCAGCGGCAGGCGGAGGCATACCCTTTAAAGTTGAGGGTACGACCTCGAATCCTCAAATCGTCCCAGACGTGGGCGGAATCGTCGGGAGCTACGCCAACGGCCTTAAGAATGGCGCGATTCCATCTAGCAGCAAGGACGTCGGGCAAGCCGTGGATAAGCTTGGCGGTCTGCTGGGCCGAAAGAAATCGCAGTAATGAATTCGATCGACCGGCAGAAAAATAAAGAGCGCGTCTAGCCTTTTGCCATTACGGCCTGACGGCGTTCTAGTGCTAATTGCAAAGAGCGCTCGAGCAATCTGATTGCTGTTTCCACGTCCTCGGCTCTTCTCAGAAATAAGCTGATCCACCCTGAATTGGGCAAGATGTGGTGCGGGTCGGCTTCACCTGCGGCGACGATTTCATTGCGTACCGCCTTGGGAAATGGAATATCCACCAGGGCATCGCCGTGGATATGTCCCAGTTCGCGCTTGCCTAAGCGAAACTCCAGCCCGCCGTAGCGGTGCGGCCGAATCTCAACTCCCTGCCAGCTCTTTACTGCCGAAACAATCCGCTCTTGC
>Ga0207051_1078_pt2 | contig 10360 bp, 5 predicted proteins | sample Alteio_BWMinCont_61_FD_153292 | JGI IMG/M metagenome (GOLD analysis project Ga0207051, IMG submission 153292) | Enriched cells from forest soil in Barre Woods Harvard Forest LTER site, Petersham, Massachusetts, United States -... | ecosystem: Environmental > Terrestrial > Soil > Temperate forest >...
TTCCTGGAATTCCTGCGCCGCTTCGTTGTAGCGATTCTGTTGGGTATACACAATGCCCAGGTTCAAATGCCCCTGCGCATAGTCGGGATGATCCCTGGCGATTGCAGAGAGAACCTTGTTGGCATCGTCGAGGTTGCCGTTCTTCGAATACGCGATGGCAAGGTTCAATCGCAGGACCTCATCGTCAGGAGCATCCTTCAAAGCTGCGATCGCCGCTGTGAATCGCTTCTCCTCGATCAGGGACTTGCTCAATCCGTCGAGAGCGCGAACGGAACGCGGATCCTGCCGAAGGACGGCGCGAAAAGTATCGATGGCCTCATCTTGGCGGTTCAATTTGCCCAGTGCCACTCCGAGGGGAAGAAGAATCTGCTCCGCGCCCGGGTTGGATTTCAGAGCGGCTTTGAGCTCGTTGGCCGCTTGTTGCGAATTGCCGCTCGTCAACAGAGCGACGCCAAGGTTGTAGTGACCCTGCCATGAATTGGGATCGAGCCGGATGGCCGCCTGAAAGGCCGAGACTGCGCAAGAAAATCGGCCTTGACCGGCGAAGTGAGCGCCAAGAGCGTCGTAGGCGGCGGCCGTAGGATGCTCCGCGATGGCCTTCTCCAGTGCCGGCGGACCTTGGCATTGGGAAGGCTTTTGCGGCGTGGCACTGAGAGGCAGAAAGCAAAGCAGAACGGGAGCAACAAGTCTCATGAGCCCATCAAGGGCAGACCGGGATTTTCCATCCGGGCGTGCCTGCTCCGTGATGGTAGGAAGGAGGCCGGGGAAGCTCATCAGTTTCAGGGCGAACCACTCGCCCGATTGAGATTTCTTTATATCACGAACTTTTCCCAAGGGCACGACAGGTGGGGAGCCGCGCGCCTGCTCGTCGCCACGGCATTGCGATTCGAATGCTACAATCCGCGCAGGCCCATGCACATGCAACGTGCTACCTCTCCGCACGTCATTGCAGTTCTGGTTCTGCTATTCAGTGCTTCTGTCCCGGCCCTCACGCAGATCGGGGTTGCCACCGGCAGCGGTGTGGCCACTCCGGCGAAGCCGCTGCCTCCGGGCATGAAGCCCCCCGTGGTCAACTACCAGGATGTGGCAGCGAAGGCGGGCCTGACTGCCGTCAATGTTTCCGGCGCGGACAAGAACAAGCAGTACATTGTGGAGACCACCGGCAATGGCGTCGCGATCTTCGACTACGACAACGACGGGATGCCCGACATCCTGCTGGTGAACGGCGATCGCTTTCAGAAAGATGGATCGCCGCAGGGGCCGGTGCTTTATCGCAACCTTGGCGGACTCCGGTTTGAGGATGTCACGCAGAAGGCCGGGCTGGCGCATGCGGGGTGGGGCCAGGGAGTCTGCGCCGGCGACATCGACAACGACGGACACGTGGACGTGTTCATCACCGCGTGGGGCGAGAACGTTCTCTATCACAACCTGGGTGACGGAACATTCCGCAACGAGACGGCGGAAAGGGGACTGGCATTATCGGGCAAGCGCTGGAGCAGCGGATGCGCTTTTGTCGATTTCAACCGCGATGGATTTCTCGATCTGCTGGTGGTGCATTACCTTGACTTCGACCCCGCGCGGACGCCTCATCCCGGTGAACGTTCCCAGTGCGAGTGGAAGGGCCTGCCCGTGATCTGCGGCCCGCGAGGATTGCCGGGTGAGACGGTTTCGCTCTACCAGAACGACGGGCACGGCCACTTCACGGATGTTTCCGAGGCCATGAACATCACCACGCCTAAGAATTATTACTGCTTCAGCCCGGTGGTGGACGACTTCGACAATGATGGCTGGCCCGACATCTATATCGCCTGCGATTCAACGGCGAGCCTCTACTTCCATAACCTGGGCGGAAAACGGTTTGAGGAGATAGGGGTGCGTGCCGGCGTCGCTTACAACGATGAGGGCCGGGAACAGGCGGGGATGGGTGTTGCGGTCGCCGACTTCTTTCACAAGGGAAGATTCGACATATTCAAGACCAACTTCGCCGACGATACGCACACCTACTACAGCAACCGGAGCGAGAACGACTTTGAAGACAAGACCATCGAGACCGGATTGGCCGTGAACACGCGATACCTGGGCTGGGGCACGGCCGCCATCGATATGGATAACGACGGATGGAAGGACCTGGTTGTCGCCAACGGACACGTCTACCCTGAGGTCGATTCGGGGCGCACCGGTGAGTCGTTCAAGCAGAAACGGTTGATCTACTGGAACCGTGGCGACGGACAGTTTTATGATCTTTCGCCGCAGGCCGGAAGCGGCGTCGCCGACGCGCATGCATCGCGCGGCCTGGCGGTCGGCGACCTGGACAACGACGGCAACGAAGAAATCGTGATCGTCAACATGGGCGAGGCGCCGACGCTGTTGAAGAACACTGCGCCCGTATTGGGGCATTCCCTCCTGATACGGGCGCTAACGGCGACCAATCGCGACGCGATCGGGGCGCGCATCACGGTAAGCGCCGGCGGACAAAAGCAAATGGACGAGGTGCGCAGCGGCGGCTCCTATATTTCGCAAAATGATTTTCGCCTGCACTTTGGGCTGGGGAAGGCGACTTCCGCCGATGTGTCGGTGCGCTGGCCCGACGGCAAGTCGGAGAATTTCACTGGCGTTGCGGCCGGGCAGATCGTCACGATTCAGCAGGGCAAAGGGATTGTGCGCAAGCAGCCGTACACGGTAAGCAAGCCGTAAGGCTTTTCCGCCAGTCGCGTCCGGTCACGGCACCGGTTGGGCGCGGGCCTTTTCCAGCATTCGGCGCATGAATGCATCCTGCGGGAAGACCTGCACATAGTGCTCCAGCGCGGCCCGCGCGCGCGCATACTGCTTGAGATCGATCAGCCGGACCACGAGCGTTCGCTGCGTGAACGGGTTGAAAGGGTCAAGCCGGATTGACTTGTCGAGCCATGTGACGGCGTCATCCTTGCGATCCAGGTGCGTCAGCGCGTCGGCAAGATCCGCGCAGGTCGTCGCCTGCGGGGGCGAAAGTGCAAGAGCGCGCTGCAGGTGCTCGGCTGCGGAGGCAAAGTTGCCGGCCTTGAGTTCGCGCCGGCCCACCGAGGCCTGCACCATCGCATTGCCGGGCTCGGACTTCTCCAGCCGCGCCAGCACCTGCAGGTAGCTGCCCACGTATTGCGGCCGGCTCGCAGCCAGTTCGCCATATGCCTCAAGCAACGTCAGATCTGGAAGCGCCGCCGCCTCCTTGCCGGGAGCGGGATCGAGATCGATCAGGTCCGGCATCGCCGCTGCTGCCTGATGAAACGTGATGTCGGGAAAGGGCTCGTCGGGCCTTGCAATAATGCGGTGATTGGTCGCGCTCGAGTGTGAGATCACCTGGATGTCGCGCTTTGGCATGTGGCACCCTGCACAATCATTGGCCGGCTGTTTGCTCATTCGAACCTGCAGGGGAATCTTGCAGCTTTGATTGCTATGGCATGCCATGCATTTGCGCGAGAAGTAAGCGGGCGCCTCCACGGGTGTCGGCTGCACGTGGGGATCGTGGCAACTGATGCAACTCAAGCGCGCGCCGCTCGACCGATAGCACTTGCTGAGGGTCATGGAATAGTAGTGCTCCACGTGATCGACGTCGGGCGGCGACTCGGGCGAGGGCGGCACGATCAGGATCGAGAGCGTTTCGTCGAGCGGTTGGCCGGGCCAGACGTCGCGGTAGGTCTTTCCCGGCTTCAGCACGCGAACGTCTCCCGTCTGGTGGCATGCCATGCAGATGTTGTCCGCCAGGTAGGGCGAAAGCCGCGCAGGGCTTACGATGTGCGCGCCCTTCGCCGTCGACGGGTGACTCATCGCATCGACGTGCGCACCGCCGGGGCCGTGGCAGTTCTCGCACCCGATCGACGATTCGGAAAACGGGGGGTCCGCGTATTGGCCGTTGGTTCCGGCGACGGGATTGGCGCGGCCGGCGTGGCAGAAGATGCAACCGGCCAGGATGGGCCGATTAAAACCCAGGTCCGCGGACTCGTAGCCGGGCGAGGGGCCCCATGTGCCCGGCCTCGTGTAGAAGGAAAGCGGTGCCTGGAAAAGATAGTGATCCTGCTCGACAACCGGTCCGTACCCGTTCATGCCGGCGCCGATCATCCACGCGATCGAGCGCGTGTCGCGAAACATTTCCGACCCATCCGCGGCGGGAGCGAATTCGCTTTCATAGAGCTTTCCGTCGCGCGCAAACACCTCGAAGCGGCGGTCGATCTGGTCGTTGGTGAAGCGGGCCGGAAGGGAAAGATCGGAGAAATGTTCGCCCGCCCCCGGTTCCATCGATCGTCCCATCGCGGTCCTGGAGTAGGAACGATAGATCGCATCGTGGCAACGGGAACATGCGATCGAGCCCACGTATTGAGCCGAACTCGCATGAGGCGACGCGTCCACCGGGTTCTGCCCGGAGCGCACGCCCGCCACGATACCGGGCAACAGCGCCAGAAGCAGCGGAACGCACAGAAGGGCGGACGCTCCGGTGGCGCGACGCACAACCGTTGACCACTCGAGGCCGATGCTCATCGGGCAAGTCCTGACGAATGCGGAAATGGCGCCCCGGGAATCATGGTGTTTTTGTTGGATGAACTTTTCCTGGCGTGCGCATTTTCACTGAGCACGCGAAACATGGCAAATCCTAGCGCAAAGGCCTTGTGCCAGCCAGATAAAAGCGCCTCGGCACCGCCTCCAGGACGGCTTTGATCGTCGGAATCCAGGCTCCCGAATCGCCCCCATTCACGATCGTTTTGTGATTTGAAATGTGAAATATGCATTTCATAATTGTGGAGATCTTCTAACAAAGGACTTGACAGTCAATCTTTCGGTTGAGTATAAATTCCCTCCAACAGGGACTTCGGTCCTTCGCGATTACCGCGCTGTTCACGGTAATGTTTCAACAAAAAGCCGTTCCGGCAAGAGCGAACGCTTCCCCGCAAGGCCGATCAGGCAGGTGACGAATCGGCATAATTGGACTCTCTACCGGAAGTTCAAACTGAAGTTCAAAGCGTGAAATCTGAGTCTCTCTGATCGAGGAATAAACGTACCCGCAGTCGGTTCGATCCCGAGTTTGGCAAGGCAGGAGCGGCCGCCAGACGCATGAACCGGAGGTGTGCCAGGCCCATTGGCAGGCCATGAGCACTCCGGCTGCGGAAGAAGGGATATGCCTGGGATCCATTTTGGAGGTCTGCTAATGCATACTTTTTCCATCCGTGTCCAAAGATGCATGGAATCCTTTCTTGCCGCGAGCGCGGCGATTCTCCTGCTGCTATCCGTTCCCTGCAGCGCTCAGCTTTCATCCGCATCCGTGAACGGCACCGTCCGCGACCCAAAAGGCGCTGTGATTCCCGGGGCCACCGTGGTCCTGCACAACGTTGAAACCAACGTGGACCACCAGGTGCAATCGAACGGCTCCGGCGCCTATGCCCTCCTCAACGTGGTTCCGGGCAAGTACACCCTGGAGGCCCGGGCGTCGGGTTTCAACCCGCAAAGGATCGAGCAATTCGCCCTGGTGGTGGATCAGATCGCCACATTCGATTTCACGCTGAATGTCGGATCGACGACCGAGGTGGTCAACGTATCGGCGGCCGCGGCGCAGTTGGACGTGACCAGCGCCAACCTGGGCACGGTGATCGAGACCAAGCAGGTGAATGATCTGCCGCTCGACGGGCGCAACTTCACCTCACTTCTGCAACTCACTCCCGGCGTTGTGCCGATCATGACTGGGCAGAATGCGGGGATGAATGGCGGCGGAGGTTTTGGCGCGCCGGTGGCCATCGGCGCCGATTATGCGTTCCCCGCCATCAACGGCCAGACCAATCGCAGCGATTACTTTCTCATGGATGGCCTGAACAACTACGGCACGCTGGAGAGCACCTATGCCGTTCCGCCCATCATCGACGCCATCCAGGAATTCAAGATCGTCTCGCACACTGACAATGCGGAATACGGCTCCGTGCTGGGCGGCGTGGTGAACGTGGTGACGAAGAGCGGCACGAACCAATTGCACGGCACTGCCTGGGAGTATGTACGCAACACCGCGTTCGACGCCGTGAACTACTTCCACAATCCGACTGTGCCTGTCCCGTACTTTCATCAGAACCAGTTCGGCGCCGCCGGCGGCGGGCCGGTGGTCATCCCCAAGGTGTACAACGGCCATAACAAGACCTTCTTCTTTGGCGCATACCAGGGCTGGCGCTATTCGCGCCCCAACGACAACAATCTGCTAGTGCCCACCGCTGCGGAACTAGCCGGCAATGAAGCCGACAACGGCCAGTTGCAGGCTTACAACCCCTATCAGACAACCTGCGCCGATGCGGCTTGCGATACCTTTACCCGCCCGGCCTTCAGCAGCAATCAAATTCCGTCGAACCTGATCGATCCGCGCATGGTTGCCTATGCGCAGTTCGTGTTTCCCGCGGCGGGACAGTTCTTCCAGAGCAACGGGCATGGAGGATTCCTCTACAATGCCGTCGATTCCACGCCGCTAGTCCAGACGCAAAACGAAGTGAATGGTCGCATCGACCAGACCTTTGGCTCCCACGACTCGGCGTGGTTCCGCCTGAGCGCGATCAATGAGAAGGTGACCACCTCGGGGGGTCTTCCTAATCTCCCCTCGACTCTCATCATTCATTCCCGCGACTGGGGTGGCAGCTACGTGCATACCTTTGGCTCGACCAAAATCGTGCAGGGGCAGTTCACCAAAACCACCGTGCTGGATAACTCCACCACCCGCTTCAAGGCATCCACCAGCAGCATTTACCAAACGGTCGGTTTTGCCGACTCGTTCGCAAACGGATTTGCGGGCGCAAATGGCGGGTTTCTGATCCCGTCGCCGGGAATCAATAACTTCTCCAACGGCGGCGAAAGCATCGACGACACTCCCAGGGCCACCGACAGCAACGAATACATGGGCACCTACACGCAGATCCTCGGGAATCACGAAATCAAGTTCGGCGCCGGCTATGTCGCCACCGGTTTTGCCAGTCCTCTGTCTCAGATCTCGCTGGGCTTCAGCAGCACGCAAACCGACGACCCGCAGAACGCGGGGGCGACCGGCGATCCGCTCTCTTCGTTCCTGTTGAACGTGCCCAGCGGCGCGAACCGCCGCAACGTGAATGAAACGGAACGGCCGGGCGGTCTGCTGTCCGCCTTTTTGCAGGATTCCTGGAAAGCCAATCGGCGTCTGACCGTGAATTACGGGTTGCGCTACGACTACCCGTTTATTCCGCCCTACGGTACGACGGCGACCATTGGCCAGCAAGGCGGCATTGAGTCGGGAGATATGAACTTCGGCGATGGGACCTACGATCTGCAATTCGTTCCTCCCCCGTGCAGCGTGCGCGGACATGCGCCCTGCATTCCGGGTGACGGAACGCTTCCCGCGCATGTGATTGCGCTTCCTTTCCACCACGTTGCTCATAACGTTCACACCAACTTCGGACCGCGCTTCGGCTTCGCTTTCAAGCTGGACGACAAGACCGTGATCCACAGTGCCTTCGGTATCGTCTTCGACGATTGGGCCGCGGTGACGCAGATGGCGCAGAACTTCGAGGGCGCGTGGCCGGATATCGGACAGCAAATCGCTCCTCCCACCACCAACTACCCGACGTCTGCGAATCCTACACCCACCGTCAACGCGCAGAATCCTTTTGGCTCCGGGTCCAGCAGCCTGTTCCCGCCCCCCACCCCATTCGGCAGCAATCAATGGTTCTACGATCCGCACATCAAGAATCCCTATTCGGAGCAGTGGAATTTTGGTATCCAGCGGCAGGTGGGCGGCTCGCTGGCCCTGCGCGTCGATTACGTCGGGTCGGGGTCTCACCGGACCAACGTCGGCGGCCTCTACAACACGGCTCTCACTCCCGGCCCGGGCGACACCCAGCCGCGTGCGCTGTATCCCTACAGCATTCCCACCTTCTACGACCGCAGCATCGGCACGGCGAGCTATAACGCGTTGCAGGTGCAACTCGACAAGCGCTACTCCAGCGGCTTCTCCTACCAGGTGGCCTACACCTGGTCGAAGGCGCTCTCGGAAGACGACGGTTGGTTCGGCGTGGAGGGCGAGACGGTGCAGGATCCTTATAACCCCAAAGCGTCCTACGGGCTTTCGGGAACCAACCTCCCCAATGTGCTCTCGGTGAATGGGCTGTACGATGTGCCCGTCGGGCACGGTAAGAGGTTCAGCACCGGGAACAAGATCACGGATTACATCCTCGGCAACTGGCAGTTGAACAACATCTTCACCTGGCGCGATGGCCAGGATTTCACGGCCAACGACAGCAACGATCGCGCGAACATCGGCGGCGGCCAGCAGCGCGCCGACCAGGTGGGCAATCCCTTTACCGCTGGAACCGTTTCCGGCAATTCTTCCTGTCAGCCGCCTCCCGGTTCCACGCGCACGACAACGCAATGGTTCAATCCATGTGCCTTCGAAGTTCCGGCTCTCTACACGTTCGGCAATGCGGGGCGAAACGCGATGCGAGCACAACGCTGGGTAAACCTCGATACCTCGATCATCCGATCGTTCCCATTCTGGGGAGAGCGGGCCTTCGAATTCAGGGCCGAGGCGTTCAATATCTTCAACCATCCTGTCTTCGGGATACCCAACAACGATGTATTCAGTCCTAATTTTGGATCGGTAAGTGGAACCGCCAACAATCCACGACAGTTGCAACTCAGCGGCAAGATCGTCTTCTAGGCGGAGCCAGAGCTGGGCAAGCGGCGACGCGCCGCAGCCATCATTCGTGATATAAGGATTTGAAGTTTCCAGAGAGAAAGAGTCCACGGCTGGACCGGGTCCATCGGGGTTACGAGATCCGGACAGCCGCGATGCTTGCTTTCGCACTGGATCGGGGACAGCATAAGTGACAGTTCTTTTGGAACGCCCACGAAGGTCGAAGTCGGCGCCCGTCGGCGTGGTGGGCAAGCTTCTTCAACTCCTGGAACGGCTCGACCAGGCGCCGGGCGGCCTCCTGCTGCGCGAAATCGTAAAATCGACCAGCATCAACAAAAGCACCGCGTATCGTTTTCTGTCCCACCTGGAAAGCGAAGGATACGTGTTTCGCGACTCCGATGGTTATTACATGGTGGGGCCCAAGCTGGCGAAGCTCGGCAACGGCACCACTTACCAGGCCACGCTGTGCCGCACCAGCGCGGCGATCCTGGAAACGCTTTGCATCGAGACCGGTGAAACGGTCAACCTGGCCGTTCTGGATGGCAACGAAATTCTTTACCTCAAGGTGTTTGAAAGCCGGCACACGTTCCGCATGGTGTCGGAGGTCGGGAGGCGGCGCCCCTTGTATTGCACCGCGCTGGGGAAAGCGGTGCTGGCCTACCTGCCGCCAGAGCAGCAAAGAAAGATCATTTCGAGTACGCGCTTTGACCGGTTCACGCCGCACACCGTCGGGTCAGCGGAAGATCTGGACAAAGACCTGCACCGTGTCCATCGCCGCGGATATGCTCTTGACGATGAAGAGACGGTCGTGGGGGCGCGCTGCATCGCTGTTCCCATACTGAACCGCGATCACACGGTGCTCGGTGGAATCAGTGTGTCTGGTCCGGTGGTGCGTGTCACCAAGCGCATGATTCCCGAATTCGCTGCGCTGCTGCGAACCGCCGCCGACGATATCGCACGCCGCCTCAGCGTGTTGTCGGAATAAGCGGGGACCAGATTGGCGCGCTTCGAACGGACGCGATTTCCCATTTTTTTTGAGGAGTTGAAGGATGACATTGTCGAGAAGAGCGTTTTCCAAAACCTGCGCGCTGGCGGCCACAGGACTTGCCATAGAAGAAGCAGTGCCGGGCATGGCCCAGGTGGTGGGCGAGCACTTCGACCGGTCGAAAGAGCACCCGGTCCCTGCCATCCAGGACACCGAAACGACGGCGCAAAAAGACGAGCGCATGAAGTGGTTTCGCGAAGCCCGCTTCGGCATGTTCATCCATTGGGGCCTGTACGCCATACCCGCGGGGCGCTGGAACGGCAAGGAGATTCCCGGGATCGGCGAATGGATCATGAACCGCGCTTCCATTCCGGTCGCCGACTACAAAGCGCTTGCCGCGAAATTCAATCCGACCAAATTCAGCGCCGCCGCCATCGTGGGCCTGGCCAAAGCCGCCGGCATGAAGTACATCGTCATCACCTCCAAGCATCACGACGGCTTCGCGATGTTTGATTCCAAGGCCGATCCCTTCAATATCGTGCAGGCCACGCCATTCAAGCGCGATCCGCTCCAGGAACTCGCCGCCGAGTGCCGAAAGCAGGGAATCCGGCTGGGGTTCTATCATTCGCAGGACCAGGATTGGACCGCCCCGGGCGGCGCCGCTTACAAGACCGGCGACCACAAGCCGCCTACCTTCCACTGGGACCCCGCACAGGACG
>Ga0207051_1142_pt1 | contig 10343 bp, 8 predicted proteins | sample Alteio_BWMinCont_61_FD_153292 | JGI IMG/M metagenome (GOLD analysis project Ga0207051, IMG submission 153292) | Enriched cells from forest soil in Barre Woods Harvard Forest LTER site, Petersham, Massachusetts, United States -... | ecosystem: Environmental > Terrestrial > Soil > Temperate forest >...
AGTACGAGCGTGCGTCGGCCGCGCTCGGCGGCGTGGATCGCTGCCATCAGGCCTGCCGCGCCGGCGCCGATCACGATCACGTCCCAGGTTTGGTCGGCCACGTTGCGCTCCCGATTCCCCGTTTTGCGCTCGCCTCGCGCCATGCGAGCGCTAAACGATAAACTGAATATATAGTGGCAAATGCGGAGCGCCGATGATCCTGCTTCCCCGGCTTCACCAGATTGCCGTATTGCGTCGAGTCCGGCGAGCCGCGGTTGACAAATTTTGCGAAAGAAGCGATCTTCCCTTTAGCCGCGGAGCTTGCTCCGCGCGGGGCAATACTCCCGTCCACGGAATGAGGTTGAGCCATGATGACGGAACATGAATCCACCGCGCCGGCTTCGCCGACCGCCACACCATCGCAGCGCCATCTGCCGATCCTGGGCGCGACGCTGATGTTCATCGTCCTTGTCGGCGGCGGCTATCTCGCCTTGCGCAGCGCGCTCGCCGGCTGCCCCATCGTACCAGGTTATGCGGAAGAATCGGAATTCCCCGGCGGCGAGGAACAGCCCAACGGCTACGAGAAATGGCCCAAGCCGCTGCGCGCCTTCGTCCTCTCCGGCCAGATGCACGGCTACGTCAGCCCGTGTGGCTGCTCCAACCCGCAATACGGCGGGCTGGAGCGGCGTTACAACTTCATCGAATCGCTCAAGGCGAAAAAATGGGACGTCGTCGGCATCGACATGGGCGAGTTGCCGCAGGTCAAGGGCATCCACGCTCAGAACCTGCTCAAGTACGAACTGAGCATCAAATCACTGTCCGCGATGAACTACAAGGCGGTCGGCATCGGCAAGAACGAAATCCAGTCGCCGCTTGGCGAGGCCCTGGCGCAAGTCTGGGACAAGAAAAATCCCTTCCCCCGCCCGATCGTGCTGCCGCTGGCCCAGACGGCGCCGGACCAGATGTACTACGGCCTCAACGTGCGGCAATACGAGATCATCGACGGCAAACCCAGGGTCGGCGTCATTAGCATGATCGGGCCCGACCTGCGCGAAGAATTGAAGAACAGCGAGAAATTCCTCGCCAATGTTGACGAACTCCCCAAAGTGCTCAAGGCGTTTGCCAAAGAGGGCGTCGAAGTCGGCGTCATCCTGCACCACGAATATCCCGACCCCATGGGCAAGCAAGGCGGCGACTTGATGGAGCGCATGAATACCGAACGCAGGAAACGCGCCCTCGCCTGCGTCCAGTTCTGCGCGGCCGAGCGCAAGAAGAACCCGAAGATCCCGCCGATCCAGCTCGTGATGGTCCTCACGTACGACACGGAACCGGGCGCCTTCATGATGCCGCTCGACCCGGACGACCCCAAGGGAACGCAGGTCGTCGAGATCGGCCAAAAAGGAAAATACGTCGGCCTGGTCGGCGTCTATGGTGATAAGAAAGCGTATCGCTTGCAGTACGAGATGGTGCTGATGAGCCCGGATTGGAAAACCAAAGAGGGAAAAGAAAAGGACAACCCGGTCATCGCGCTTTTCGAAAAGTACAACGAGGAACTCAAGCGGCAAGACATTCTCGCGCTGGCGCCCCGTTCGCCGCACATCAGCCAGGTCACGGCATCGAACCAGAAGGGGCTGCGCTCGACCTTCGTCGGCTCGGATAGCTGCAAGGAATGCCATCCCCATGCGTTCAAAATCTGGAACAAGTCGGCTCATGCGGACGCCACGAGCACGCTGGAGAACCTGAAACATCCGTCGGGCCGACAGTACGATCCGGAGTGCATGAAGTGCCACACGACCGGTTTCGAACATCCGGGCGGGTTTAACGATCCGATCGCCAACCTCGCCAACTGGCCGCCGGCAGAAAAGCAGAAGGGCTCGGCGGTCGCCCTGAAAAAACACAACGACGCTTTGCGCCATGTCGGCTGCGAGAACTGCCACGGACCGGCGAGCGAGCACGTCAAGAATCCAAAGGACAAGACCTGGTATTCGCTGATGAACCCGTTCAAGCCCACCCCTGCGGAGCGCGTGCTCGAAGACGCCCTGATCGCAAACCCGAAGAACCCGGTGGCCCTGCCCGCGTGGCAAAAGGCCGCGGCGCCGCGGCTGCGAGCCCTTGAGCAAACGTGCATGAAATGCCACGATCAGGAGAATGACGTCATCTGGGGCCAGGAAGGCAAGGACATCGCCGCCCGCTGGCTGCTCAAAGGCAATCGGTTGATCCATCACACGCCGAAGAACAACAACGGCGCCGGCAACCCGCCGCCGGCCAAGAAGAACGCGCCGGCCGCCGTCGAAGACTTGCCGCCGATCGTGATTGAAGTGATCGAAGATAAAAAATAATCACCGGCAAGCCGAGCCGCGTGAGCGGCCGGTTTTCGCCAGACGTTTCAACCGGCCGCTCACGCGGCTCGGCTCGCCGGCACCACCCATTCATGGAATACCTCTGGCTCTGCCTGTCGGCGGTCGCGGCGGGGGCGATCAACGCCGTCGCGGGGGGCGGCACGCTGCTGACCTTCCCCACACTGTCCAGCGTTCTGGCGTTGTCCATATCCAAGAACCTCGCCGTCCAGATCGCCAATGGCACCAGCACCGTCGCGCTGTTCCCCGGCTCGTTCGCCAGCGTCTGGGGCTATCGCCGGCAACTCCCCGCGTGCAAACGCTGGACCGCCTGGCTGACGTTGCCGAGCCTTGTCGGCGGACTGATCGGCGCGGCCCTCGTCGGCGACACGTTTCGCAGCGTCATCCCGTATCTGATCCTTTTGGCTGCCGTCTTGTTCCTGTTGCAGCCGACCATCGCCCGGTTGATGAAACGACAAACCGCCGCCCTGCGTGAACCATCCGGCAAGCTGCTCGCCGGCATCATCGCGATGCAGTTTTTCATCGGCATCTACGGCGGCTACTTCGGCGCGGGCATCGGCATCCTCATGCTCAGCTCGCTGTCGTTTCTCGGCCTGAAAGACCTCCACGAGACGAACGCCTTGAAATCGTTCCTGGCGTTCTGCATGAACTTCGTCGCCGCGATCGTCTTTGTTGCGCGCGACATGGTGGTATGGAAGTACGCGCTGGCGATGGCGGTCACGGCGATCATCGGCGGCTATCTCGGCGCACGCTTCGCGCTGCTTTTGCCGACATATATTGTGCGTTGGATCGTCATTATTATTGGGTTCAGCTTGGCGGCGTATTATTTCGCGACGTAGCCCGGCGAGCCGAGCCCCGTAAGGGGCCGGTTGATGGCGCCCTCAACCGGCCCCTTACGGGGCTCGGCTCGCCGGATAAATCAAAATTACCCTGTTGCAGAATGAAGATTGCGTGTAAAACTAAATATATCGGCACCTACGTTGGTTGACGGCTTTCGCTTGGCCGCTTGCGGCCGAAAGAGGTTCACAATGAAGGCAGGTCCCTGGCTACGTTTCAGCGCCGTGCTCCTGTTGTGCGGCGGACTATTTTTGGGGTTCGTCTCGGCCCAGCCGACGGAGGACAAGAAGCCGCCGCAGCCCAAGCTTCTGCAGCTGCCCGCCGTCTTGAATAAGGTCGCGCCGGAGAACATCCAGGATTTGCGCGACATCGAAAAGCATGTCCAGCAGGTGCTGAAAAAAGTCATCCCCGCCGTCGTCGGCGTCAAGGTCGGGCCGGGGCAAGGCTCCGGCGTCATCATCAGCGCCGATGGCTACGTCCTCACTGCCGGCCACGTCTCCGGCAAGCCCGATCAAGACGCGACCATCGTCCTGCCCGACGGCACGCAACTCAAAGCGAAAACCCTCGGCCAATACAAGTTCATCGACAGCGGCATGTTGAAGATCGTCCTCAGCGAAAAAGACAAGGATCGGAAGCTTCCTTTCCTTGATATGGGCAAATCCGACGAACTCAAACCCGGACACTGGGTCATCGCCATCGGCCATCCAGGCGGCTTCCGCAGCAACCGCACGCCGGTCGTCCGTGTCGGCCGCGTCCTCACCGCCACTCCCTTCCTGATCCGCACCGACTGCACGCTGGTCGGCGGCGATTCGGGCGGGCCGCTCTTCGACATGCATGGGAACGTCGTCGGCATCCATAGCCGTATTGGCGGCGCCGCCATCACCGAAAACATCCACGTGCCGATCGATACCTGTCGCCAGACCTTCGCCAAACTGGCCAAGGGCGAAAGCTGGGGTGTCGCGCTGGGGCAGGTCGAGACCACCCGCTCGGCCGGCGGTAAAAAGGTGTTCGAGAAGAAAGACGCGCTGACCAAGGAAGACCCAACCCATATCGCTCCGGACGAAAAGGCCAAGGGCACCCCCAAGGACATTGCCAAGCTGTCCTACTACAAGAGTTACACCTTCCGCATGAAGGCGGGGCACACCTACACGATCGACATGGTTCGCGCGGATAAAAAAGGCAAAAAGCAAGATCCGACCAAGCTCGATCCGTTCCTGCGCCTCGAAAGCCCCGAAGGCAAGGAACTTGCCGAGGACGACGACGGCGCCGGCGACCTCGATTCGCGCATCGTCTACAAGCCGATCCGGGACGGCGATTACCGCGTCGTCGCCACCTCCTTCGAAGGCGAGCAAACTGGGGCCTACACGCTGAGGATTTTCGACGCCGACTACGTCGATGCGCTGGTCGCGGGCAAGGGGGACCTGCTTCGGGCCATCAAGATTCCGCCCCCTGCCCTCGGCAAGCTGCTCGAAGAGTCCGCCAAGGCCAAGGTCCCCCTTCACATCAACGCCGTCCTCCTCGACAGCAAGGGGAATCCGCTTCCCGGCAAGGAAATTACCTTCTCCTGGGAGAAGGGCGTCGAGAAGCTCAAAAGCGACAAGGAAGGAATCGTCCGCTGGCAGCTCGCCAAGGATAAGAGCAGAAAGTTGGCTTTTGAAATCCCCTCGGACGCAAGCGCCCTGCTCGGCCTGACCGACAAGGACGGCAATTCGCTCGGCCGGCTCTTCAAGGAAGACAAAAGCATTGAAGCAGTCAAAGGCGCCGGCGGCAAAATCGTCAAGATCTTCGAGGGGAGCCTCAAGAAAAGCGACCCGTTCGATGTTGAACGAGAGAAATGCTACCGCCTGATCCACGACTTCAAGATGGAAGTGGGCAAGACCTATACTATCGACCTGATCAGCGACGATTTCGACGCCTATCTGCGCGTCGAACATGAGGAGAAGGGCAAGCTGGCCGAGGACGACGACGGCGGCGGGTTCCTCAACTCGCGCATCGTCTTCACGCCGACCGCCGACGGCACCTATCGCCTGGTCGTGACAACCTGCGATGCGGGCCAGTTCGGCGCCTACCGCCTGACCATCCGCGAGACCAACGCCAAGCCGGCTGAACCGAAGAAGGACGAGAAGAAATAACTTTCCGCCGCTTGCGGCTTAGCGTTCGCGCCGCGCCATGCGAACGCTAAGCCGCAAGCGGCATTCGGAGACCATACCCCATGAAATACCTGCGTCACGTTCTCGTCCTGGCGATCCTCGCGTGTTGGACCGCGACCGCCGCCAGTCAGATCCCCACCAAGGTCAAGCCCGACGACACCCGCAATGGCCCGAAGGTGGTGCAGGCGTTTCGCCCCGCCGTCGCCAAGCCGAGCGAGGCCACCGTGCGCGTCTTGGCCGACGGCAAGGAAGTCGCCTACGGCGCCATCGTCGGCGCCGACGGCTTCATCCTCACCAAGTGGAGCGAGGTGCATGATCGAGGCAAGATCACCTGCAAGTTCAAGGACGGCAAGGTCCTCGATGCAAAAATTGTCGGCGTGAAGGATGACGAGGTGAAAAGCGGCGCCAAGGAACCGACGGGCGCCTATGACCTCGCCATGCTGAAGGTGAACGCCACGGGGTTGACCACCATTCAATGGCGATCGAGCAAGGACGCCACCGTCGGCAAATGGGTCGCCTCGGTCGGCATCGGTGCCGACCCGATCGCCGTCGGCGTCGTCAGTGTCGGGCCACGCAAGTGGGCGCTCTTCGACCAGCCGCCCAAGCAGATCAACCTCAACGCCGGCTACCTCGGCGTTCAACTCGCCGACGCCGACGACGGCGCCAGGATCACCGGGGTCGCCAAGAAAACCGCCGCTGAGAAGGTCGGACTCAAGGTCAACGACATCGTCTATGAGGCTGCCGGCCGAAAAGTTGTCAGCGCTGAATCGTTCATGAACGCCGTCGGACGCTACCGCCCAGGCGAGAAGGTGCTTTTGAAGGTCAAGCGCGGCGAGGAGGATATGAAGTTCGAGCCGATCCTCGGCAAACGCGACCCGAAGGTCTTCGGCGCCAACCCGCAGGAAACCATGGGCACCAGCCTCAGCACGCGCCGGGGCGGCTTCCCCACCATCCTCCAGCACGATTCCGGCCTCCGCCCTGAAGACTGCGGCGGGCCTCTCGTCGATCTCGACGGCAAGGTCGTCGGCATTAACATCGCCCGCGCCGGCCGTACCGAAACCTACGCCATCCCCTCCGACGACATCCAGCCGCTTCTCGGCGATCTCAAGTCCGGCAAGCTCGCCCCCAAGGACGACCTCGCCAAAACCGTCCCGGTGCCCAAGAACGACAGCCTCATCCTCACCACCACCGGCAAACTCAACGACAAGGACACGCTCTACAAGAATCGCCCGGGCCGCTTCATGAAGACCCAGGAAGTCAAGTTCAGCGCCGGCGTCAACTATGCCATCGAACTCAGGAGCGCCGAGTTCGACGCCTACCTGATCCTCGAAGATGCCCAAGGCTTGAAGCTGGCGGAGGACAACGATTCCGGCGGCAGCACCAACGCCAAGATCGTCTTCCGCGCCCCGCGCGACGAAGCTTACCGCATCGTGATCCTGTCCTTCAACGGCAATGAGACGGGGAACTACACGCTGACGGTGCGCAAATTGGCGGAGCCGGAGAAGAAGTGATCGACCGCCGCTTGCGAACTTTTTCTGGTTCCCAAACTCCGTTTGGGAAGCCACGAGTGCGAAACTCTGTTTCGCGTTTCCCAAAATCCCGCGGTTATAGTCGATTTCGACGAGCGCGAAACGAGGTTTCGCCGAGGTGCCGTTCCCAAACAGAGTTTGGGAACGAGATTGGCCGGCTCAGCGCTGCCCGCGCTTTTCCGCGCACGATAGGTTCGGATCGCACCGCTCACCGAAGTAATCGCGGCTCGAGCCGAAGATAAAATGCATTTCCGAGTGAAAGCTGCCGACCGAGCCCCACGGATCGGCCTGGCAGCCCATGCCGCAGCTATTGAGGTACCGCGTCCAGAAATGTTTGGCCGGCGGCGGCGGCGGCGGCGTGAACGCGGCCGGAACATATGGATGGTACGCCGGCTCGTAAGGCACCGTCGGCACCACCAGCACCTCTTGCACCGGCGGAATAATGTACTGTTGCGCCGGCAGCCGATTCGTCCAGAAACCGACCGTGATCATCAAACTCAAGCCCAACCGCAGCGTCCATGTCTTCATGGCGATCTCTCCCGAATTCCGCGTTTGCCGTAATCGTAATCTTGATCGGTTCCCGTGAGCCTTTGCCCGCATGGGGAAACGCGGGAACCTTGCCGAAGGCGCGAAAGCTGGCGAAAGCGAAGCAGTTATTCGGTTAGCGACGCTTCGAAGAAGCGTACGGCCACGCTTCTTCGAAGCGTCGCTAATCGGCACAACCCGCACATTTGACAAGACCGAAATCGCGACCTACCTTTGCACACTGGACTCTTTTCTTTACCTTCTGGAGACGCGCTATGGAAACTGTTTTTCTCATCGTGACGGCCTGCGCCTGCATAGTCGTGGGCCTCTATTTCTTCTTCGTGCGCTCAAGGCCGAGCGAAAAATCGCACGACCGGCAGTAGAATGACGCATGGGAACGCGCAGGGCCTCCGTCCCCCTGCCGGCCCGTGGGTCCTGTAATGAACGCCATCTATCTCGACAACAACGCGACCACCTCTCTCCTTCCCGCTGCCTGGGAAGCGATGCAACCCTTTCTGATCGAGCGTGCAGGCAATCCCGCCAGCACCCATTCATTCGGCAGGCAAGCTCGCCGCGCTCTGGAAGATGCCCGCGAGCGCATCGCTGATCTTTTGGACGCACAACCCGACGAAGTGATCTTCACCAGCGGCGCGACCGAGGCGAACAATCTCGCGCTCTTCGGGCTCATTGGCAACGCGCCAGGCACAATCGTCACCAGCCCGATCGAGCATCCCTGCGTCCTGGAACCGATTCGCATCCTCGCGGAGAAAGGCCATGCCCTGAAGAACTTGCCCGTTTCTTCGATCGGCGTGGTTGCAGCGGAGCCGTCTTCCGACGACACTCGTCTCGCCGCCGTCATGCTCGCCAATCATGAGACCGGGGCCGTGCAGCCGATCGAGGCGCTGGTGCAGCAGCTGGCCGGCAAAGCGCCGTTTCACTGTGATGCCGCCGCCGCCGCAGGGAAGATGCTAATCTCCTTCCGCCAGCTGGGCGTCACGTCGTTGACGATCAGCGCCCACAAGTTTCATGGCCCGAAAGGCGTCGGCGCCCTCCTGGTCCAGCGAAAGGTGAAACTGCGCCCAATGCTCCATGGCGGACATCAGCAGCACGGCAAACGGCCTGGCACCGAACCGGTTCCCCTCGTCGTCGGCATGGCTGCCGCGCTCGAATGGTCGTTGCAGAATCTCGCCGCTCATCGGGCGCAGCTGCGCGATCTGCGCCGCCGGTTTCTCGATTATCTTCACCACCATGCCGCCCCGGTCGTGCTGAATGGCCCCGACGAATCCGGCTTACCGCATGCCCTCAACCTGTCGTTCCCCGGCTGCCAGGCTGATGCCCTTTTGATGAGCCTCGATCTCGCCGGCGTCGCCTGTTCCACCGGGTCGGCGTGCTCCAGCGGGTCGCTGCTTCCATCCCCCGTCCTCGCTGCCATGGGGACGACTGACGACGTGCTGCATTCCGCGATGCGCTTCAGCCTGAGTCCGCTGCAAACGGCGGCCGAAATTGATGAAGCCGCTCGCCGTATCGTGCGGTGCGTCCAAGAGTTGCGGCAAGCGCGCGGCGCCGACGATTGAGCGCGTTTTCGGCCCAAAAAAATCAGCACAAATCATTGCTTCACAAGCATTTACAGCCGGGCGTTCCGCTGTCCGCACTGCTTGATTTTTCGTATAATAATGACGTGTTGCAACCTTTCCGAACAGGGTCTTTCCCCATGCCGGCCCGGTCCGCGTTGGCACGATTCCTGGTGACGCCGGAGGCCCGTTCGGCGCTGACGGCAGCCCAAGATTTGTTGGTGGGGGTTGATCTCGCCATCGATCCGCGCCCGAATCCGTTGTTCATTCACGGCCCCAGCGGCAGCGGCAAGACCCACCTGATGACGGCCCTCGCGGAGGAGTTGACAAGCTGCGGCCTGCATGTCTGCCTGATGTCCGCCAACGATTTTGCGGCCGAACGAGCGCACAAAGCCGACGTGCTCATCGTGGAAGACCTGCACCACTTGCCGACACGTCATGTGGAGCCGCTGATCCGCCTGATCGATGATCGTCTGCAATACCCGCTGATCTTCACGGCGCTGAGCGGGCCAGGCCGATTGACACGCCGCGGCACGCCGTTGCCTGCGCGGTTGACCGACCGCCTTGGCAGCGGCCTGGTTGTCGCAATCGAGCCGATGCGCAAGCCAAGCCGGCGCCGCTTGCTGGAAGCCTTTGCCGAAGAAGCGAAGATGCGCGTCGCGCCCGCTATTTTGGATTGGCTTGCGGAACATCTGACGGCCGGCGGGCGACAGCTGGAAGGCGCGATCCGTCAGCTGAAGACGCTGCAACGCCTTCAGGCGAAGCCACTGCGTCTCGACGATGTCCGCGCGCACTTCCGCGCGGAAATCGAAGCCCAGGCGCCGACCGTGAAGCGCATCGCCGAGCATGTGAGCGGCTATTACGCGGTGAAGCCGAAGCTGCTCTTGTCCGCGCGCCGCTCGCACGATGTGCTGTTGCCGCGCCAGGTCAGCATGTATCTCGCCCGGCAGCTGACCGATCTGTCGCTGGTGCAAATCGGCAGATTCTTCGGCGGCCGCGATCACAAGACGGTGCAGCACGCGTGCAGGAAAGTGGAGGCGGCGATGAAGGACGACATGGCGCTGTCGGGCGCGGTACGGCGGATGCATGCCGAGTTGACGTAAATCCGATCCCCGTTTAGCGCTCGCATGGCGCCATGCGAGCGCTAAACGGGGAGGGGCAAACCAGGGAATATCGTGTCAACCAAATGATGATGACCCGTGGCCCCGCGATGATCGCTGGATCGATTTTCCGCCGCATGAAGAACGAGATCGCCGTCGTCATCGCGCATCATCGCCGCGTCAACATTCGCGTGACACGTTGTGCCCAAGCTACGACGAAGCGCAACATGGAGCGCTTGCCTGGCTTGCAAGGATTTCGTTCGCGTCGGTAACGAGAATGACTCGAACATTACTG
>Ga0207051_1047_pt2 | contig 10329 bp, 5 predicted proteins | sample Alteio_BWMinCont_61_FD_153292 | JGI IMG/M metagenome (GOLD analysis project Ga0207051, IMG submission 153292) | Enriched cells from forest soil in Barre Woods Harvard Forest LTER site, Petersham, Massachusetts, United States -... | ecosystem: Environmental > Terrestrial > Soil > Temperate forest >...
GGGAAAAGCCCCGAGGCTACGGCGGTGGTGTACGAAGAATCCTCTCTGACGTATGCGGAGCTGAACCGCCGGGCGAATCGATTGGCGCATTATCTGAGAGAGTTGGGCGTGAAGCCGGACGAGCGGGTAGGGATCTGCGTGGAGCGGGGGCTGGAGATGGTGGTGGGTTTGCTGGCGATCCTGAAGGCTGGGGGAGCATATGTGCCACTGGACCCGGGGTATCCGGTGGAGCGGCTCAACTACATGCTGGAAGACAGTGGCCCAACCGTTCTGCTGACGCAAGGAGCTTTACAAGGGCTGTTCAGCGGGCTCCGAGATACCCTGCTGATCATCGACCTGACCGATGAAACTCCTCCTTGGAGCAATCGGCCGGAGACGGACCCGGACCGTGCCGCCATAGGTCTGACCCCCGAACACCTCGCCTACGTGATTTATACCTCCGGCTCCACCGGCACGCCCAAGGGCGTGGCCGTCGAACACCGCCATATTTTGAACTACGTAGAAGGGATCAGCGAGCGTACAGAATTCCCAGTATCAGCAAGCTTCGCCATGGTGCAACCTCTTTCTGTCGATTCATCGATGACGATGTTTTTTTCGGCGCTATGCAAGGGAGGTTGCTTGCATGTGATTTCTGAGGAGGTTTCGACCGATCCCGAGGCACTAGGGTCACATTTTGATCGGGAACGTATCGATTGTCTCAAGATTGCGCCATCCCATCTGGTGGCTTTGCTGAATAGTCCGAGGCCGGAGCGCCTTGTCCCACGGTGCCGATTGATCTTAGGCGGAGAGGCGTTCCGCTGGAATTGGCTGGATGAAGTGCAGGGGATGGCCCCGGAATGCATTATCTTTAACCACTACGGCCCGACGGAGACGACCGTTGGAGTGCTTACGTATCGCTTTCAAGCAAAACCAGACGAATGGGTTTCGCACAATGTATTGCTTGGGCGTCCGGTATTCAACATTAGAGTGTACGTACTGGATCAGAGTCTGGAGCCTGCACCGGCAGGGGTAGCTGGGGAGTTATACATTGCGGGGGCGGGAGTGGCGCGGGGATATCTGAACCGGCCGGAGTTGACGGGGGAGCGGTTTGTGGCGGATCCGTACGGAGCAGCGGGGACACGGATGTACCGGACGGGGGATCTGGTGCGATGGCTGGCGGATGGGAGCATTGAGTTTTTGGGGCGGAATGACGATCAGGTAAAGATTCGAGGATACCGGATCGAATTGGGAGAGATCGAGGCGCGGTTAGCGGAATACGCCGGGGTACGGGAAGCAGTAGTGGTGGCGCGGGAGGATGAGCCAGGGGAGAAACGATTGGTGGCGTATTACACTTGCGTGGACACGACGAGGGGAGAGAGCGAAGTGGAAGACGAACATGTCGTGGGAGCAGCGCAACTGCGGGCCCATTTATCCGCGAAGTTACCAGAGTACATGGTACCCGCGGCAATCGTGATGCTAGATGCTTTGCCACTGACACCACACGGGAAGCTGGACCGGAAGGGATTGCCGGCGCCGGAGGGAGATGCGTATGGCGTGCGGGAGTATGAAGCGCCGCGGGGAGAGACGGAAACGAAGCTGGCTACGATCTGGGCGGAGATGCTGCATGTAGAGCGCGTAGGGCGGCAGGACAGCTTTTTCGAACTGGGAGGGCACTCGCTGCTGGCGGTGACCCTTATTGAGCGGATGAGGCGGCAAGGGTTGCACGTGGATGTGCGGACCTTGTTTACGACGCCGACGCTGGCCGGTTTGGCTGTGATGGCCAGCGGCGATACGAACATCATCGAGATTCCAGAGAACCGGATACCGGCGGAGTGCGAGACGATCACGCCGGACATGTTGCCGCTGGTGGAGCTGTCCCAAGAAGAGATTGAGACGATTGTCGGGAGAGTGCCCGGCGGAGTGGCCAATGTGCAGGATATATATTCGCTTGCTCCATTGCAGGAGGGGATTCTGTTCCATCATCTGATGGGAGGAGAAGGGGACCCTTATCTGGTGAGTATGCTGCTCAGCTTCGACAGCCGCACTCGGTTGGACAGCTATCTGCAGGCTCTGCAGGGGGTGATTGATCGGCACGACATATTGAGGACAGCGGTGGTGTGGCAAGGGGTGCGAGAGCCGGTACAGGTGGTGTGGCGGGAAGCACTTTTGTCGGTGGAAGAGGTAAAACTGGACCCGGCGGATGGAGATGTAGAAGAGCAATTGTATGCGCGCTTCAGCCCACGGCGATACCGGATCGATGTGCGTGAAGCGCCGCTGCTGCGGTGCTATATCACGAAGGACGAGCAGAGCAATCGCTGGCTGATGATTATGCTACGCCATCATCTGGCGGGCGACCATACGACGTTGGAAGTGATGCAGGAGGAAATTCAAGCGCAGATGCTAGGGCAGGCGGACCAGTTGGCCGAGCCCCAGCCGTTTCGGAACCTAGTGGCGCGGGCGAGGTTGGGGGTGAGTCGGGAGGAGCATGAGGCGTTCTTCCGGAAGTTATTGGGAGACGTGGAAGAACCGACCGCGCCGTTCGGGTTGCTGGACGTGCAAGGAGACGGGACGGGGGTTGAGGAAGCGCGAATTTTGCTCGACAGCGCTCTGGCACGGCGAATACGGGAGCGAGCGCGTAAGCTAGGAGTGAGCGCGGCAAGTCTGTGCCATGTAGCGTGGGCGCGAGTATTGGCGAAGGTATCGGGGCGGGAGGATGTGGTGTTTGGGACGGTGCTGGTTGGACGGATACAGGGAGGAGCGGGAACAGACCGGATGATGGGGCTGTTCATCAACACGCTGCCGGTACGCATTCGGATTGGGGAAGACGGAGTGGAGGAGAGCGTACGGAGCACCCATAAACAGTTGGCGGAGTTGCTACGTCATGAACACTCTTCATTAGTGGTTGCGCAGCGGTGTAGCAGGGTGACAGCGCCAGCACCGCTGTTTTCGGCACTGTTGAACTACCGGCATAGCAGAAGGCGGACACGTTCGGAGGAAGAGGTGCGGGCGCGGGAGGGGATGAAATGGCTGCGCAGTGAAGAGCGCACGAACTATCCGTTCACGCTGTCGGTGGATGATCTGGGCGAGGGTTTGGGGCTGACAGCACAGACAGTGGCCTCGATTAATCCGAAGCGGGTATGCGCCTACATGAGGAGGGCGCTGGAATCGCTCGTCGAAGCGCTGGAGACGGCGCCGGCCACAGCGTTGCGCACGCTTGAGGTACTGCCCGAGGCGGAGCGTCAACAAGTGCTGTATGAGTGGAACGAGAGGGAGGCGGAGTATCCGAAGGAGAAGTGCATCCAGGAGTTGTTTGATGAGCAGGTGGGAAAAGCCCCGAGGCTACGGCGGTGGTGTACGAAGAATCCTCTCTGACGTATGCGGAGCTGAACCGCCGGGCGAATCGATTGGCGCATTATCTGAGAGAGTTGGGCGTGAAGCCGGACGAGCGGGTAGGGATCTGCGTGGAGCGGGGGCTGGAGATGGTGGTGGGTTTGCTGGCGATCCTGAAGGCTGGGGGAGCATATGTGCCACTGGACCCGGGGTATCCGGTGGAGCGGCTCAACTACATGCTGGAAGACAGTGGCCCAACCGTTCTGCTGACGCAAGGAGCTTTACAAGGGCTGTTCAGCGGGCTCCGAGATACCCTGCTGATCATCGACCTGACCGATGAAACTCCTCCTTGGAGCAATCGGCCGGAGACGGACCCGGACCGTGCCGCCATAGGTCTGACCCCCGAACACCTCGCCTACGTGATTTATACCTCCGGCTCCACCGGCACGCGATTTCCGCGGGTCTTTCCCCAATTGGAAATGGCCTCGACGATTTGACCGCGGGACTGCCCGCCCACACCAGAGTGCTGCGAGTGGCGACTGCGGCGCTTAGACCGCGCGTGCCCGATCAGGCCTTTTTTTCAGCACTCCTCGCGCTTGGGTGTAGAGGCCACGGTAAATGGTCTCGTGGGACGGGCACATATTCTCGTCATCGAAATACTGGATCTTCAGCTATCCAGAAATCTGTTCATTCGAACGGTCCAAAATCAGTTCACTCGCAACGATAGTCCGCAACTTCCTGTTGACGGCCGGATCACCTCGCGACCCAACGCCGACGCAGCCCGCTCAACCCTGTGGCCATATCACGAATCGACGAACCGGAATCGATCCCGCCAGAGATATCTCAGGCGCTGCCCGCACCGAACCGGCGGCAGGCCATGCCGGGTGTCCGATCACAGTGGAGAGCTGTCCGTGCGCTTTTAGCCGCCAGGGATATGCTACTGACCAAACAGGAAGCCAGGTAGCGTCACTGGTCCGAATATCAAACCCTTTTTAGGTGGCAAGGGTGGACTGATTAGCGGGGTTCCAATGGCTTGAGATCCTTACGCGGAATCTAAGTTGTCTCAACACCCTTCGTACAGGAACTCAGTCAAATATTTGTCCCGCAACTGCGGGATTTGTCGATGATTTCGGCAAGCTCTCTAACGTTCGCTGTCTCCGCGAACAGTATTGTTGGCGGAAGATCAATTGCGAAGGCATCGCGCACACGATTGAGACATTTAATGGCCAAGATCGAATGTCCTCCTAAGTCCACAAAGTTATCGTAGATGCCAATTTTTTCAATTGCCAGGACGGCACACCAAATCTCCGCGAGTTTCTTCTCGGTTGGCGTACGTGGAGCGATATGACGAGGGGCCCTGCTGTAATCAGGATAGCGCTCCGTGATGCTCGTTTCAATCACGTTGAGCTCACCAGCAATATACTTTTCCCGGCAGGATTGGCGTTGGAGCTTGCCGTTTGGGGCTTTGGGGATGCTCCCTGCCTTCACTAGGACCACCGCATAAGCAAGAACATCGTGTTCCTCGAAGATCCGTTGCCGGATCGTCTCCGTAATTTCGTCCAGATCGCTTTGTCGAAAATCGTGTAACTCCTGGATGAGAACCAGGCGCTCGTCATTGGCACTTTGAATTGAGAAGGCCACAGTGCAGTTCGGGCCTAGAGCGCTGTGGCACTTCTCTACCGTAATCTCAACATCTTGGGGATAGATATTGCGGCCTCGCATGATAATTAGATCCTTGAGTCGGCCTGTCACAAACACCTCACCATCGTCAAGGAATCCCAGATCGCCAGTCCGAACAAATGGGCCCTCTTGCGTGTCAGCTAGGAACGCCTTGAAAGTGGACTCAGTCTCATCAGGCTTGTTCCAATACCCCTGGGTGCCGCGGCTCGAAACCCAAATCTCTCCGACCCGACCGGGAGGACACTTCGTAGAGATTTTCGGGTCAACAATCACGACTTTCTCGGCGATCGGCACGCCTGAGCTCACCAGATAACTGGCCGATACATCGTCGGGCGGGTCGACTATCACCCTATTTTCCTGGAGCGCCGCCTTCTCCACGCGCAGTACCTTGAGCCCGCCAAGGTTTGGTGTCAAGCTGACCGGACCGGCCTCGGTAAGAGCGTAAGTTGACGCAAAAGCTTCTCGCCGGAATCCGCATGGTGCGAACGTCGCAGCAAATGTTTCTAGAATAGCGGGATTAACGTACTCGGAGTCGACGGAGGCGCGCCTCCAACTAGTCAGCTCTAGGCCCTGCCGGTCTTCCGCCGTAGTCCTGCGCACTCACAGTTCGTAGGCGAAATTAGGACCGCCACTTGCTGCAACCCTGAAACGAGAAATCGCCTGTAGCCAACAGGCTGGCCTTTGCAACAAAGCCTCCGGGGTCAAAAGAATGCTTCGTCCGCCTGCGTAGAGCGATTGGATGATACCGCTCCTCAAGCCACCCATGTGCACAAGAGGTGTCCACGTGAGGCGCGTAGGGCAAAGCGCAGAACTTTCTTGGTAATGGCGCTCTCCGGGCAAAAGACCGCCGTGGCTCACCATCACACCTTTTGGCACAGTAGTGGTCCCCGACGTATATTGAAGAAGAGCGAGCGTCGCAGGGGTAATTGTTGGATGCCGCCAGTCCGAAGCCAATTCGTCGACGATGGCCTCCGTTGCCATCCAGCGGAGGCCCCTCAATTCTGCGTGGTCCGGCGCCAAAGTGTCGATCAGGCGAAGCGAGGCAGCTGTGGTCAGCGCCACCACAGGTTGTGCATCCCGAATAATCCGACAAAGCGCTGACACAGTTCGGTGCAAACGAGCGGGATCCAGCGGGTACGTCGGAACAGCGGTAACCCCGCCATAAAAGCAGCCATGAATCGCTGCCACGAACTCTAGGCCTGTAGGATACAGGAGAAGCCCACGTTCGCCCGTGGCCGAGATTGAACCTAGCCAAGCGCCGATGGCTCGGGCGCGTCTGTCGACATCTGCATACGTTAAACTGTACTCTTCTACTTGTCCGTCAGCCAGAAACGTATAGGCAAGCTGATCGGGTTGTTCCATCGCTCTTCGACGCATGAGTTCAACAATAGTGGTCGGGGGTCGGCCAGGGTTCGATTGGTCATGAAAATTGGTAACCATTGCTGACTCCTTTGCTTATGCGCGACTCGGGTCAGGTGCCGGACGGTATGCGCTCGCACTTCCGCGGAGGCGGTTGCTCAGCATGATGGCAATCGCTGCGCAGAAGGCCGGAGCTGCAGCGGCAAATAGTATTTGTTGCGGCGTCCACGCCATGGACAACATGACCCCACCCAATACCGGGCCCACGACCGAGCCAATACGGCCGACGCCCAGTGCCCAACCCACACCTGTGGATCGTATTGAGGTTGGATAAAAACCTGCAGCGAGTGAATTCAGGCCGGCTTGTGCGCCCGCGACGGACCCTCCTAAAATCAACGACACAGCCATCACGAGTGGGAGAGAGCTGGCCACTAAAGCGAGCGACCAAACCAACAGAATGCACATGCTGAAGTCCGCCAGAAGCACTATGTAGGCGCCGCATCGAGTCACCAAGGGTCCTTGCACAAGGCTACCAATAATGCTGCCCAAGCTGAAGATCGAGACGGCTGCTACTCCCGCCGAGATTGGCATGTTGACTTGCCGCAAGAGCGATGGTAGCCAGCTGACGATAAAGTAGAGAATCAGAAGATTCATGAAAAACGGTACCCACAAAAGAATTGTCCCAGCGGTGCGACCTTCGGTAAACAAATACTTAACCGACATACCTGGGCGCGCATGGTCCTGCGAGGTTTCTCGGCTGACGGACACGTTCGCGAGCTCGGGCGAAATCCGACCCATGATCCGGGCAATTTTCACTTTGTCGGCCCCGCGCACGCTTAGAAACCGCACTGACTCCGGAAGCCATTTGATCAATACGAACGCAATTCCAAACGGCAGGATCCCACCAATATAGAACACCGATCGCCAGCCCCACCTAGGTATCATCACCGAGCTGACGAGACCGGCGACAACGAGGCCTAGCGGCATCCCGCTCGTGATGAAACACACCACCACGGGAACCAGCCGCTTCGGGGCGTACTCGCATGCCAGAGCGACTGCGTTGGGGATTGCGCCACCAAGCCCGAGGCCGGTCAAAAAGCGCAAGATTAGCAGCTCATTGAAAGAGGTTACACGAGCGGTAAGCAACGTGAAGATCGCGAACATCAGCGTGGAAAGTACGACCGCCCATTTTCGACCCCAGCGGTCGGCGACCGGTCCCATGCCCATGGAGGAGATCATCAAGCCGAAGAGGGCGCCACTGAAGACAGGCCCGAAAGCCTTAAGTGGAATACCGAGAGTCTCCGAAATCGACGGCGCGAGAACCCCGATGGACTGTGTGTCGAAGCCGTCAAGAACGATGACCAAGCAGCAAAGCAGGATCGTTAAGACCTGGAAACGCCCCAGGGGCCGCTCGTCCATTACTTCGCTGACCGTAAGCGTGTGAGGTCCTCTATCCATGATTTTCTCCCAGTCTGAGCTTTTCGCTCCTACGTAATCTCCCGCTCCGCAATCTTCTACGAGTTCCTCTCATGCCATTCCAAATGGAGAGTCATCCGTCGTCGGCCCGTGAAATGTGTCGGCTCTTTCACCTCGTCTCCTATTACTCGATCAAGGGACACGTGAAATCTTCACACTAGTGAGATAGTCTCTAGCCAATGCGTCACCTACATGACGGTACTACAGTGCTGGCCGGCCATGAATCAAACGATGGACCACCGCAGCTGATATGTATTCAGCTGTACCGACATACGATTGGCAAGCAGCTAAACACTTTTGAACGAACGCATGCTCTCCCACTAGGACAGCAGTGGTGACACACAGTCTCTCTCAATCTTAACTGCGACCGAACGTTGCAAGAGGGTTACGGAAACTACGAATCTGGAATAAGAACCTCCACTTAGCACACAACCCCTTAATCCCCGGAGCGGTCCACCTCGTATCATTACTAGCTGCCCAGGCTCAATGAAAGGCCATGGCAAGAGTTCAACCCTCGACTGCACCAGCTGTTTGACCGCCTCAATCTGATCGTCAGGAATGGGTGTGGGGGACTTGCTCCTCCCGAGGATGCGTATGACTCCCGGCGTCGTGACTACCATTCCGCAGCTGTGACTCGCCAAGTTGCACTTACAAAATAGATAACCTGGGAATAAAGGCAACTGAGTATCGTTGCGCCCCTTAAACTCTGGGGTGTCCGCTCTACGCAAAGGGAGAAACGTCTCATAGTTCTTGTAACGCAAGATTTCTTCAACTAGGCACTCATGTCTCGACCTTACGTGAAGTGCGTACCAAACTGTGTGGCCAGTCTCCATAATAATGTGGTGTGTGACCTAGGTGGCGGCTAGTCCGTTCTCGTGAGCATCAGTTAGGCTCTTAAGTCCGTGTGGTGACTGGCCAACATGGCCGTACCGGGCGGCGAGATCGATGTCGAACTGCCGCACTGAGGTCCCTTTTTATTGCTCCGCAAGCCCGGAGGGCAACCGCCTTGTTGCGCAGGAACGCCCTCCCCCAGAAGAACATGTCCTATCCCACCAAGCGGTATAGGTTTGGTTCTGTAGGACCAGTATTCGCAGCTCGATTGAACATTGCCCATCGTGGGCCGTCCAAGCCGACTCTCCCACATGAGCGAGTCCGAAAGAACTTGGAGTCAGGTGGCGCTGGACCTTATCGAACGAGTCACGCCAACGCACAACCGGTTCATCGAACGCTTCATCTGTTGGAACGGACCGCTCAGCAATTGCTCAAAGTCGTTCGTTGAATAGTGCGTCGCGCCACTTTCTACCTGATCGTGGTGACGGCCGTAGGAGAATTGCACGGAACAATAGGAATGCGGAATCTCCGCAAAGTCGTCACCTCACAGTACCCGCTCTGGAAGAATGCCCTACGTCAATAAGGTTAATGGGATCAATTCGACGCAATTTGCTATCGCTTTCGGTGGCAGCGGCCCAGGTAGGAGTGCGGGGAGAGTCTGCGCGCGTCTTCGGGTGCCGATGTTCCTTTCCGCGGGCTTAGGCGCCAGTTCCGCCGTAGACGCTCCTAGACCTTCTCGAATGGACGTGCAGTGATCGTAATCGGCGAGAGCTGTCCTTGTTAATACGGTGAGAGCCGTTGCACAAATTCCGTAGTTCAGGTCGAATCCTCCCTTAACACGGTAAACGGGAGCCACTCCACACGCAGGAGATTATCTGAATGCGCGGTCGGTGCGAGTGGATTTGCGTTGTGGCGAGTGGAACGCAGGAAGGGTTGGTGCGGCAGATTGCCGGGGAAGAACGCTGGAGTACAATCCTGACGTCGACGAAGAGGCACGGGGACCAGGTCGACCTTCAGCGATTCGAGCGTCGCCAGTTTATTGTTCGTCCTACACGCTTAGCCTCATCCAGGACATAATGCCCGCCACGAGTACAGGATGAGCGAGGCCCATACGTGGTTCGAGCGTCATGGCACTATTAACCGCGCTTAACGCGTGCGCACAGTGTGCAATCCATGGCAGCACCCTCGTGAGACGATAGCGAAGTAAGTGATATGAAGGAACTGCCAACCCGATGTCGGGGAGGAGCGGTCCTAGATGGGCGATCTGATGTTCCACGATTGCCAGATGGTAGCGCGCTCGACAATCGGGCGGTCAGCGCAACGACTGAAGAAAAACGGGTGTCTTGTTCGGTCGGCCTAACGCGATCCTTCTTGCCCGAGGACCGGCTCGAGGCGGCGTTGTCGCCGCATGTCACAAAGGATCGTTAAGTAGGATGGGACGCAGCCTGCACTCCGAGTCGGGGCGTAGCCATCCTTCTAGTAGGTTGCCAGATATGCGCCACCTCGTAGAGTCTGTCGCGTCAGAGCAGCAAGCAAGTTGATTTGTTGCGGATTCCTTGCCAAGAAGGTGAGCCGCGTAGGGCGGCAGCTTGCCGTAATGTGCCAGGCGGCGCCGGCCGTCGCTTCGGCCTCCACCAAACCAAAGGGCGTCTGGCATCCAAACGCTGAAGATTC
>Ga0207051_1143_pt1 | contig 10212 bp, 9 predicted proteins | sample Alteio_BWMinCont_61_FD_153292 | JGI IMG/M metagenome (GOLD analysis project Ga0207051, IMG submission 153292) | Enriched cells from forest soil in Barre Woods Harvard Forest LTER site, Petersham, Massachusetts, United States -... | ecosystem: Environmental > Terrestrial > Soil > Temperate forest >...
CCCGGCGATAAATCCGACCGGGACGAAGACCGAGAGCAGTACGAGTGTGATGGCAATGATCGGCGCCGTGACTTGCGTCATCGCCTTCTTGGCAGCCTCGGCCGGAGAAAGGTTCGGCTCTTCCTCCATCACGCGCTCGACGTTCTCGACGACGACGATCGCGTCGTCGACCACGATGCCGATGGCGAGCACCATCGCCAAAAGCGAGATCGTATTGGCCGAATAACCGAGCGCGACCAGCACCATGAAAGCGCCGATAAGGCTCACTGGAACAGCAATTATTGGGACGACTGTGGCGCGCAAGTCTCCGAGGAAAAGGAACACCACGATTGCGACGAGAATGAAGGCCTCGAACAAGGTCTTGAGGACCTCGCGAACAGTAGCGTTGACGAAAATCGTGCTGTCGTAGGTGACTTGCGCCTGCAAGCCCTCGGGAAAGCGAGCGCGCACCTTGTTAAGCGTTGACTTCACGGCGGCCGCGGTCCGGATGGCGTTTGCACCTGGTGAAAGAAAGATTCCAATCGTCACGGACGGCTGACCATTGAGGCGGCTGTAGCTGTCGTCATTCTGAGCGCCCAGCTCGACGCGCGCCACGTCCCGCAAACGCAGCGTGGACCCATCACGGTTGGCGCGCAGCACGATGGCGCCGAACTGCTCAGGACTGATCAGCCGACCTTGCGTCTGCACGTTGACCTGGAACTGCTGATTATCGGGGACCGGACGTGCTCCGATCCGGCCGACCGGCGCCTGAACATTCTGGGCCTGGACGGCCTTGATGACATCGGACGGCGAAAGACCGAGGCTGGTCAACCGATCCGTGTCGAACCAGATTCGCATCGAGTAACTGAGCCGGCCGAACAGGAAGGCCTGCCCGACACCTGGCGTGCGCGACAACTCGTCGATGACATTGATGGTTGCGTAGTTGGTAATGAAGAGGGGGTCGTATTTCCTGTTTTCGCTGTAGAGCGTCACGAACTGCAATATCGACGTGGATTTCTTCTGGACCGTCAGGCCTTGGAGCTGAACCTCCTGGGGCAGCTGCGCGAGCGCCGTCTGGACGCGATTGTTGACGTTGACCGTATCGATGTCGGGATTGGTGCCAAGCTCGAAACTTACCGTAAGGGTGTACGAGCCGTCATTGCCGCTCGTACTCTTCATGTAGATCATCTTGTCGACACCGACGACCTGCGCCTCGAGCGGCTGCGCCACGGTCGCCTCAAGCACTTCCGCGGAGGCACCTGGATAAATCGCGGTGACCTGGACCTGGGGCGGTACGATATCGGGGAGCTGCGCGACCGGAATCCGGGTAAGGGCCAGGAGCCCGCCCAGCGTGATGGCTATCGCGATGACGATCGCGAGCCGTGGCCGATCGATGAAGACGGAGGAGATCATGAGCGTCAGCGCCGGGTGGCATTGTACGATACGGGCGCGGGCGCGACTGGCGAGTCGGGTCGCGCCCTCTGAACTCCCTCGACGACAACATGCTCTCCTTCCTTGAGGCCATCAACGATGCCAGCCGTCTCCGGTGTCGACTGGCCGAGGCGCACGCGGCGCTGGCGGGCGATATTCCTATCATCGACCACATACACGTAAGTGCCCTGCTGGTCGGACAGGATAGCGGGGCGCGGCACGGCGATGACCTGTCGTGGATCGACTGATTCAAGTAAGACAGTTACAAACTCGTCGGCTACGAGCTCGCGAAGTCTGACGCCTCCCGCTGTCTGTGACTTGAGGATCGGATTCGCAATGACTGCACGGAAAGGCAGTGTGTCGGTGTCCAGTGCGATCTTGTTGTCGACAAAGTCGAGCTTGCCAGCTTCGGAGTAGACCCGTCCGTTCGAAAGGCGAATTCGGACCTTCAGTGCATCAAAACCGCCTTTGTCGGCGTACTGCTCGCGCAACTCGATGGCACGGCGCATCGGAACTGGAAACACCACGTACATTGGGTCCTGGCTGACAATTGTTGCCATCGTGCCGGATGACGGGCCGACCACATTGCCCGGGCTCACCAAGGCGGCACTGATCCTGCCGTCGATGGGAGAGCGGATTTCTGTGTAGTCAAGATTGATCTGTGCCACCTCGAGCTGCGCTTGCGCGGATTTTAGCTGGGCTGTCGCGACACGCTGTGTTGCCTGCGCATTATCGACGGCCTCTTGTGTGCCGGCATTTTTCTGCAGCAACTGCTGCTTGCGCCACAGCTCGGTATTGGCGTTCTCGAGCTGAGCTTCAGCCTGCGCGACCGCCGCCTTCTGCAGGTCGACGGCCGCCTGAAAGGGTGGTCTTTCGAGGGTATACAGCACATCATCCCTCTTGACCTCGCTACCATCGACGAAAGGCTTCTTCTCTACGAAGGCAGCAATGCGCGCCACAATGTTGACGCTGAGGACTGGCTCTATCCGGCCGTTGAAGGTATCGCTCTCGATCATCGGCCGGCGTTCCACCTTGACCACTCCAACCGCAGGCGGCGCAGCAGGCACGGTCTGCGCCATTGCACACGGACTGGTCAAAGCGATGGCAGCGCAGAGAGCCAAGCGAAGCGGCTCATAAGCGTACCTCGCGCTGATCGTCAGCAGCAACGCCCGCCGGAGGATCGCGTCAGCTCGCTTGACAATTGGCTTCGTCTCGATCGAGTCCGAGCGAACTTCGCTCTGCACGGAGTCCGCGATCGCCGCAAACGAGAACCGGATCATAGGTTTCGTCTCATTGCTCGGCCGCAGCGATCCAAAAAGGCCTCCTTCGTAGTGAAGCAATGGAGAGACACCTGGGTCATGTTGAGCCCAATTGCATAGAGAAGAGTTAGCGACGATGCGGGCGCCTCTACGGAACAGCTCCAGAATAATTTTCGGTTCTAAAAGTCCGGACCACGCATCCCCACCGTATAGGCTTCGTGGCGCGCCAAGTTCAGCAACGCCTAGCGAGGGGCTCGGAACCGACAGGCGAACCGCCCTATCCATCGTCGCACGGGACGGCAAGATCGCGGCTCTTGCGCTTACCGCGACTCGCCGCCGCCCGTATGACGCCGCTGTGCCGGAACGTTCGGCAAACACGATTCTCAGTGACTCAAAGCGGCGTCTAGGTTGTTCAAGACCCCGAGCTGAGCAAAGATCACCGACCCCTCCGGGTAGCAGTCGAAGCGTTTGATCTTGCCGTCTTCGAGTTCGAACACGTCGCAGCACGGGGCGTCCATTTTCTTACCCGTGGCACGCAGCTCGCCGAAGGGAGTCTGCAGCGGGCCATCGTGAGTGCCCTGCAGGGCCAGTTGCACCACGACGACATTCCCATCGGCATAGACGCGATATAGTTCGCGGTGCATGGTGGAAAACGCCGTGCCGTAGTTGCGGACCGGGTCGGCGAGGGTGCGACCACGGTAGGTCGCACCCACCGAATTGTCCGTGAACACCCCATCGGGCGTGAACAGGCTGATCCAGCCCTCCAGATCTTTGCGTTCGGCAACCGCATAGGCGTTGCGAACAGCGGCTTCATTCTTATTGATCACGAGCTACTCCTCTGGCTTGGGGACAGGCCATGCAGCTTGCATGGCCAACTTACGGTTCTCTACGGCATCTGCTTGCCGTCCTTGTCGAAGGATGAGATGTAGACCCAGAGATTCTGGGCTTCGGTCGGGTTCTTGATCCCGGTGAACGCCATCTTGGTGCCCGGGATCATCGCCTTCGGGTCCTTGATGTAGTCGAGAAACTGCTCCTTGTTCCACGTGATGCTAGAGTTCTTGTTGGCATCGGAATAGCTGTAGCCCTCTGACGTGCCGGACTTGCGGCCGTCGAGCCCGTTCAGCTCGGGTCCGACCTTGTTCCTAGCGCCGGCGCCGATCGCGTGGCAGGTCATGCATTTGTTGAAGGAGGACTTGCCGGCGGCGACGTCCAGCGCCGGCGACGGAGGCTGCGGCCGTCGAGGCGGCAACGACCAGGGTGCTGAGAGTCAGTTTGTTCATGGCGGTGGGCTCCTCGTTGCGGGTGACGTCGCGGTGACTCTATGACGGGCCTTGCAGCGCAGCCTTCACGCGCGCGGGTGACATTGGAAGATCGCGAAGTCGCACGCCGGTCAACGCGAAGAAGGCGTTTCCAACCGAAGCCGCGATAACCGGGCCCACTCCCTCGCCCCCGCCGATTGGTGGATTATCGCTCGCGATCACTTCGACCTTAATCTCAGGCGTTTCCTCCATGCGCAAAGGCTCGTAGTCGGTAAAGTTTGATTGCTGCACGTGGCCGCCTTTGATCGTGATTTCCTCGCGGAGTACGTGGCCCAGATCATAAATGATGCTGCCCTCTACCTCGGCAATGAGATGCCGCGGTTGAACTGAGAGGCCGCAGTCCATCACGACCCAGAAATTAACCACCTTGATAACGCCGGCACCGCGATCGAGAGCGATTTCGGCAATTCCGGCCATAAGCGTTTCGTCCTTCTCCGCAAACGCTATTCCCAGCGCCGTTGTATTTCGCCTCGTTCCCCAATCGGCAAGCTCCGCAACGCGCTCAAGGCAACGCGTCGCGCGCGGGCTTGCTTTTCGTGTCATCCCAAGACGGAATTCAAGCGGGTCCTTCCCTAGGGAGTGCGCAATGTCGTCCATGAGGCTCTCGCTTGCGAATACGTTGGGACCAACACCGACACCCCGCAATGAAGCGACGCGCGCGCGACTAACCTGTCGGGCAAATTCAGCGCGCCGGTGCGGGATGCCGTAGTGCTCAAGCACCGTGCCCTTCATTAGAATTAGATCCTGGCGACCCATAGCATCGAACGCTTTCTCGCCGACCATGGTCACCACGACAGACTCGCCGACCACGCGATGATGCCAAGCAATAATCGCACCTGACGAGTCCAACCCTGCTTCAATATATTGCGCCGTCATGGGCCGGAACTTTCCAGCCTTCGTGTCGTCTTCGCGACTCCAGATGACCTTTACCGGCTTCCCTACGGTCTTTGAGAGCCGCACGGCATCAAGCACGACGTCAGGAAAATTGCGGCGGCCAAAGCCACCGCCTATCCAATGCTGGTGGAGCGTTATGCGATCCTCCGTCGTGCCGAGGATCCCGGCCGCCGCGCTTATCTCAAAAGAGGGCGACTGCGTCCCGGTCCAGATTTCTGCCGACTTCCCGTCGGCTGTGACCCGCGCGGTGGCGCTCAGTGGCTCCATCTGCGCGTGGTACACATAGCGAGTATAGAACTCGCCGGTGATTATCCTTGGCGCGGTCTTGATTGCCGTCTCAACGTCACCCGCGGCGAACCAGTCGACGCCGCGTTGGCCCTTGTCTCGGGCGACGGCGGCGAACTCATCAAGTCCACGTTCGCTGTCAAAGGTGGCGCCGGGCGCGTCGCTCCACGTCACCTGGAGCAGTTCCTTGGCAGCCTGCGTGGCTTCGACACTCGTGCCAATCACGCCAACACCTTCGGGCAGCTTTACCACATGGGTAACGCCCGGCGACGCACGGGCCTTGACATCATCAACCGCCGTGGGCGCGCCACCCTGATACGGTGATTGTAGAACTGCCCCGTAGAGCATGCCCGGCACCTGCGCATCTATCGCATAGATCGCCGCGCCGCGAACTTTGAGCGGAACTTCGACGCGCGGAACCGCTGTGCCGATGAGGCGGAAGCTTTTTGTCGGCTTTAGATCGTTTTCTGCGATTTCCGAGAAAGCATTCGGCAGGCTCGCAAAAGTGGCAGCCTCACCGTAAGTCATGCGTTTCTCGGCAGACCTGTGGATGACCATACTTGGCTCGGTCTGCAGCGAGGACCGAGCTACACCCCATTTCCTGGCGGCGGCCTCCAGCAGCACGCGGCGCATTTGTGCGCCAACGATGCGCAGCGGCGTATAGTACCCGCGCACCGTCGCGCTCGAATGGTAGGCGAGCGCACCATAGTTGGACGGGTTTCCAAATTTCTTTGCGTCCATTGGCGAAAGAACCACGTTAACGCGTGACCAATCAGCATCAAGCTCCTCGGCTATGATGACGGCCAGCGTCGTAAAGCTGCCGTTCCCCATTTCCGCGGCCGGCGACATGATTGTTATGGCGTTATTGGGCGCGATAGTGATCCAAGCATCCGGCGGGAAGCCTTTACCGTCCGCCTTCGCGATCAGGCGCGGGACAGGAGCTAACGTGAGCGTAAAGACCAATCCGGCAGTTTCTACGAAAAAGCGACGCCGTGTCAGACCGGACGAGGATGTGGCCTTCTGCGTGGTCATGTTCAGCCCTCCCGTGCCGCGCGCTGGATTGCGGCAATGATGCGGAGGTAGGTACCGCATCGGCAGAGATTGCCGTTCATGTTCTCGACGATCTCGTTCCGCGTCGGACTCCTGTTCGACGCGAGTAGTGCGGCTGCCGACATGATCTGGCCGGACTGGCAATAGCCACACTGTGGCACCTGTTCCGCAACCCAAGCCTTTTGCAGAGCGTGCGTACCGTTGTGCGACAGTCCCTCGATCGTCGTAACCGCGTGGCCGTCGACTTGATCCGCTATCGTGGCGCATGCCCGTACCGGCTCACCGTCGAGGTGCACCGTACACGCGCCGCAAGCGGCGATGCCGCAGCCGAATTTGGTGCCGGTGAGTTTGAGATGCTCACGGAGAATCCAGAGAAGCGGTGTATCAGGTCCGACATCGACCTCTTTATGCTCGCCATTTAGCATGAAGGCGATCATTGCGGTCTCCTCACGAAGAAAACTCCCGGCGAAAAGCTGCTGTTCGACGAAGGCGGTGACCCGCGCGGCATTTTCCGATCGACCAAATTGCAGATCGACCGCGCTTAGCCATGAGCACGCTAATCGCTGCCGACCAATGTGGATTGACCGATTACGGCATTCGTTGACAAAAAACGGCGCCGGAAGGCTCGGGGAAGTCCCGTTGGACACAGAATAAGCAACTACAGATGTTCGACCGCTATATGTTCTCTGCGCCAATACGATGATCGAGACGTGGAGATCGGTTGATTCTGCACGAGCCGTTGAGCGGATGCGCAAAGTTGGGACCGCCCCGTCCTGAAAATCGATGGTAATAATTCTGGCAGTCGCGGGGTCGGATTCTTCGCTCCATTGAGGATGACATTATGATGCGCGGGAAAGGCACTATTATGAGCCATGCAATTCCCGATCTGATGTCGGTCAATCTGCTTCGTATCTTCAACGAACAGAATCGCCGGCGCCGTGCCGCCGCCATCAGGGCGATGTACGCCAAAGACTGCTTTTTTGCCGATGCGATCGAATCCGTGTCTGGTTGGGATGGAGTACACGACAAGGTGGACCGCCTACACGCTGCGTATCCCGGGTTCGTTTTTCAGCCGAGCGGGCTGGCCGTCGCACATCACGGCTTAGCATGTCAGCGATGGCGGTTCGGGCCACCGGACGCCTGCGATGCCATCACCGGCATCGATGTCGCCTTCTTTGAAAAGGGCTTCATTAAAGCCTTATATGTCTTCGTTGATGGGGGTCCCTGTGCAAGCCTCGCGCGCTGATGGCCGCTTTCCGTGTGATCTCGATTTAGTTCAGCTTCGTCGATCTCGGCGCCAGAATCCTGGAGAAACACCAACGATGCTTCGAAAGACTCGGGTAAAATGGCTTTGCTCGGAAAAGCCGGTCACCAATGCAATTTGTGCCAGCGAAAGTTCTCCATCAAGGAGAAGTTGTTGAGCCCTATTAATTCGAAGGTTCATCTGCCACTGATGCGGGGCCAATCCCGTGGACGCCTTGAACGCTCTTCCGAACTGAGATTGAGATAGTCGTGTTATCTCCGCTAAATCGCGCAGCCGAACGCCGGTCGACAGGTTAGCCTCCATGAATTCTTTCGCCCGATTGAGTTGCCACTGCGCCAGTGTGCCTTGTTTCTTTTCTTGGACTTGATCCCTTCCGAAACGCAGAAAACCAATGACTAAGGCCGTAACCAGGCTGTCTCCGTATAGATCGGAATGGTCGCCTGGCTGTGTGCATTCAGCGGCGAGCAACGAACCAATTCGAAATATGCGCTCATCGAAGAACTGAAGACGTGGCGTCTCGGTTTGCTTGAGATCGATGCTTTCACCCAATATTGGTTCCAAAGAGGGAAAATCAAAGACAAAATCCGCCCCTCGAACACTGCGAACATTATTCGTATATCCCCAAACCTGCATACCCGCTGGCGCGTAGTCGATGTGTTGCGGGCCCGACCAGTCGGACTGAGATGGCTGATTGATCTTCGTCCGTGGCTCAACACGTCCGCCGATCTGCTCCAAAACGATTGCCATCGTGTTCTGACGGGGTGATACATCATGCCAGGCCCTGCCGGGGGAGCACGACATGTCCTTGACGGACACGATGACGCCATTCCAAGTCCGGACGTCGCGCCTCAGAAGCTGGACGCCGTGCGTAGATTCTAACTTCAACTCGGAGCCTTCGTGCATAGCAGGCGTCCTCACGACTAAACCCTGAATCCTTTTTGAATTAGGACGTCGCCTATTTCCGGTTTGAGCTACTCACAAGATACGCTGTTTACGGCGCGTTTCCCAGACCGCATGAGAAGCATAAACGGGGTATCCTCAGCCGTGGGGCTTAGAGAAGGTGAAACGATACAAGGCTCTAAGTCAACTTTAGCAAGGTGCAAAGGTAGAACGCCCTCGGCACGCTGATCAACATGTCCGGGACCTGACATTACCCTCAATTCCAGCGCCGGGATGGAACCAAATCCGGCGGCGAACCTTACCTTTTCCGGGATGCTGAACGCATGACGGGGATGAGGCAGCGATGTATCGAGGCGCGCTAGCTATGGCCGTTGTGTTTTCGGCGGCCTCAACAATCGAGGCCGAGACGGGGCTGGCGTCTTTCTACGGTGGTCGAGGACACCACGGAGAGATGACTTGCGCTCGTCGCACCCGGCCATTTGGAAGTATCGTACGATTTCGCGCGCCGGCCACTCCGTACATTGCCGCATCAACAATCGTGGACTATTCGTTCGCGGTAGAGTTATCGATGTGTCGATAAGCGCAGCGCGCGCGCTCGGCATGATGCGTTGCGGAGTGGTTCGGGTTTCAGTTGAGTAATCGTTTCAAATCGAGAATGCCCTCCTCGTGCGAAATTTTGATTTGTCGTGCTTGGCCCAGCGCAATGGTGACAGGATTTCACGTTGTTGAGAGTTCGGCCGCTCTGCTCGATCGTGGGCCAAAGCAACGGTCGTTTTGCCAAGCGGTCACCGAACGTCCGCTTCGCGCCAACAGCGGCCATTCGCTAGTCGAATGTTATGGAGCGTTTGCGCCCGGCCGACTGATAAGGTTTCTACTATTTCCTTATCAATCCGCGAACCGACTCCATTTGCGACCAAACCTTATCGGTGCGCGTGGACGGCAGCACTCAATGCTACACCTTGCATGCGCCAAATCCACCATAAGTTCCCCGAACGACATGATGTGTCGCGACATTATCCCACCCCTCACCCACAAACCCCTTGTATGATCTGTGCCGAGATCGCGCTTAGAGAATCTGAGACAGAAACCGCTGTGTGCGTTCATCCCTGGGCGCGGCGAAGAACGTATCCGGCGGTCCATGCTCCACGATCACGCCGCGGTCGGTGAAATAGACGTGATCGGCGACTTCGCGGGCGAAATTCATCTCGTGTGTGACAAGGATGCATGTCATCCTGTCCTCCGCGAGCTCGCGGATGGTAACGAGCACCTCTTTGACGGTCTCCGGATCGAGGGCCGCCGTGACTTCATCGAACAGCATCACGTCTGGCCGCATCGCGAGCGAGCGTGCAATCGCCACTCTCTGCTGCTGTCCGCCGGAGAGCTCACCGGGATAACTGTCCTCCTTGCCCGCGAGTCGCACCTTGGCCAGCAGTGCCCGGGCGCGAGTTTCAACCTCACGGCGGTCCTGGCCGAGAACATGGATCGGGGCCATCATCACGTTCTGAAGCGCCGTCTTGTGCGGAAAGAGGTTGTACTGCTGGAAGACCATTCCAACCTTGCGGCGCAGCGCAAGCTTGTCGAGCTTTGGGTCGGATACGTCGATGCCCTCGACCTTGATGCTGCCGGCCGAGATCGGCTGCAGCGCGTTGATGCAACGGATCAGTGTCGACTTGCCCGAGCCCGAGGGGCCGATGATGCAGATCACCTCGCCCTTGCGGACCGACAGGCTGATGCCTTTCAGGACCTCAAACGTGCCGAATGATTTCCGGACATCGACGCAATCGATAATCGGCTGATCTGGCGTCCAACTAGAGGCCATGGCGCGGCTCCT
>Ga0207051_1147_pt1 | contig 10015 bp, 10 predicted proteins | sample Alteio_BWMinCont_61_FD_153292 | JGI IMG/M metagenome (GOLD analysis project Ga0207051, IMG submission 153292) | Enriched cells from forest soil in Barre Woods Harvard Forest LTER site, Petersham, Massachusetts, United States -... | ecosystem: Environmental > Terrestrial > Soil > Temperate forest >...
TTAGCCGACGCATGCCGAGGATGTTCGAGTCCTGAAGCTCCAGAAAGCTTCAGGACGAGTTTCCGAGGCACCGAGTGACCGAGGACCGTCGGCGTTAAAAAATCGACCGTGGAGCAAAAAGAATAATTTATCACTTACAAACATGCAAGGCATATTCTTTCTCATAAAGTGTTAAAATTTGTGTAAGACCTGTTTTAGCCTTCCACCCTAACTGCTTGTAGGCCTTATCACAAACCACCGGGGAAAATAAAACTTTTGAGGAGCTCTTGGAGATATTTAATTTAGATGATGAATTCGACATCGTAATGATTGCCCGGGCCAATCGCTCTAAACTGACCGGTTCTTCATGGGCGATATTAAAAACACCGCTTAAGGTCTCATGGCTAATGAGGGCTTCTATGGCATCAACCAGGTCTTCAACATACACAAACTGCATGAGAGTGTCTGCAAAATGGATAATATCCAAAGCTTGATTGGCCTTCGCCTTTTGAAAAAAAACCGGCAATACCGCTTTAGGGGATTGTCCCCAACCCATCACATTGACTGATCTTAAAATAACCAATGATTCTTTTTTTAAAAAAGCGCGGCATACTTCTTCCGCCTTTAACTTACTTTGTTCATAGGCGCCTTGCGGGCTCAACGCAGATTCTTCGGTAAGAGGCAGGCCTTCATTCTTATAAACCTTTGCCGTCGATAAAAAAATAAATTTTTGCGTATCAACAGCTTGTAGTAAATTTTTGGTCCCTTCAACATTAACGGTCGTATAAAGGTCCGTATCTTTGGCACCGACATTAGTTATATTATACGCCGCCAAATGGATGACAAAATCAAAAGATGTTTTCAGCGAAAATGGCTTGGCTAAATCCTGTTGATAGTAATCCTCAAACCCACGGGCGGAATCCAAAGGGCCTTTAAGGGAAAGACCAAAAACCCGATGGCCCAGGGTTCTCAGACGTGAAGATAATCTCCGCCCGATAAAGCCAGTGGCACCTGAGACTAAAATATTCATTTTAAAGTATCTTTCATCTCCAACTGCCGCATCAAGACTGTTGCCTTGTATAAAGAATCAAAGGAACCCGCATCAGTCCATGGAGATTTCAAAACAGAATAAGTCAAAAGGCCGCGGGACACGTACCAGGAAAGCACATCCGTGATTTCATATTCGCCCCGCGGACTTTTTTTCAATTGTTTTAAATGCCCGAAAACATCCGGCAAAAACATCCAAAGGCCGGTATTTACATAAAAAGACTTAGGGACTTTCGGCTTCTCAACGATGCTGACAATCTTATTGCCTTTGAAGCTCACCACTCCGTAATTTTCAGGGTCCTTCACTTTGGCTATTAAAATTTTCGCTTTAAAATTCTTCTTCTCTTTTTTGAAATTTTCCACAAAACAAGAAACATCTTCAGTGACCACATTGTCCCCCAAGATCACCATAAATTCTTCATCCCGGACAAAATCTTCAGCTAATAATAAAGCAGCACCGGTGCCGCCGTTGCCTTCCTGGATCTCATAACTAAAATGCGCCCCCCATTCCTTACCCGAACCTAAGAGACGAAAAAAGTCCCCGATATGCTCTCCTCCGGTGACTATAAGGATTTCTTTGATGCCCGCATTGATTAAAGCCTCAAGAGGGTAATAGATCATCGGTTTTTTATAAACCGGCAAAAAATGTTTGTTTGTCACCTTAGTCAGCGGCCGCAGCCTGGTGCCCGTGCCTCCGGCAAGCAAAACTCCACGCATCATTTAACCTTTCTCAGGACCCCAAAAACCTTTGCTATAACGGGGATCAAGATTGTCTTTAAGCGGTCTCCACCATTTTTCATTCTCAAGATACCATGCCACTGTTTTTTTTAGTCCTTCCTCGAACCCGACCTGGGGCGACCAACCCAGGCTTTGTAATTTTGATGAATCCAGGCTATAGCGCATATCATGCCCCGGACGGTCCTGGACAAATTTGATCGAACGCTCGTCCTTGCCCATAAGGCCCAAAAGTTTACGGGTCAGTTCGATATTTTCACATTCCTGTCCGCCGCCGACATTATAGACTTCCCCGTTAATGCCGCGTTCAACCAATAGCTTGATGGCACGGCAATGGTCCTCAACATACAGCCAATCACGCACCTGGCGGCCGCCGCCAAAAACCGGGACCTGGACACCATCGACAAGATTGGTGATGAATAACGGGATAATTTTTTCAGGATACGCATAGGGCCCATAGTTATTGGACGCCCTGGTGATCACGACCGGCAATTGATATGTTTCGAAAAAACTATAGGCCAAACGTTCCCCGCCAAGTTTTGATGCCGCGTAAGGATTGCGGGGCTTGACTTCAGAAGTTTCTTTAAAACTGCCTTCCAGGATATGCCCATAGACTTCATCTGTTGATATTTGAATAAAGCGTTTAAGATTTGATTGCCTACGGGCCTCCTCAAGGAGCGTATAAACGCCGAAAATATCAGTTTTTATAAAAGACTGCGGATCATCGATCGAACGGTCCACGGCGGCCTCGGCGGCAAAATTAATGACGACCTGCGATCCTTGCATGGCCGCTTGCACAGTCTTTGCATCACAAATATCGCCCTTGATAAATTCGAAATCAGCTTTTGTTTTAAAATCCTTTAAATTTTCTATGTTCCCCGCGTAAGTTAATTTATCAAGAACACGGACATGGACATTTTCCTCTGTCGCGTAAAGATGCCTGACAAAATTACTCCCGATAAACCCGGCGCCGCCGGTAATCAAATATCTTATTTTAGTGTCTTTCATGGTTTTCAGCGCTCCTGGTGTAGGCAACGGTCATTCCGAACAGCACCCAAAATAATACAGCATTATAAGGGAGTTCTAAAATAACAAGAAAATTAGCCATGACCATCCAATAGACTAAAATGCTTAATAAAAAAATTCCCGTAACTGAATGCCTGGCCATAAAAAACTTGAGTAAGTGAATAAAGGTCATAGCCATACCGATGATGATCAATACTCCTATAATCCCGGCCCTATAAATCATATGAAAATAAGAATTATGCGGAGCGATCCAACCGTCCCGGCTCCATTCCGATTGCCCCCAATTTAAAATTTCCAATGATCTGGAGCGTTGAGGCTTACCAAAACCCACACCCCACAAACTGTGCGTCTGAACTAAATCGTCCCACATATCCTCCCAAATATACCAACGAAACATGATGTTGCCGTAGACGTTTCCTAATTCGCGTGGTGCGTTTCGCATCTTCATAGGACCGGCTTTAGCAGAATGTCCTGCCTGATCCACGCAAGGAATAGTTTTAGTAGAATGACCTGATTGGACCACGCCAGCATTGGCATTAGCAGGATGACTGGATTGGACCACGCGGGCATTGGCATCAATAGTATGACAAACCTGCACTGCCCCTGACGATGCGGCGTTTTGCAGGAAACTAAAACTTCCGGACCTGACTCGCCTATCATCAACATTATCATCATATAACTTGACCGGAAAGGACGGCATCACATAACTGCCTTTACGGGCATCAACGAAACTCTTATTTTTATAATAATGTTGTAGTAACTCCGCCGGCATCGTCAAGGACTTAACAGAATTTGGATCAGAGAAATACTTTACTCCCAGGCCTATAAATATCAAAACCCCCGTAAAAATGATCAGGCGATAACGCAGTTTCCAATTAAATATCGCAAAGATCAGAAACGTACTTATAAAAACGACTGCTGCCAAGCTCCCTGCCAGATGGGAACGGCTGCCGCCAAACATAAATTGAAAATACCATAGGACCAGTGATGCTGCAAGGATCCAACGCAATCCCTTGGAATGTAAACGAAAAATCAAAACCATCGCCAGCACAACGCTCGAAAAATAATAATAAGGTGCTGTTAGTTTCACGCTTAAAGATAAAATCAGCATTATTAACAACGGCCAATAAACCAAAGGGGAAAGGAAAATGCGGCGGTTATAAAATGAATATCCCAAAAGAGCAAAAAAAGCATAATAGAACAAAGCCGCATGACGGAACGCCAAGAAAGTCCCATTTCGGGTCCCGCACCATGTTGCCCACAAAATCCAGACAGCATACGCGGCCCAAAGACAATGCCATAGACGCCAACCTCTTGTGATTATCAATTTTACGATCAATAAAATAAAACCCAAAAGAAGACAGGCCTCACCAATAAAAAATGGCAAACCATTGGGAAAGGTCAGATGCAAAACCGCGAAACCTGAAACAAAAATCATGCATAAAAAAATATACAGGCCAATGCTGGTCAATCCTATAAAATCAATAACGTCTGGCCAAAACAGGCTGTTGGGATTCATATACTATTCGACCTTTGCAAAGGCTTTTTCTTAATCGGCCATAGTTTACCTAATATTCGTTTAGCAAGGACGATCCTTTTTTGTCGTTTTAAAAACCGGCATGGGCCATAAATATGCTCCAGCAAATCCATCCCCTCCCGGTATTGTTGTTGAGAAAGCACCTCGGGCGTGTACATTAAACGCCATAACAAAGTGCAAGTATTGTCATCCAAATCCAGCTTTTTCCAATGGCTGATATTGGCACGCATGATCCTGGTCATTTCAGGGATGACTTTGTTGCCTATCTCAAGCCTTGTTGCTGAACAATCATGATACCGTACAGAAACCAGGACCTCGGGGTAATTTACCAGATGATGGCCATCCCGCAAGAGCCTTGACCAAAGATCATAATCAGCCGCGACCTTGAAGGATTCATCGTAACCCTTCAGCCCCTGAATGGTTGTACGCCGCATGAGGCTTCCGACATGGTTGATGGGTGATGCAAAAAAAGATTTAAGTAAAATATCTTCTGCCGTACGTGGAGAATTCAGGACCCTGGAAAATTTTCCTGATGAATCAATGGCCGCGGCCCTTGGGCTTACAACGGCATGATGGGCATCCGCGGCCATCACCTTCAATAAATTTTCTAACCAATGTGACGAAGAAGCGACATCATCAGCATCCATGCGTGCGATATATCCACCGCGGGCCATTCCAAGCCCGAGATTCAAAGATTTCGTCTGGCCTATGTTTTGGGGGTTGGCATGAAGCCTCACCCTGGGATCATATAATGATTGCAAGAACTTTAACGAGCCATCCGTTCCCTTGTCCTCGATGATAAGAAATTCGAAATCCTTGTACGTCTGGGACAAAACACTATTGACAGCCAAGGGCAAATATTCCCCGCCGTTATATACCGTCATTAAAACTGTAATTGAAGGGATATTCATAAAGGCCTCAAAAAACTGTTTTTACGCGGACTTGTGTTGAAAAAATCTATCATATTCTGCGTTGCCTCTATTTCCATCTCACGGCGGGACTCCTGGGTCAACGTTGCTATATGCGGTGTTAAAATGACATTCCCCAGATCACACAGCGGCCCGGCATACGGCTCCTGTTCAAAAACATCCAGGCCTGCACCGGCCAAATGGCCGCTATGCAAGGCCTTAAAAAGCGCGGATTCATCAATCAAGGACCCCCTGGAAACATTGACCAAAAAGGCCCCTTTTTTCATCCGTGAAATTTCATTTTCGCCCAAACAAAAAGGATGGTCGTGAGTGACAGACACATGCAAGGTGACAATGTCCGACTCTGCAAGCACCTGTTCCAAAGGCAATATCTTCACTCCCTGCTCTTTGGCCCAAACCTTGTCCGGACTAATGTCCGCTCCTATCACTTCAATGCCCCATGCTCTTAACAGTTGGGCGACCCTGCGGCCGATACGCCCAAGACCAATGACCCCGGCCTTTTTGCCAAGCAGAAGGTTCCCGGTAAGTCGTTCCCATTTCCTCTCGCGCATCAGCAATGCATGTGCCGTTACCCGGCGTAAAAGATCCAGTATCATGGCCAAGGTCAATTCAGCAACAGGCTGGGTGACCACATCGGGCGTATTTAAAACAGTAATATTTCTTTCTTTAGCCTTCTTTAAGTCGATATTATCTACTCCCACCCCGCAACGGCTAATGCAGCGCAATTTTTTAAGATGTTCCAAAACTTGAGCGTCATAAACTTCCAGTCCTGCTATCACGGCATCAGCCCCTTGGGCAAGGGCCATCAATTGCTCTTGGTTCAAACGTTTTTTTGTCGAGTTCTTCGTTAAGGTCAAACCACTGTCTTTAATGATTTTTAAAGGCCTGTCATCATTTTCAGCAAAACTAGAACTAGCAATAAAAACATGATGTGCCATATCCCTTACGTCCCCAGGAATCCGTTTTGGGCCCTGACATTAAACCCATAATCCTGCTTCGTCGGCTCAATTTGAATTTTCCCGCCAGCCGCCTGTACGATGGCAATTCCTGCGGCCACGTCCCAAAACATGATATCTTTTTCGATATACGCATCTAAACGTCCGCAAGCCACATACGCCATGGATAGCGCTGCCGTGCCTAATAACCGCACTTTTTTATATGTTTTTACGTACTGACAGAATGTGGAAAGGTTCTTTGCTGATAAAGCTGTTTGGCCTGGAAAACCTGTGGCAAGGATTGCCTGTCGTTGGTGCCTGGTTTGACTGGCACGGATCCTGCGGCCATTTAAATTAGCGCCCTTATCCGCCAATCCTGTAAATAACTCGTTTCGGTTGAAATCATAAATAACTCCCAGGACCGGGTGCTCGCCGCGGCATAAAGCAATCGAAACGCATGAAAGCGGGATCTGATGAAAATAGTTGATGGTCCCGTCTAAAGGGTCCACCACCCAATAAAATTCTTCATCCTTTCCCTTTAACATCCCTGCTTCTTCTGACAAAATAGCAAACGGGCTGTGTTTCTTCAAATATTGGACAATACGCCTCTCCGAGAAACGGTCAATGCTCAATTTTAAATCATGCGCTTTCTGTATGTCTATCGTTTTGGGCCTTGCCCTGTTCTTTAACAGGTACGTTCCTGATAATTGAGCTGCTTGCACAGCAATGTGAAGATACTCCTGAATGATGGACATGATTATTTTGCTTCAGCTCTCTTTTTGAAAGTCAAATAAGTTGAAATTAAATGGTTAATGATCAAATGAATGTCTTCCACCGGGCCGTATTGCCCTTGAGGAGTGGCCACAACAAGAGAAATATCACACTTTGATTTTAACTGTCCCCCGTCAAAACCCAATAATCCAACCGTACGGGTACCTTTGGATTTCGCATAATCAACCGCCTTTATTAAATTCCTGGAATTCCCGCTGGCAGAGATCACGACCAGGGCGTCAATGGGTTCAATCACATGTTCTAATTGCTTGCAAAATACCTCTTCATATCCCACATCATTGGCCAGTGCCGTAAGGGAAGCGATATTGCTGGTTAAATCAATCAGACGGAAACCTCCGCCGCCATGGCGCAGGGAACCGGCATGGAAATCATTGACAAAATGCCCGCATGTTGAGGCGCTGCCCCCGTTGCCTGCAAAATAAATCCGTCCCTTGTCCTTTTGGACTTTTTCAAACAGCTGGATGATGGCAGCGATGGTCCCATAGTCCAAAAAATTCAGAAATCCGATTAAATAATCAATATAGGCCTTTGAATATTTCTTTGGATCTTTGTTTTCTTTAAATAAATCATGAAGTGAATTCATTTCATTTTCCTTGAGTCAGGGTTAGGGATATGCCAACGCTTGGCCCAGGCCTTATCCGCATAATAGACGCGATAAACGGTACGCATTGTCTCTAAGGCTTCCTTGCTGCTGCCTTGTTTGATTTTCTTATTATTCAAAATAGCTTCGGCGAAATTAAAAACCTCATCACGCCAGGAATTATCATCGTTATAACGGATCATTTCTTCATACGGATCACCCGCATCTTTGTCCTTGGCATGGACAATGGTGATCGTTTCAGCGCCATAGGACTTGGAATTGGAAAGGATCCCCGACAGGACCAGGGCCCCTTTCGTCAATGTGATCGTCAAATTAAATGAATGCCGCCACTGCGTTGCTGAAGAATGCAGCATGCCGACAACCCCTTCCTTGGTACGCATCAGGGCGTATGCATTATCTTCCACATCATGTTTCCAAAAATCATTGGAAATATAACTATGGACTTCCGTAAATTCACCGGCGAAAAGACGCATCAGATCAACCATATGGATCCCCTGGTCCAGGAATATCCCTCCCCCGGCCAAGGCACGTTTCGTTCTCCAGTCTGAGTCAAAACTGATGATTTTGGATTTCCCGTAAACACCCCGTAAATTAAGGATTTTTCCAAGCTTGCCGCTTCGGATAATACGCTGGGCCTCCCTGACAGAATCGTGATAACGGTGATTAAATCCATACATTAACTTCTGCCGTGGATGCTTCTTTTCACACCCGATCACACGTAAAACATCGGCGACATCCCGTCCAGGAGGCTTCTCGCAAAACACATGCAAGCCTTTTTCTAATCCGGCGATGGTCACCTCAGGGGCCAAATAGTTGGGCATGCAGACAAAAAGCACATCCAAAGGTTCTTGAAGCAATTGTTTATAATCTTTCAGGCAGCTGACTGTTTTTAACTTGGGTTCACCGGGCTTGGCAAATTCCTGATCACAGACTGCCGTCACCTGCATGCGTGGATGCTCATCAATAAACTGATGCCGGATCTTTCCAACCACCCCATGACCGGCAATACCGACCCGCAGCTTCTTGCCCATTTTCTCTCCTGAGACTATCTCTTTATATTAAATACGGCGCCAACAATTGATCGTTGCGTTCCCCTAAACGTTTAGATTCAACTTGGCTCTCCAAACCCACCCAACGCTTGTCTTCGTTACTGCGGTAAAGCGCGTGCAAAAGTCTAATGGTATTTAAACCATCATCAAACTCAACCGGTGCCGGCTGCCCGTCACGGATAGTCTTAACAAGCATTTCATAAACCCTGCGATGGCTCACTCCATAAGCCATCGGCACTTCTTCGCTATAGGTAACCTGGTCGGCAGGCAAGGGCGAAAAGGTCTCCAGTTTATTGGTACAGATCCCGCCCAGCACGGCCAAACCCTTGCTCCCCACGATAGAAACCGAAGCTTCAAAATCATCGGGCCGCGCCGCCATGGTAATTTCAATCTGGCCTAAAGCGCCATTCTTAAATTTTACTAAACTGACACCGGTATCTTCCGCTTCAAGTTTAGCGCCAAGGCGCGCAAACAAAGAATGGACCTCTTCAATTTCTCCTGCTAAATACCGAAGAATATCGATATAATGGATGCCTTGATTAACATGCGCTCCGCCATCCATAGAAAAAGTCCCTCTCCATGGGGCAAGATCATAATAGCGCTGGGGACGGCACCAACGAACCCGTACGGTTGCCAAAACGACTTCCCCAAGCTCTCCTTTAACCAGCGCGGATTTGACCCTTTGAACAGCGCTGTTCAAACGATTTTGATAGACCGGGAATATCCTTACCCCCCTTTTGTCCGCGAGGGCCTTGAGTTGTAAACCATGTTCAACACGCAGCACCATCGGTTTTTCCAAAAGGACATGGACCGGCTTGTGCTCAAGGATATCTTTGACATGCTCATAATGAGCACCCGTCGGTGTAGCCACCACAACCATATCAAGGTCTTCACGATCGAGCATCTGACGATAATTCGTGTACGCGCGTGAACCTGCTTTTTGGGCGTGGCTTTTGGCTTTTTCCTCGATCAGGTCACATGAGGCCATCAATTGTATTCCCTGTAACCCCTTAAGCATGTCCGCGTGGTGAAAAGCAACACGCCCGCAGCCGATTATCCCTAATTTTAACACCTTACTCAACGCCATTTCCTTACCTATTTCCTAATTCACGTTCAATCGTGGCCCAGCCGTTATGGGTTGATTTTAAAACATCCCACATACAATAAAATACTTTGGACAGCTTGCGGCGCCCCGGGAAATTCGGTATCCTTGCATACCAGCCTTGGCCCTTAAGCAGCCATTTCTCAACAATGGCTTTTTCCACCGGCGAAAAAAGGTTTTCAAACTGAATAAAGACCTGATTAGCATAATCCAAATAACCATACAACGCACAGATACTTATCATCTTAACGACCTTGGCCTTGCGCAACGACACATCTGAAAT
>Ga0207051_1148_pt1 | contig 9957 bp, 10 predicted proteins | sample Alteio_BWMinCont_61_FD_153292 | JGI IMG/M metagenome (GOLD analysis project Ga0207051, IMG submission 153292) | Enriched cells from forest soil in Barre Woods Harvard Forest LTER site, Petersham, Massachusetts, United States -... | ecosystem: Environmental > Terrestrial > Soil > Temperate forest >...
TTCGCTCCTAATTATATGGAATTGCGCAACAATATTTTTTCTTCCAAAGGCTGTGACGATAAAACCGGCTCCTTTGTGGTTTCTGAAGTAATCAAGATCTTAAGCGGCAAAAAAATGCGTAAGGACATTGGAGTTTACGGGGTATCAACCGTTCAAGAGGAAGTAGGTTTGCGCGGGGCACGCACCAGTGCCTTTGGGATCAATCCTCAAGTTGGCATTTGCGTGGATGTGGGTTTTGCTTCGGATACGCCGGGAATTGATAAGCGCACCATAGGTGAAGTAGCATTGGGTAAAGGACCGGTCTTGATCCGCTATGAATAACGTTGTTTGATATATGTTTCAAGAATTTCAATAAATTCTTCCTTGATATGATCCCCTTTAAGGGTCTTGAATTCCTTGCCGTCCATGTACACCGGCGCAATGGGGGTCTCAGAGGTTCCGGGCAAGCTGATGCCGATGTCCGCGTGGCGGCTCTCGCCGGGGCCGTTGACAACACATCCCATGACCGCGATTTTCAACTCTTCAATCCCCGGGTATTGCTTTTGCCACAAGGGCATTTTTAATTTGATGTGGCTGTTAATGTCCTGGGCCAAATATTGAAAGTAATTGGAGCTGGTGCGGCCGCACCCCGGACAGCTGGTCACCGACGGAGAAAAATAACGGAATCCCATGGACTGCAAAAGTTCTTTGCAGACGTCCACTTCTTTGGAACGCGGCACATTAGGTTGAGGTGTCAGCGAAACACGGATCGTGTCCCCAATACCCTGCTGCAGCAGAATCGAAAGCGCCGCGGCAGAAGATACTGCCCCTTTGACGTCAGCTCCAGCCTCGGTCAAGCCCAGATGCAAGGCAAAATCACAAACTTGTGCCAGTTTCTGATAAACCGCGACCATATCCTGCAATCCTGACATCTTGACGCTTAAAACCAATTTTTCTTTAGGCAAGCCTAACTTTAAGGCATATTCCGCCGAGCGCAAAGCACTTTGCACCATGGCGTCACGGGTGACTTCGCTAAAATCTTTGGGATTATATGAGCTTGCATTAATATCCATCAGCTCAGTCAACAATTCCTGGTCCAATGAGCCCCAGTTAACTCCGATGCGCACAGCCTTGCCATTATCAACGGCTATTTTTATGATCTGGGCAAAATTATCAAAGTGCGAAGGGCCGCGGCCCATATTACCGGGATTGATACGGTACTTGTCTAATAATTTAGCGGTCCGCGGATTTTTGGTAAGAAGCGTATGCCCGTTATAGTGAAAATCCCCGATAATAGGGATTGTAATGCCTTCCGAACGCAGCCGGCTGATGCCCTCAGCAGCGCCCTTGGCCGCATCATGATCATTGACTGTCCAGCGCACCATTTCAGAACCGGCGGCGATCAATTCCCTGGTTTGGGCCAGGGTCGACTCCACATCAGCCGTGGGCGTGTCTGTCATGGACTGAATACGTATAGGATAATCCGACCCCAAGGACAGAGAGCCAATAAGTACAGTAGGGGTTTTGCGACGATGGACAGGAGCCATAATTTAAATTTACACCTTAAGTAAAAATGATATAATTGACGGGTATTATAGGAAATGTATTACAAAAAAGCAAGGATAAGTGGGTGGCTCGGAATTACAGGATCCACTTAAATTTATGGAAATATATTTAGCTAAAACTCAGGGTTTTTGTGCCGGGGTTGCGAGCGCTATCGACATTGTCGAATTGGCCCTTAAAACCTACGGCACCCCTTTGTACGTCTACCATGACATCGTGCACAACACTTCGGTGGTTGAAGACATGAAAAGCCGCGGTGTCATTTTCGTAGAGGACTTGAGTAGCGTGCCGCAGGGATCACGGATCATTTTCAGCGCTCATGGCATCCCGCCTGACCTGATCAATGAAGCCCGCGAGCGCCGTTTAAAATATGTCGATGCCACCTGCCCTCTGGTGACAAAGGTCCACAAGGAGGCCGTCAAATTTTCTGACCAGCATATTGATACGGTGCTCATCGGCCATGTAGGGCATCAGGAATTGATCGGCACCTCAGGATATGTGCTTCCGGATTTACTTCACATCATCGAGAATGAAAAAGATGTTGAAACTTTAAATATTGATCCTAAAAAATCCGTTGCTTATATCACCCAAACGACATTGTCTGTAGATGAAACCAGAGGCATTATCGAACATTTGAAAAGAAAATTTCCAAAACTCATTGGCCCATTGCGTTCAGATATCTGTTATGCCACCCAAAACCGCCAGGATGCCGTCAAAGAACTGGCCGGCTTTTGCGATATCATTATCATTTGCGGTTCGCCTCATTCATCGAACAGCAACCGCCTGCGGGAAACCGGCGCCCAAATGGGTGTGGAGAGTTTTATTGTGGACACGGCCGCCCAGTTGGATTGTTCAATTTTAAAAGGTAAACATCGGTTAGGTTTGAGTTCCGGTGCCTCTGTCCCCCGTTATCTGGTGGATGAAATAATTGATAAAATAAAATCTTACGCTCCTGAATCCATCGTTCATGAATTCAGCAACCCGGAAAAAAATATTGTGTTTCCGGTGTTACAATTTAAAGAATAGTATGGCGAAATTAATTATCGATAATATCACTTACGAAGTGCCCGATGGAAACTTGATAGACGAAGCCTGTCAGTCGGCAGGTATTCCGTTTTCCTGCAATTCCGGCGTATGCGGCACCTGCCAAATTGAAGTCCTGGAAGGCGCTGAAAATATCAATGAATTAAACAGGGAAGAAACTGAATTAGCCATGGACCGCACCCACCGTTTAGGATGCCAATGCAAAATTTTAGGCGGCACAGTTAAGGTAACATATTAATGTTCATCCTTCAGACAAGCCCCATTGATCCACTCAAAGCAAGGAATATGCATCCCAACCCTGCTAATGGCGCAATAGTCATTTTCGAAGGGACTGTCAGGGCCGATCAAGTCCTTGGCCGCGTGGTCAGCGAGCTTTTGTATATCGCTGATACTGCGTCTGTCAGCGCTGAAGGTGAAAAAATAATCAAAGAAGCCCTGTCTAAATTTTCCATCACTGAAGCGGTGTGCATTCAACGGACCGGCCAATTGAAAACCACCCAAACCGCTGTATGGATCGGCGTATGGGCCAGCCATCGGGATGAAGCTTTTAAAGGCTGCCGCTACATCATCGAAGAAATCAAAAAACGGCTGCTCATCTGGAAAAAGGAATATTATACCGATGGCAGCAGTGCCTGGATCCGCGGGGCCCCTACACCTGCTGTCTCCTGACATGAATATTAAACCCCATGCCCTGCTGTCCGCTTATACAACATTTCAATTAGGCGGCTATTGCCAATCTTTAATCGAGTGTACAACACCGGATGAACTCATCCAAACAATCCAAAAACTTAAAAAAGATAATACTCCTTTCCTGTTGATCGGCGGCGGTTCTAATTTGGTGATCTCTGATCATGGCCTGGACACAACAATCATCCGTTATGTTTCTGCAACTCCCCTGATTGAACGCAAAGATAATGATATCATCGTCTCGGCAAGCTCTATCTTGGATGATCTGGCTCTTTTTTGTGTAGATGAAGGCCTGTCTGGTTTAAATTATACTACCGGAATCCCGGGTACCGTCGGAGGTGCGGTAGTTGGCAATGCCGGCGCCTGGGGCAAGCAGGTTGGAGATGTGTTGAAATCCGCCATTATCCTTGATGATCAAGGCAAAACTAAAACTGTGGGGCCTGATTACTTTGCATTTTCTTACCGTCATTCGCGGCTCAAAGAAACAAATGAGATCATTGTTTCCGTCACTTTTACCATGGCTCCAGGTGATCCTATTGCTTTAGCCAAGGAACGGGCCGAGACACTTAAAATACGGGCTGAAAAACATCCTGATACGCAAACCCAGCCATGCGCCGGTTCTTTTTTCCGCAATATTGAACCTACTTCCAAAGCCGAGCGGCGTCAGTCTTCCGGAGGTTTTTTGGAAGATGCAGGGGCTAAAAATCTTAAAGTCGGCGGCGCCTATGTTTTCGACAAACACGCCAATATCATTATTAAGGGGCCGAAAGCCACATCCCAGGACGTTTTTGACCTGCATTTAAAAATGATGGATGCAGTCAAAAAAAAGTTCGGTTTACAATTGGTGCGCGAAGTGCGTTTTGCGGGAAAATTCAATAATACCCGGCAGGCTGACAATCAAGGTTTTTGGTAACACTACCCGCCGATTTGGTACATTTCAACTTTTGGTGATGGATGGGATTGGTGAAGGATCTCGGATCGGATTTCGGAACGGATTTCTGAATAGCGGTCTTCGCGTTTCATCCAGACCACGCGGACCAAGTGATCTAAAAACTCATCGGTAGCACCACTTCTTAAATGCCCGCCTAAATCCGTGCCGTGAGTAGCAAAAAGACAGGTATACATTTTGCCATCCGCAGATAAACGCAAACGGTTACAGGTGCCGCAAAAAGCCTTGGTCACCGAAGAAATAAATCCAACTTCCCCCTGCCCGTCTTTAAAACGATAAATCTCTGAAGTGTCCCCGCTCTGCGTTCCGCCAATGCGTTGTAAAGGAAACTCAGCATTGATTAAAGAAATAATTTCGCTGGATGGCATTACCTGGGCGTTGTCCCAATGGTTTTGATTGCCAACATCCATGTATTCGATAAAGCGAACGCTATGGCGAGTGCCGCGAAAATATTTGACCAGATCCAAAATGGTATGGTCATTGATCCCGCGCTGGATCACCGCGTTGATTTTAATGGATTCAAATCCAGCTTCCTCGGCCGCACGAATCCCTTCCAGTACGTCTTTAACCGAACCTTTTTCCCCGCTCATCTGGTGAAAAATAGTTTCGTCTAAAGTATCAAGACTTATTGTCAATCGCCCAAGACCCGCGGCTTTCAGGCGTTGTGCCCATTGAACAAGCATGGAACCATTGGTGGTCAAGGCCAAATCTTCAACACCGGGAATAAGTGATAATTGACGGATAAGCTCATCAAGGTTTGGCCGAAGCAGAGGCTCTCCGCCGGTCAGGCGCAGTTTGGTGACCCCAAGACCGACAAAAATCCGCGCCAGGCGCTCGATTTCTTCAAAACTGAGCCATTTCTTTTTATCAAGGAACTCATAGGCATGATGAAATTTCTCCGAGGGCATGCAATATGGGCAGCGGAAATTGCAGCGATCAATTAAAGAAATCCGTAAATCACGTAAGGGTCTGTTTAGAGTATCATTCATAAGTATATAAAGGATAAATTTGTCATTATGAGCGACACTGTCGATTTTAGCCGACGCAGGCCGAGGTCACGAGGGTATTCCGAGCCGTAGGGCGAGGAATGACGAAGATGACCGAGTCCCGAATTTCCAGAGAAATTCGGGACGAGTTTCTGAGGAACCGAGTGACCGAGGATCGTCGGCGTTAAAAAATCGACCCGTGGAGCGAATAATGATAAATTTATCCTTTTCTATTCCGTTGATACAATTTTAGTTTTTTCCAACGCGCCATGCATGGTGTGCCAGGAGAGCACCGCGCATTTGACCCGTGCCGGGTACTGCCAAATCCCGGAGAAAACAGCCAATTTCCCAAGATGATTAGGCTGTTGGTCCGGCTTTAACTCACCAATGGCCAACTTATGAAACTCATCAAATAAAAGATTGGCCTCTTCGATGGTTTTACCCTTAAGGGCCATGGTCATCATGGAAGCTGAAGCTTTGGAAATGGCACAGCCGGAGCCTTCAAAGCTAAGTTCCTCGATGATGCCTTGAGCATTGACCTTCATGTAAATCCACAAATGATCTCCGCATAGCGGATTATAGCCTTCGGCCACGTGAGTGGCTCCCTCGAGTTTTTTAAAATTCCGGGGAGAACGGTTGTGTTCTAAGATTGTTTGTTGGTATAATTCTTCGCGCATAAAAGTATAAACCCCTGTTCTGGATCCCCGACAAAAACATTCGGGGATGACATTCAGATTTATTTTTGAAATACAGCCTGGGCTTTTTTTACTGCCTGGACTAAAATATCGAGTTCTTCCTTGGTATTATAGAAAGCCAGCGAAGCCCTGGCGGTCGCCGGAATTCCAAAACGCTCCATCACCGGCTGTGTGCAGTGATGCCCGGTACGGATCGCCACCCCTTCCTGGTCAACCAGGGTCCCTAAATCATGAGGGTGAATTCCATCAACGACAAATGATATAATGGATGTCTTTTCTTTCGCCGTACCGATGATGCGTACACCGTTAATTGACAAAAGCACCTTGGTGCCATAATCCAATAACTCTTGTTTATGCTGCTTGATGCTCTCCCAGCTAAAAGTTTGAAAAAATTCAAGGGCTGATCTAAGGCCAATGACCTCGGCGATGGGCGGCGTTCCTGCCTCAAATTTATAAGGCAAAATATTATAGGTAGTTCCGGCAAAACTCACGCTTTTAATCATGTCCCCGCCTCCCTGATAAGGCGGCATAACTTCCAGCCATTTCTCCTTGCCGTAAAGCACCCCCACTCCGGTAGGCCCAAAAACCTTATGTCCTGAAAAAACCAAAAAGTCACAGTCTAACTCCTGGACATTAATCGGCGTATGAGTCACGGCCTGGGCCGCATCGATGGCGACCACTGCACCCCGCTTGTGCGCGGCCTCAATCACAGCCTTAACAGGATTAACTGTTCCCAACGAATTCGATACCCACACCAGGGAAACCAACTTAGTCTTATCTGATAAGAGCTTGAGATATTCCTCAACAATTATTTCACCCTGATCATTGATGGGAATGACTTTAAGCACGCATCCGATTTGCTGGCAAAGCATTTGCCAGGGAACAATGTTGGAATGATGCTCCATGTGGGAAATGATGATCTCATCGCCTTTTTTAAGAAAATACTTGCCGTATGACTGGGCAATAAGGTTTAGAGACTCGGTGGCCCCCTTGGTGAAAATAATTTCGTGCACCTTAGAGGAATGAAGGAATTGCCGCACCACCTGGCGGGAATATTCAAATGCCGCAGAGGCCTGCTCGCTTAAATAATGCACGCCTCTATGCACATTGGCAACTCCCGTGGAATAATAGGCATTGACCGCATCAATGACGCAACGGGGCTTGAAGGTGGTGGCGGCATTGTCCAGATAAACCAAGGGCTTGCCATGGACCTGGATGTTGAGGTTAGGAAAGTCCTGGCGAAGTTTTTGAACGTTAAAAGTAGACATATATATTTTATAATTTGTCATTCCGGCGAAAGCCGGAATCTTTTACAGAATTAATTTTGATTAAGATCCCCGATTAAAACATTCGGGGATGACAATTTGACTATGAGTTACGTTCCGTAACTCATGTCAAATTGTCACTTCCGGAAACTTCTTAAGCAACAGACGGCTTAGTTTACCGCGGATGGAATCATTCTTGATGGTATTGATAATATCGTCAATGAATCCCTTAGACAATAGTTGAATGGCCATCTGCTTTGGAATACAGCGGCTTTGCAAATAAAAAATTTCCTCCTGGGATAACTGGCCTATAGTGGCCCCATGCGTGCATTTGACATCATCCGCAAAAATCTCCAACTGCGGCTTTGTATCCACACGCGCATCCTTCCCTAACAATAAATGTTTATTAAGCTGATAAGCGTTGGTTTTTTGAGCTATCGCGTGCACATAAATTTTGCCGTTAAAAATGGCCCGGGACTTATCATTAAGCAATCCCTTATAAAGCTGATAAGAGGTGCAATGAGGCTGCTGAATATCCAGCAAGGTGTGATTATCGACCTGCTGATTGCCGTCGATGCCGTAGAGACCGTTCATGATCGTATTGGCCCCCTCGCCTTTGAGCAAAATAGATAGATTATTACGGGTCAACAATCCGCCATAATTAAAAGAAAAAGAATCCAGGGAACTGCCTTTTTCCTGCCAAATGCGGGTTGTACCGACATGAACGGCCTGGTGAGCCTCTGCCTGGGCTTTGCAATACCCCACGACCGCATTAGAGGCGACTTTCATATCTGTGACTGCATTAGACAAATAGGGCACAGGCTCAAAGCAGATATGGCTTTCCAAAATATTCACCTGGGCCGCCTCACCCACCGAGATAAAACTGCGGGGAAAAACTATTGTTTCAGGCTCAATACCGCTGGTCACGTGGATAATGTGGACCAAAGGCTCAATAACAGCGTTTTTCTCGACTCGAATAAAAATCCCGTCTAAAAATAGCGCCTGGTTCATACACAAAAAAGCCTTGGTGTCATTGGGAGTTAGTTTTGCAATAGTATCCTGAATTTCAGTATTTCCATGCGCCAATGCCGCATCTAAAGAAGAAACGGTCAATCCTTGCGGCAAATGTTTTAAATCTGATAATTCGCCCCACAAAACACCATTGACTAAAACAATATTGATGTCTTTTTTGTCGCGGTAATTTTCAAATTGCCTGTCCTCAATTAATTTGTGATGGGAGGCAATTTGAAAACGGCGATTGACCACATCAGCCAAGGACGTATATTTCCATTCCTCGTCCTTGACCGTCGGCATAACAACTTCGGCCCATTGATCAAAACACCTCCGTCGAAAAGTTTTAAGCCAGGCGCCGGAGGCGTTTTCTAATTTAGACTGATAATCATCGAGCCCTTCAATATTCAAGGGCAACTGTTGTTCTGTCATCATTTTATTAACCAATCATAGCCGCGGCTTTCGACTTCCAGAGCTAATTCTTTGCCTTCAGATTTAACGATCTTGCCGTCGATCATGATATGGACAAAATCAGGCTGGATATAATTGAGCAGGCGCTGATAATGGGTTATCAAAATAACAGCATTGTCCTTACTGCGCAATTTATTGACCCCTGCGGCCACAATTTTCATGGAATCGACGTCCAGGCCGGAATCCGTTTCATCCAACACAGCCAAACGTGGATTTAAAACCGCCATCTGCAGGATTTCATTGCGTTTCTTCTCGCCGCCCGAGAAATCCACATTAACCGGCCGGTCGATGAAATTTTCATCCATGCTCATTATTTTCATTTTTTCGCGCAGGTATTTGTCAAAATCAATAGGGTCCAGCTCAACTGCCCCTTGATGGCGGCAAATGGCATTAAAGGCCGCGCGTAAAAACACGGAACTTGGCACGCCGGGAATTTCGACAGGGTATTGAAACGCTAAAAACACGCCTTCGCGGGCGCGCGCATCAGGCTCCAATCCCAACAAATTTATTTTCTTGAAATTGACTTCATAATCAATGGTGCCGCCGGTGACTTCATACTGCGGATGGCCCGCGATCACCTTGGACAAGGTGCTTTTTCCCGAACCGTTAGGCCCCATGATCGCGTGCACCTCACCGGCATGGACAGCCAAATTGATCCCCTTTAATATTTCCTTGCCTTCAATACCAGCATGTAAATCTTTAATCTCTAACATAAAACCTCACGTTCTGGATTCCCGCTTTCGCGGGAATGACAATGTTGTTTAGCCTACACTTCCTTCTAATTTCATCTCCAATAATTTAATGGCCTCTACCGAAAATTCCAGAGGCAGCTCTTTAAACACATCCTTGCAAAAACCGTTAATGATCAATGATATGGACTCTTCCAAATCCAGGCCGCGTGAACGCAGATAAAACATCTGCTCCGCGTTGATTTTGGAAGTGGACGCCTCATGTTCCAGGACTGCAGTATTGTTCTTGACCTCGATATAAGGAAAGGTATTGGCAGAACAATTGTTTCCCACCAGCATAGAATCGCATTGTGAAAAATTACGCGCCCCATCCGCCGTCGGCATGATCTTGACCAAACCACGGTAGCTATTGTGCGCAAACTCTGAGGCAATACCCTTGGAGACAATGGTGCTTTTGGTGTTCTTTCCGATATGGATCATCTTGGTACCGGTGTCCGCGATCATGCGGTTATTGGTCAAGGCCACGGAATAAAATTTACCGGTGGAATTGTCCCCCTGCAAAATAACGCTTGGGTATTTCCAGGTGATGGCGCTCCCTGCTTCAACCTGGGTCCAGGA
>Ga0207051_1150_pt1 | contig 9750 bp, 8 predicted proteins | sample Alteio_BWMinCont_61_FD_153292 | JGI IMG/M metagenome (GOLD analysis project Ga0207051, IMG submission 153292) | Enriched cells from forest soil in Barre Woods Harvard Forest LTER site, Petersham, Massachusetts, United States -... | ecosystem: Environmental > Terrestrial > Soil > Temperate forest >...
GAAGCCCTGATTAAGGGGCTTTATGAAGTCAAGAAAAGTGTTGTCCATGTATGTGAAACTAATCCTGAAAGGGTTGAATTTCTTAAATCGGGATACAAGATTATTTATGAACAAGATATAAATTCCCTTGTTGCTAAAGTAGATATTATAATCTTGGCTGTTAAACCGCAGGAGATGGAATCAGTTTTAGGTCAAATAAAAACTACAGAAGGAAAACTTTTTATTTCGATAGCTGCTGGTTTAACGATTAAATATTTTGAAGATAAATTAGGTGCTAAGCCAAGGGTGATACGCGCTATGCCGAATTTGCCAGCTTTGAATCTAGAAGGAATTACCGGCTATTGTGCAGGACAATTTGCAGATGAGAGGGATAAAGGTAATGCCAATTTAATATTAGAAACATTAGGTGGAGGGCCTGGTTCTGTTATTTTATTTCCTGATGAATCTCAAATGGATGCAGTGACTGCTGTCTCTGGTAGTGGTCCTGCCTACGTGTTTTATTTTGTTGAAGAATGGATAAAAGCTGCCACGACCTTAGGTTTAAGTGAAAAGGATGCAAGAATTTTAGTGTGTGAAACTTTAATAGGTAGCGCAGGGTTATTAAAAAAAGAGAGATATGCTGAATTCAAAACTTTGGAAATTCTACGTGCTAAAGTTACATCCAAAGGTGGTACGACCCAAGCAGCCATGGATGTGCTTTCAAAAGGAAAACTTGAGCAGTTGATGAAAGACACTTTGCTTGCAGCGAAGAAACGGGCTAAAGAATTGGCAAAATAGCGTATCATCGGGTGGAGAGGGATTGATGTTTCGGAGCGCACGGTACCTGCTCACTTGGGCGAATCAGGGAAACCCATTTTTATACAGCTATTGGTACCGAACCCGCCTAAGGAGCACCGAAACATCAAGACCGAGCCAGGACCCGATGATTTGGAGGTAATATGGCTACAGTTGGAATTATAGGTGGTAGTGGTTTATATCAGATTGAAGGCATAGAAGCCGTCAAAGAGGTCGCGGTCAAGACCCCTTTTGGCTCGCCCTCGGATAAATTCATCACTGGAGAATTGGAAGGCATCCCCGTGGTCTTCTTGCCGCGGCATGCCAAAGGCCACCGCATCAGCCCATCGGAAATCAATTACCGCGCCAATATATACGGCATGAAAAAATTAGGTGTCGAGGCGATCATGTCTGTGTCCGCTTGCGGCAGCCTTAAGGAAGAATATAAACCCATGGATTTTGTTATCCCTGATCAATTTTTAGATCGTACCCGCAAAGGGCGTATGGACACATTTTTTACTGACGGTATTGTGGCGCACGTGGCTTTCGCGGACCCGGTTTCCAAAGAAATCGCGGACATCCTGGAGAAAAGCGCCAAAAAACTTAAAATCAAAACTCATCGCGGCGGTACCTATGTGAATATGGAAGGCCCGCAGTTTTCAACCAAAGCGGAGTCTAATCTTTATCGCAGCTGGGGCATGGACATCATTGGCATGACTAATTTGACCGAGGCCAAACTCGCCCGCGAGGCGGAGATTTCCTACGCGACCCTGGCCGCTGTCACGGATTATGACTGCTGGCATCCGTCGCACGATTCAGTGACGCTGGATATGATTATCAATTACCTTAATAAGAACGTTGCCAATGCCAAGGCCATTTTAAAACTGGCGATTGTCGAGGTAGGAAAGTTAAAACATTTTAGCGCCTCGCAAGCCCTGAAATTTGCCATCATGACCAATCCCGCCATGGTCCCTGTTAAAAAGAAAAAAGAATTGGGAGTTTTGATTGGAAAATACATCAAATAAAACAGATTACCAAAAGACCTTAAATTTGCCGCAGACGGATTTTGCCATGAAGGCGGGGCTGGCCCAAAAAGAACCTCAGATGCTGGCCCGTTGGCAGAAAGACGGACTTTATAAAGATATACGCCAAAAGTCTAAGGGGGCCACACCTTTTATTTTGCACGACGGGCCGCCCTATGCCAATGGCCATATCCATATCGGGCACGCGCTTAATAAAATCCTCAAGGACATGATCGTCAAATACAAGACCATGAAAGGTTTTGACGCCTTGTATATTCCGGGTTGGGATTGCCATGGCCTGCCCATTGAGCACCAGTTGCTCAAAGACTTGAAAGCATCCAAGTCTGATTATGACACTCTGGTTTTTCGTAAAAAAGCACATGAATACGCGATGAAATTTGTCGATGTTCAGCGTGAGGAGTTTAAACGTTTAGGTATTTTCGGCCAATGGGATGATCCCTATTTGACCTTGAGCCCACATTATGAATATTGGATTTTAAAATCTTTGGCCCAGTTGACTCAAAAAGGTTATGTCTACCGCAGTTTAAAGCCGGTTAACTGGTGTTTTTCTTGTGAAACCGCCCTGGCTGAAGCGGAGGTGGAACATGAAAATAAAGAATCTCCGGCGGTGTATGTTAAATTTCAAGTTGAGAATCCGGAAGTTTTAAATTTACCAACGGATAAAAAGGTATTTTTGTTAATTTGGACGACGACGCCTTGGACATTATTGGCAAATGTGGCGGTGGCCGTTAATTTAAATTTTAAATATGCGACACTGGAATTTAAGGAAAGTAATGAAATATTAATCGCTGAAGTAGGTAGTTGGCCCATACTTAAAGATAAGGTAAAAAAAATCCATGATGAAAGTATAACGTACGGGACTTTTAAAGGCTCAGATCTAACAAAGTTGACCTATGTTCATCCTTTTGGAAAGAGAGGACATTGCCCGGTTGTAACTGCAGACTATGTCACCAAGGAAGATGGTACTGGTTTAGTTCACACCGCACCGGGCCATGGTCAAGACGATTTTCAAACCGGATTGCGTTATAACTTGCCCATATTGATGTCAGTTAATGGCAAGGGTGTGTTTACCGAAGAGGGTGCGCCGTTTAACGGCCAGTTTGTTTTTAAGGCGAATGAGCCGATCATTGCCAATTTGAAAGATCGAGGATTATTATTCGAGGCGGCAAAAATTACGCACTCATATCCCCATTGCTGGCGCTGCAAGAACCCGATTATTTTCCGCGCCACAGAGCAGTGGTTTTTAAGCATTGAACATGATAATTTGCGCAGCCAGCTAAGAGAAGTCATTGAAGATGAAGTTGAATGGATTCCCTCAGCCGGGCGCGAGCGTATTTTGGGTATGGTCAATACCCGTCCGGACTGGTGCCTTTCACGCCAGCGTCTTTGGGGCGTGCCTATTCCAGCACTCGATTGCCAGGGGTGCAAAGGTCAACAAAAACTCTTCGTTGAAGTCATCGAGCATGTAGCAACGCTCGTCAAAAAACACGGCAGCGATATTTGGTTTGAGAAAGATTTAAAAGAGCTTTTGCCAAAAGGTTTCAAATGCCCTGATTGCGGCTCCCAAGATTTTCAAAAGACCCAGGATATTTTGGATGTATGGTTTGATTCCGGGGTCAGCCACCAAGCGGTATTTCATGAGACGATCAAAAGCCCATTACCGGCGGATTTATATCTGGAAGGCTCTGACCAGCATCGAGGATGGTTTCAGTCTTCGTTGATCGCTTCAGTGGCCATCGATAAAAAAGCGCCTTACAAGCAGGTCTTGACCCATGGTTTTGTGGTGGATGGGGCAGGGCGAAAAATGTCCAAATCCTTGGGGAATGTTATAAAGCCTCAAGAGATCATTGATACATATGGCGCTGATATCCTGCGTTTGTGGGTAGCATCCTCATCCTATAACGAGGATGTGCGCCTTTCCAAAGAAATCGTTGACCGCCTGGTGGATGCGTACCGCAAAATCCGTAACACCTTGCGTTATTTATTAGGAAATTTGCATGGCTTTCAGGCGGATAAACACATAGTGGAATATAAGCAGCTAATGGAACTTGACCGCTGGGCCCTAAACCGTTTAGCCTGCACCATTGAGGCTGTAGACCTTGCTTTTGAGCAATATGATTTCGTGCAGGTTTTTAAAACAGTTTATAGTTTTTGCAATGAAGATCTATCGAGCATTTATCTTGACATCCTTAAGGACCGACTGTATACTTTCCCCGCTCAATCAAAGGAACGATTAAGCGCACAAACTGTTCTTTATTATATCCTTGATGCTTTGACCCGGATTTTAGCTCCTGTGTTGTCTTTTACCGCCGAGGAAACGCTTGAATTTAGTCCCCAGCGTTCGTCAGAATCCCTAAGCAGTGTGCACATTTTACCTTGGCCATTGGTCGATAAAAATTGGATTTCTGGGGATCTTGAGGAAAAGTTTAAAGTGCTGTTGGACATGCGCGGCTTTGTGATGAAAGCTTTGGATGAACAGAGAAAATCAGGAAAAATAGGCAGCGGTTTGCAAACCAAGGTCGTTATTCTGACGACCAGTGATCGTGATTATCAATATTTCAGTTCTTTCAAAGAGACTTTAGCGTCAATTTTTATTGTATCTCAAGTTGAATTAAAGCAAGTTGCTTCTGTCACTTTAGCATTAAGTGATTATTTCAGCCAGACTGAAGTCCAGATTTACCCGGCAGACGGCATTAAATGCGGCCGCTGCTGGAATTGGCGTACGGATGTGGGGCAGTGGGCAGTGCATCCGGCATTATGCGCGCGTTGCACAAAAGTTGTTGAACAGATTATTGTATAGTATACTTAAGTTTTCAGGAGGATGGTAATGGCCGTAAAAAGGAAAAAAAGAATAAATCCGAAATTTGAGCCGTACAAAAAACTACTTTTAAAGACCAAGGAACAGATCACCGGAGACATCCGTGGTTTGTCCGAGGACAATAATGGCAGCGGCAATGACCGGGGCGGGGATGTTTCCGGGCATGCCTTGCATATGGCCGATGTGGCCACTGATATGTATGACCGTGAATTTACTCTAGGGCTGGCCGCTAATGACCGTGAACTTTTGTATCAGGTGAATGAAGCTTTGGAACGTATCGAAGAAGGTAATTACGGTTTGTGTAATGTCTGCAAAAAACCAATCCCGGCGACCCGTTTAAAAGCGATTCCTCACGCGCAAACCTGTTTGAAATGCCAGGAGCTGCGGGAATCAAAGAAACGCTGATTACCACCCCATGCCAGATGCCCGCCGTTCCCAATGGGACATTATCATTTTTTTATCAGGCGTTTCAGTCGTCGTTCTTCTTGACCGCCTAACTAAGAATTTTTTCTCAGGTTTTTTGGATTTGAACGAATCCATCGCAGTCATCCGGAATGTCCTGCATTTTACCCTCGTGCATAATACCGGCATTGCCTTTGGTTTTTTTAAGGATTGCGGGGCGGTATTTATCATTATCCCCGTGATTTTGACCGGCCTTTTGATTTACAATGTGTACTATTACCGCCATAGCCCGCATCTTTCTCGCACCTACATCGTGGCTTTTTCTTTGATTTTGGGAGGGGCCATCGGAAATTTGATTGACCGTATCTTTTTGGGGTATGTCATAGACTTCATAGATTTTCGCATCTGGCCGGTTTTTAATGTGGCGGATAGTGCTATCACTATCGGTGCGGCGATTATTCTGTTAAGATGTATCCCAGCGTCAAAATAGATTTGTTAACGGATAAATTTGTTCTTTTTGCTCCACGGTCGATTTCTTAACGCCGACGGTCCTCGGTCATTCGGTTCCTCGGAAACTCGTCCTGAACTTCTCTGGAAGTTCAGGACTCGAACATCCTCGGTATCGCTCGCCCTTCGGCTCGCGATTCCCTCGTGACCTCGGCATGCGTCGGCTAAAATCGAAGTGTCGCAAAAAGAACAAATTTATCCGTTACCAACAGTTTAGGTGCATATGCATCCCATTCTTTTTACAATCGGCTCCATCACCATTTATAGCTACGGCGTAATGCTGGCCCTGGCTGTTTTGGTGTGCACCTATTTATTGAGCAATGATGCCAAGCGCTACCATATTTCCCAGGAGACCGCGTATGATCTGGTGTTCTGGTGCATGGTTGGGGGATTCATAGCGGCAAGGATTTTTTATGTTTTTCTCGTTTGGGATTATTATAAGGATAATCTTTTAGAAATACTCATGCTGCAAAAAGGCGGTTTGGCCTGGCAAGGCGGGTTTTTAGGAGGGGTTTTGGCCGGGGTATGGTTTGCCCGAAGCAAAAAATTATTGTTAAGGCCTCTTTTGGATTTGGCGGCACCCTACATTGCATTGGGCCAGGCCATCGGCCGCATTGGCTGTTTTTTTAACGGCTGCTGTTATGGCAAACCTGTGGCATGGGGAATTTATTATCCGACGCATGGTGCCCGGCTGTATCCGACCCAGCTTTTTGAATTTGCCGGGCTTTTTATCATCTTTTTAATTCTTAAAAAAGCTCAACAGAAGGGGACAGTCCCCTGGAACACAAGGGGACAGTCCCCTTCAGGATTTATTTTTATTTTTTATTTATGGCTGGCGGCCATCGAGCGTTTTATCGTTGAATTTTATCGCGGGGACGCCATTCCTTTTTGGCTGGGCCTAAGCCTTGCCCAGTATGTGGCGCTGGGTGTTTTCATTACCGGCCTGGTGTTGATGATGGTATTCAAAATATCTCCCCGACGGTCTTAAATCTCATGAAACAAACCTATAAAGTCCAGGAAGAATATAAAAACTTGCGTTTGGATGTTTACTTGGCCAATGCCGTGCCTGAAGTGCCTTCGCGTATGTTTATTAAAAAAATGATCGAGGCAGGCCAGGTCAAGGTCAATGGCCGTCAGGAAAAGGTCAAATATAAAGTAGCTGCCGCAGACTCAATCGAGATTGATATCCATGAAGAGGCTTTTGCCCCCAAAGACGTCCCAGCTGAAAAAATGGACCTGGATATTTTCTATGAAGATGAAGATTTAGCAGTTATCAATAAGCCTGAAGGCCTGACCGTGCATCCGGCCAGCGGCTCTCAAAGCGGCACCCTGGTCAATGGTTTGATGTATCACTACAAGGAGCTTTCAGATGTTAATGGCGCTGTTCGGCCCGGCATTGTACACCGCCTGGACCGTGACACATCGGGTTTGATCCTCATTGCCAAAACCAATGTGGCCCATGCACGTCTGGGGCGGCAGTTTGAAAAACATACGATCATCAAACGTTATGTTGCCCGCGTGCAGGGTCGTGTGCAATTTGACCAGGGGGTGATCGAGGTTCCCTTGGAGCGTCATAAGAAATACCATGATCATCGCCAGGTGGCCCCAGAAGGAAGAGGAAAGTCTGCCAGCACCCTGTACCAAGTCCTAAAACGTTTTTCCAAATCAACCTTGGTGGCGCTCTTCCCGCAAACCGGGCGCACGCATCAACTGCGCGTACATATGAAACATTTAGGCCATCCGATTTTAGGGGATGAAAAATACGGCCGCAAAGAAAGCTTCCCGCGCCTGGCCCTTCACGCCCAAAGCATTGCCTTCACCCACCCCATCACAAAAGCCTATGTTGAGTTCTCCTGCCCAACACCTCAGGAATTCCTGAAGGATGATTTATAATTTTAATCTTTACTGCTGTTTTTGTTCTTCTTATAATGTATAATAAATCAGTTTTTTGCACATCTGGATTCTCGACAGAAGCATTCGGGAATGACAATGGATAGGACTGCATGTTTAACAAAGCCGGAAAAACGCTCACCATTTTTATCGTCCTGATCATCATTCTCCTGTTATCATCGACGAGCATTGGTTTTTATTTATATCACCAGGAACAGCAATTGCATAAAAGTGTCGAAACAGAGCTTGGTATCAGCCAAGCCCAGGGGCTTAAATTACAGGCCCAATTAAAAGACATCCAGAATCAATTGGCCCTGGCCCAGGACAAAAACAAAGAGGCTGACCAGAAGATCAATAGTTTGCTCGATGAAAAAGACCTGAATGAAGGCTTGCGTACTGCTTTGAAAAAAGAAAATACCCAGCTTAAAGAACAGATGGCGGATATCGAGAAATCCAAAGAAAAAATAAAGGGTGATCTCGATGATGCCGCCGCTAAATTGGCACAATTTCAGGGATTATTAAAAGCCTCGCAGGATAATAGCAAAGACTTGGAAACGCGCCTGTCCGGTTTGGCAGAAACAAGCAAGAATTTGGCGGAAACAAACAAGAGTTTGGAAGCCAAGATTGATGAGTTGAAGGCCAACATGCTGCCCCTTGATAAGCGCACACCCGAACAGCAAATCGCGGGGGAAGTCGTGCCGCCGGGATTAAGAGGCAAAGATAAAGTGGAATTGAATAAAATTGTGGTCAATCCCCAGGATGGTACCAAAGGGCATATTTTAAGCGTTGATACGGATGCCGAGTTTGTGGTTTTCAATTTAGGTTTGAAGCAGGGGGTCAAGCCTGACGATGCGCTCTCGGTGTACCGGGGGGATGAATATTTAGGAGATATTAAAGCCACCCGTGTTCAGGATGAAATGTCTGCCGCAGATATTATCCCTCCGCTTTCCAGCAGGGAAGTACGTAAAAACGATACCGTGGTCCTAAAGCCGTGAATCTAAGCATTTCACCAGCCCGGTACCTGCAAGGCCGTATCCATCTTCCGGCGTCCAAGTCTTATACGATCCGTGCTTTTATCATCGCAGCCCGCGGGGGAGTTTCTCAAATCAAACATGCCTCGGATAGCGAGGATGCCCTCATCGCTGCAAAGATCGCTAAAAAATTAAGTTCCCTCCCCCCGGTGGGGAGGGTTAGGGAGGGGGGAATTTTTTCCGTTGGTGAATCCGGGACCACGTTAAGGTTTCTGCTTCCTTTATTAGCTTTGTATACTCATAAGGCCAAGGTTGTGGGCCAAGGTACCCTGGTGGGCCGGCCTAACAGGCATTTGTGTGAAACTTTACGGCGGCAGGGTATGGATATCCGCGGCCGGGGAGAAAAAGAATCCGTGCCTATTGTCTTTAATGGCGGGGCACTTTCCGGCGGGCGCGTGCTGGTGGATGGCAGTTTAAGTTCCCAATTTATTTCAGCGCTTTTAATCGCTTTGCCGACACTCAAGAGAGATTCCCGGATTGTCCTGACGGGCCGCGAGATGGTTTCTCAGGATTATATCCGGATGACCATCCAAATTTTAGCCAGGGCAGGCATTGTTATCAGGCGTGTCTCTTCCAGAGAATATTATGTTAAAGGCGGACAGAAGTATAAAGGTTTAAAAAATTTTCAAGTCCCCCCGGATGATGGCCTGGCAGCTTTTGCTATGGGGGCGGCCAGCCTTTTGCCTTCAGATGTTCTTTTGCAGGGGAATTGGGATAAAGGTTTGATCCAGTCTGACGGGCAGATTTTTGAATTTTTGCGGAGAATGGGTGTTAAATTTGAAAAGACCAGCCGGGCCGTTAAAATTAAAGGTCCTTTTAATTTAAAGGGCGGGGTTTTTTCTCTAAAAAATTGTCCTGATCTGGTCCCGATCATGAGCGTTTTGGCGCTTTTTGCTAAAGGAAAAACAAAGCTTATTGGTATCCATCACGCCCGCGCCAAAGAGTCTGACCGTATCAGTGATTTAAGAAAAGAACTCCTAAAGGTGGGTGCCCGCGTCACTGAAACCAATAATGCTTTAACTATCGATCCTCGAGCAAGTTATAAAAAAGGGAAGCTGCTTGATTCCCATCACGACCACCGCCTGGCCATGGCATTTACAGTCCTTGGGTTAAAAATCGGATGCCGCGTTAAGGGTATTGAATCCTCTCATAAATCCTATCCTGCTTTTGTCAGCGATATGAAGACTCTCGGCTTAAGCGCAGTTGCCTCATGAGTAAATGTTAACTTGCCGGGAATTTTTTGGGGCAGTGACGTCCCTTGTTTAATCCAATATCATATGGTACA
>Ga0207051_1107_pt2 | contig 9715 bp, 9 predicted proteins | sample Alteio_BWMinCont_61_FD_153292 | JGI IMG/M metagenome (GOLD analysis project Ga0207051, IMG submission 153292) | Enriched cells from forest soil in Barre Woods Harvard Forest LTER site, Petersham, Massachusetts, United States -... | ecosystem: Environmental > Terrestrial > Soil > Temperate forest >...
GCAGCGCACGTTATCGACGGGCAGCGCCAGCATCTTGGCGAGCTGCTTCTGCAGGCTGTGCGTCATCTGCGAGGCCGACCAGGAAGTGAGCTTGCCGTCCTCGAATTCTGCGATGGCGCAGGAGGGCCCGATCGAGCCGTGGGTGTGGATGGCGAAATCGTAGGTGGCGGCGAGCTTCTTGACGCCGTCCTTGGCCATCGCCTCGGCCGTATTGCCGATATTGCCGGTCACCTCGTCCTTGGCGACCTTCGTTGCGCGCACGTACTCATAGAGCTTGGCCTGCTCGGGCAGTCCCTTCCACTCCGACCAGGTGGCCTTGAGGTCGCGCGCCGCCCGGATCGCGCTCCATTCGCTCTGCGCGACGACGCCGAGGAAATTGCCCTCCCGCACCACCTTGACGATGCCCGGGATGGCCTTGATCGAGGCCTCGTCGACGGTTTCGAGCTCGGCGCCGATCGCCGGCGGGCGCACCACCCGGCCGTGCAGCATGCCGGGCACGCGAACGTCGTGCATGTAGGTGAAGCGGCCGGTCACCTTATCGGGGATGTCGAGCCGCGCCACGCTGGTGCCGACGTGCTTGTAGGTCTTGGCGTCCTTCCATGGCGGCGGCTTGGTATGATCGACCTTGAGATCGAAGGTCTTGCCGCCGATCAGCTGGCCGAACGTTACCTGCCCCGTCGGGCTCGTGACGACGCCATTCTCGATGCTGAGCTCCTCCGGCTTGGCGTTGAGCCGCTTGGCGGCCGCCTCCTGCAGCGCGGCCCGCGCCAGCGCCGCCGCATTGCGGATCTGCATGCCGCCAATCTGGATCGACACGCTGCCAAAAGTCGGGCCCTGGTCGGGCGTCGTCAGAGTGTCGCCCTGCACGATGCGGACGCTCGACATCGGCACATCGAGCTCGTCCGCCACGATCTGGGTCAGCGCCGTCCTGACGCCGGTGCCGAGATCGACCTTGCCAGAATAGACGGTGACAGCGCCATCGGCGTCGATGGTGAGGAAGCTGTCGACTTCGGTCAAGGGCTTGGCCGGCGCGGCGGGTACCGCCGGTTTCTGCTGTTGTGCCAAAACAGTCCCGGCGCCGGCCGTCAGCGAGAAGGCGACGACGAGAGAGCCGGCTTTCAAAACCTCGCGCCGCGAGAGGATAAGTGTGTCGGTCATGCTGGCCTCCCTCAAACGCGCTGGATGGCGCGGACGATGCGCGCATGCGTGCCGCAGCGGCACAAATTCTTGGCGAGCGCCTGCTTGATCTCCGCCGCGCTCGGCTCCTTGCCCTTGTTGGCGGCGAGGAAGGCTGCCGCCTCCATGATCATACCGTTGATGCAGTAGCCGCACTGGGCGGCCTGCTCGTCGATGAAGGCCTTTTGCAGCGGATGTGGATTTTGCGGGCTGCCGAGGCCCTCGAGCGTCACCACCTCGTTGCCAGGCTTGAGCGCCGACAGCGGCGTCACGCAAGAGCGCACCGCCTTGCCGTCGATGTGCACTGTGCAGGCGCCGCATTGACCGAGCCCGCAGCCAAAACGCGGTCCGTGCAAGCCGAGGTTTTCGCGCAACGCGTAGAGCAGCGGTATGTCCGGATCATCGATGCTGATTTCGACCTGCTGGCCGTTGACAGTGAGGGCCTTGGAAATTGCCATCGGATCCTCCCAACATTTTTTGCTTTTGTTCTCATTCCGACCGGGCGCTCTCCGCTCGCGAGGGGCCCATGCTGCCGGTAAGATAAAGCGTACCCCAGCCAAAAGGGGCGGTCTACATTCCGATAGCCGGGAACCCCTTTGTCCTCCCGCCGGACACGCCTGCGTGGCATCCCGCCCCCAGCCTTATCTGAGCCAGCTGGCACGACGGAATAAGATCAATGACCAGCTTGCAAAACCGAGCATGAATTTCTTGATATTCATTTCCAAAATTTTGCGTATGAACCAGAGCCCGGGTGGGCGCGCGAAGCTGCTTAGAGATTTGATCTCCCCCACCCCGAATTTCGCGACAATTTTTCCAGCCGGATCCGATCAAATGCAGAGCAGCGGTGGAAAATAAATCCCGCTTTTTTTGCGCGGCAGTCGCCCGCCCGTGGGGTCATGTTTTTAGTAGGCTCGTAAGTATCGAATTCAACAATCTTTTTTTGGCATCACTTCCGACTTACGCATCAGCGGTCACTGTTCGCTGATTCCTCACCCTACAAAAAATCGGTGGACGAGAAAAAAAATCCCTGAATGGAAGTGGGGCCGGTCCGCGGGGACCACTTCGCCAGAGATTGACCTACCCCCCACCCCAAGCCATGGACCTCTCCTTTAGACCCTCTGTCGCACCATTACCTCCACTTTCAAGACGTGCGGGTATTCCGGCTTGAAACAATCGAGAATCTTATGTTCGAACTGCTGTTCGATCCTGCTCTTGATAAAGCTGTTGTCAGCAGAGAGAATTATCTTTTCCTTTGTTGCTTCCATAAAATGAACATTGCGAAACCAGGCGTTCCAGTCATCCTTGCCGAGCCTCTTTTCTAATCGGGAAGCAAACCTTCCGAAACCATTTGCACGCAAATCGCTTGGGACCACCGGCGCAGTTTCGGAGCTTTCTACGGCGTGAGAGGTTAGTGGAACAGTGTTATTGGAACAGGTTTGTAGGGCGGTTGGACCGCGGTCGGTAGGACAATTCTGCCCGGGTAGAGAGGACATTTTCTGTGCTTTGAATCGATTGGCATATTCTTGGCGCTGTCGCTTCCATCGCGCTTCTAAGGCTCGAAACAGGGCCCAATTTGGCTGATACGAGTTGCACTGATTGATCCCCCCGTGGGTGACCATCTTGAAGAAATCGATTTTAACCAGCTTATTTATCGCCCGACCTACGGTGCGGACGTTCACGGACAAGAGCGCGGCTATGGTTTCGTAAGAGGGATCGCAGCGTCCAGTTTCACGATTGAAATGGTCAACGAGGGTCGCGGCAATCCGCTTTTCCGCAGCGGTCAGACTGTTAGTCAAGGCGAAAGCCTTCAACGCCAAGGTGATGTCAAGTTTCCTGGGCAGCATGAATATGGGCCGATACAGGCGGCATCAGTACCGCCGTCTTGGCCAGTTCATCTACACCAAGGCTGATACTAGAGCAGGCAAGCTACCCGCTCAGGAAATGACTGGTTTTTTTCCTTGTCGCGCATCTTGAATAGCCCGCTCGATTTTCTTTAGCTTTTGTCGAACAACATCGAGCCGGGAACGAAGGTCGGTTGCTGCGAAAGGGTGGTCAGGATTTATTGCTTCTAACGCGCGCATCTCCCTCGCAAGTGCAATTTCTTCGCCCAAGCAATCTTGCCTTTGCCGTAGCAATCCTGCGAGGGCTTTGATCCATCCGTCTAAGCCGGAGTAGTTTTCCGGATCCTTGCCTGTTGCATAACCATACACGTGGCCGAGAAACTGGTGAAACGCACCATTTGTCGTTGTCCCGCTCGCTTTTCCCGGTTGAAATATTTCAAACACGATCCAACCGTTCCTGACTAAGTTCGAGTCCGGGGAGCCGTGTTCTTCCTTGAAAAGATTCGTGTTCCCGCCGCGATCTAAAAGAGCGGGCTTTTCTCTTGTTTCTTTGTATTTAGCGGACACAATCTCTGCGGCATTACGAACGGCTATCAGATTTTTTATGAGTTCGCTGTCGAGGTCTGAATATAAGTCATGCGCGGGAGGATCGGCTTCCTTGTCGAAATATCCCAGGTAAACCGGAAGGTCCAAGCGGTTTGCATAAGGCGCAAAAGCTTTCCTCGAATAATCATTCATACCCAACAGCGCCTTTAGCAACGCTTCGGCGGCCCCTAGAACCGCATCGATTTCATTTTGCACATCCTTTGAACGGGGCGCCGCCTCATTTAGTAGTCGGTTTGTATTGTATTCGACCGCGAGCTTTTGAATTGCATCCCCAGCACATGCAACGCATGCACATGCGCGAAGCTCAGGGCCAATTTCGTAGTGGAGAAGGGTGCGGGCGTCCAGACACCGCTCCGCGGCTTTGAAGTGCTTTGTGCCAACAGGCAGTGCCATCTCGCCGTTAGCAAGCTTGAAAGACCAATGTGCAACGGGACGCATGTTTTTTGCTCGGCTTGGGTAACGAACCCGCGATAAAATCAAAAGGCTCGTTACCTGACTCAGTAGAACAAACTGGTCAGCCTGTTCAAGCAATGACCCTTGATTCGATAACTGATTCGGCGGCCTCCCGCGAAAGACTTGGGGAGATCGCCACGCTTTTAATGGCGGGCCTTTTGCGTCTTCGGAGCCGGAAGTCCAGTCCAAATTCGCCCTCTGAAACCGATAGTCCGCTCGACTGCGAGCGGGTTTTTTGCCGTCATGAGACCGGTAAGTTCGAGGGTTCTGAGCTATGAACGTATCGGTTTTGACCCAATTAGCGGTGCTAAAGGGAGCTTCCGCACCGGTTTTGAAGGCGAAATGGCGAGAACTGTTTGAGACCGAGCCGCCGGCTTACAATCGACGCTTCCTGGAAAGCCGGCTGGCCTACCGCATCCAGGAATTGGCCTATGGCGGCCTGAGCCGACAGACGTTGGAACGGCTCCAGGCAATGGCCAAGCAGTATGCGACCCGGGACGCGGCCGAACGCAAGGCGCGCCCGGTCCATCGACCGATCTCGGGCACCAATCTGATCCGGGAATGGCAGGGTGTGGAGCACTGCGTGACGGTGCGCGCCGACGACTTCGAGTATTTGGGCCGGCCCTATAAATCCTTGTCGTCGGTCGCCCACGAGATCACCGGCACCAAGTGGAATGGCTGGGTGTTCTTTGGCCTCAAAAGCCATCAGAGCCGGACATGACGACCCCTCGCGCTCGTCCCGATCGGCGCGGTGCCAGCCGCGACGGTGTGGAGAATCGAGAATCCTCTTCGGACAACGGTTTGCCGCTGGTGAGGCATAAGCTGCGCTGCGCGATTTACACCCGTAAATCCACCGAGGAAGGACTCGATATGGAGTTCAACTCGCTGGATGCCCAACGCGAGGCCTGTGAGGCCTATATCGTGAGCCAGCGCGCTGAGGGCTGGTGCCCTGTCCGGGATCGCTACGACGATGGTGGAGTCTCCGGGGGCACACTGGAGCGCGCTGCCCTCAAGCGCTTGCTGGCCGATGTCAAAGCCGGCAAAATCGACGTTGTCTTGGTTTACAAGATTGACCGGCTTTCCCGCTCAATGCTGGATTTCCTGAAGCTGGTCGAAACCTTCGAGCGTTACGGCGTCACCTTCGTTTCCATCACCCAAGCGTTCAACACGACGAGCTCGATGGGGCGCCTGACGCTCAATATGCTGCTCTCCTTTGCCCAGTTCGAACGCGAGGTCATCGGTGAGCGCATCCGCGACAAGGTCGCCGCCTCCCGCAAGAAGGGCATGTGGATGGGCGGCTGGACACCGCTCGGCTATGAAGTCAGGGACCGAAAGCTCCTTATCCACAAAGAAGACGCCGAACGGGTCCGGTCCATCTTCGAGCGTTTCGTCCAGCTAAAGTCTGCCACCCTGCTGGCAAGAGAGCTGGTCGTCGCGCGCGCCACCAACCGTTACGGTCAACTGCTCGATAAGGGTGTTCTCTATAGAATCCTGAACAATCGGGTCTACATCGGCGACGCCGTGCACAAGGGCATCTCCTACCCCGGCGAGCACCAGGCCATCATCGACCGCAAGCTCTGGGATCAGGTTCATGCCATTCTCAAACAAAGCCCGCGCCGGCGGGCGGCCAGCGCGCGGGCACAAACCCCAGCACTACTCAAGGGTTTGCTGTTCGGGCCGGACGGCGCGGCGATGTCGCCGACCCATACCCGCAAAGCGGGGCGGCTCTACCGTTACTACATTAGCCAGAGCGTGATGAAGCAGGGCGCCAACGCCTGCCCCGTCAGGCAAATCCCTGCTGCTGAGATCGAGCGCATCGTCATCGAACAGATCCGATCCCTGCTGCAAACCCCCGAAATCATCGTCCAGACCTGGCGAGCCGCCCGCAAGACCGACAAGGGCATCACCGAGAACGATGTCCGCGGCGCCCTCCTCGAGTTCGAGCCGATCTGGAACGAGCTGTTCCCAGCCGAGCAGGCCCGCATCGTTGAATTGCTGGTCGAACGCGTCGACCTTCAACCCGACGGCATCGACCTGTGTCTACGGATCGAGGGGCTGACATCCCTCTGCAGCGAACTGCGCAGCAGCGGTGGCGCGCAGCTGGAGGCGGCATGACCAGCAACGCAACCATGCGCGCCGGTCAGTTCGATCGCCCGACGCTGAGCAAGGACGGCCGCACCGTGACCGTACATATCCCCATCACGTTGCGCCACCAAGGCGGACGCAAACAGGTGGTGACACCAGCTGGCGCCACGCCCTGGATCCAGACCCCGTCTCGCCTCGACAACACGATCGTCAAGGCCATCGTCCGCGCCCATCGCTGGCGCGACATGCTGGAGTCTGGACGCCATGCCACTGTCCGCGATCTCGCCAAAGCCGAAGCCATAAACGAATCCTACCTCGGCCGCGTCCTGCGTCTCACCCTGCTCTCCCCCAGCATCATCGAAGCCATTCTCGAAGGAAAGCAGCCAGCTGCCCTGGAACTCGACGACCTCCTCAAGCGATTTACTGTCGAGTGGGACAAGCAACTCGAGATGCTGACCGAGAGTTGACCCACAGGTCCGCTTCGCCCCCAACAGCGGACATTCGTCGACAGCGCTTCGACGTCCGTTTGGTGCCAAGAGGCGACATCAAACATGTGCCTCCTATTGACGTAGAGTTGCAAAAAGAAAGACCGCCTGGCGGCGGTCTCTCCGGAATCCGACCAAGTGTTATGCCTTCAGGAAAGCCAGCAGGTCGGGGTTGATCGTTTCCGCCTCTGTGGTCGGCATGCCGTGTGGAAAGCCCTTGTAGGTCTTCAGCGTCCCGTTCTTCAGCAACTTTGCCGACAATGGTGCAGAGTCGGCATAGGGCACGATCTGGTCATCGTCGCCATGCATCACGAAGACCGGCACCGTGATCTTCTTCAGGTCCTCGGAAAAATCGGTTTGCGAAAACGCGACGATGCCATCGTAGTGCGCCTTCGCGCCGCCCATCATACCCTGGCGCCACCAGTTCGCGATGACGGCCTCGGAGGGTTTCGCGCCGGGCCGGTTGTAGCCGTAGAAGGGGCCCGTGGGGACATCGCGATAGAATTGCGAGCGATTGGCGGCAAGCTGTGCCTGCAAACCGTCAAAGACGGATTTCGGCAGGCCGCCCGGATTGGCCGGAGTCTGCACCATCAAGGGCGGCACGGCGGAGAGGATCGCGGCCTTCGCCACCCGGCTCTCGCCGTGCCGCGCGATATAATGCACCACTTCGCCTCCGCCGGTGGAATGGCCGACGTGAATGGCGTCCCTCAGATCGAGATGTGCGGTCAAAGCCGCCAGGTCATCTGCATAATGGTCCATGTCATGGCCCTCGCCTGGTTGGGAGGACCGGCCATGCCCGCGCCGATCATGCGCAATTACGCGATAGCCATGATTGAGGAAGAAGAGCATCTGCGTATCCCAGTCATCGGCTGACAGCGGCCAGCCATGGCTGAACACAATGGGCTGACCTTTGCCCCAGTCTTTGTAGAAAATCTCAACTCCGTCTTTGGTTGTAATTGTACCCATGTGACACCTTCCTTGCTTGTGCTGTTGCCACTATCGACTAAGAGCACCGGCTGCGCAGATGCTACCGCGGGCCGACCGCCATGATCAGACGCCCTCGTAAACCAGCCGGGTGAAGAAGCCGGGATCGATGACGAATTGGCCCCACTTCGCGTCGAAGGCCGCGGTCGGTTTGGCCGCGACGGTCTCATCTCGCGACCTTCCCTGCTGCTTGAGTTTTGCGACGTTTTCTCTGATGGCGACGAGCATATCGCGGAATTCTTTCAACTCGGCCTTGTTGCTGACGGGCTTTCCGTGGCCCGGGATGATGATCGTCTCGTCCGTCGTCGCCGCGAGATTGGCGTCGGATGCCGCGATCAATCCGTTGATGCTGCCACCGGTCGAATAGTCGATGAACGGATAGATGCCGTTCCAAAAAGTGTCGCCGACGTGAACGATGTTGGCTTCGGCAAATGTGACGGAAATATCGCTGTCGGTATGCGCGGGTCCGTAATATTTCAGGGCGATCGACGAGCCGTTGAGCTTTAACTTGTGCTCGCTCGCAAAGACTTCGCTGGGAATTCCGCCAGATGGCAGCGGCAGGAAATTATAGTCCCAATCCTCGACGCGTTGGATCTCGGAAAGACGTTTGCGGGTGTTCTGCTGGGCGATGATCTTCGCCCCAGCCGAGTGCAGCCATTCGTTGCCATCGGCGTGGTCGAAGTGCCAGTGCGTGTTGACGAGATGGGTGACGGGATCGGCGCCGAGAGCGGCAAGAGCTTTGGTGACTTGAGGGCGCGACACGCCGATCCCGGCATCGATAAGCACCTTGCCGTCCGGGCCCGTCAGCACGGCGATGTTGCCGCCGGAGCCTTCCAACACGCTGACATTGTTTCGGAGCTTGTGCGTGTCGATGGGCGATACCGCGGCACTGTCCTTGATCAGGCTGACGAGACCTCGCGCCTCGGCGAACGCCTCGCGAGGCGTGAGCCATCCACCCGTTGCGGTGTAAAGAGCGCCGCCGACGCAGCAAAGGCAAAAGCTTCGTCGTGATACTGATCTTTCCCGTGAAAATGACATGGCATTGCTCGCCTTCCTGTCGTTGGCCTGGCCACCAACATACTCCCGGAAGGGCTCCCGGTCTTTCCGGTTCACCAGCCTTTTTCCTTTTTTTGCGCTTCCGCTATGGGTCCAGACTTTGTGAAAACGTGCGGGAGCAGAGAATGCGCAGAATTGTTTTCTCCCTTTTCCTCCTTCGACTGCGACTGCCGGTGCTGTTCTTTTCCTATTCAACGTAATCGAGGCAAACGTTCTACAGGTGGCATCGCCTGAAAGATCAGCGGCGAGGAGGCCATCGGGGCGTTCCCACTGTCCCAGAAGGGCCGTGCTCTAGCTCTTTCGCGTGCGATGTTCAGCCAACCGGTCCGGGGATCCAATAGTCGCCGAAAAGCGGCCTGACTATTACGTTATAAATTACCCCGAGCTGCAGGCTTGGATCGAAATAGCGCATCGCCCGCTCATTGAGGTCTATGATGCGGCCAGGCGTTAGCGGCCCCACGTCATTTATCTTGACGATGACCTTCTTGCCGACAGCCTCAACGAGGGCGTACGTCGGCCTCGCGCCATATTGGACCCCACCAAATTTCTGGCGCAAACTCGTCTTGATGGCAGCCGCCCAGACAGAGGGATCATAGCGCTCGCCGGAGGCTGTGTTCGGGCCGCCTTCCCGCCATCCGGGCCGGAACGGATTGTACGTGGATGCTGCGCCAACGATCGCATTTCCGGAAGCTTCATTAACGACGGCGCTTGAATGAACTGCTTCACTTCGAGCAACGGTAACAGAAACGGCAAGTGCAACTAGGGCGCCGCAAATTGCGGCGCTCGAGCGAGACGACATCATAACTCCTCGATTGATTTTTTGGATCGTTCGGTTCCCGATGCCGCAAAACATGGTCAAGCGAAACGCGCAGGGCGTTAAACTTGCGCCAATCTTTTGCGGATTCGTGCCAACTTTGGCGGCGGAACCGTTGCGAGAACCAACGGTGGTTCCGCACAGTGTTCTTAGTTCTCACCGACTAAGACAGGAATTGCGTCAGTAGCATGACTGAAGTGGAGGACACGGCGTGA
>Ga0207051_1030_pt1 | contig 9679 bp, 1 predicted proteins | sample Alteio_BWMinCont_61_FD_153292 | JGI IMG/M metagenome (GOLD analysis project Ga0207051, IMG submission 153292) | Enriched cells from forest soil in Barre Woods Harvard Forest LTER site, Petersham, Massachusetts, United States -... | ecosystem: Environmental > Terrestrial > Soil > Temperate forest >...
CATTGATTAGAATAGGCGCGGCGCAAGTCGTTACATTGGTTCCACCATTGGCGCCATCACAGCTCCATGTCCATGACCCATTATTGCTGCCGGGAGTTGTGGAATTACCGCTGCTACAAAGGTTTGTTGAGGGTGCGCTGGCAATGGCCACCCCATTGGCTGTTCCGCAAGCACCGTTGACCATCAATAGAAAACTTGCTGCTAACGTGTGTGACGCTGTTACATTATTTAAGGTATACGCGTTATTGGTCAATGTTACCGGACTGCCATCCACAGTCAAGGCGGCGGAATAACCAGCATTAGGCGTGAGAGTAAATGTTTGGCTCGATCCGTAATTAACGCTCTGGGACCCTGTTGGACTGATCGCACCATTGCTTCCGGCGCTGGAGGTGAGGTTTTCAGTTTGTAAGGTGAAGCTGGCTGCGACTGTATGCGGCGTTGTCACATTACTTACAGTATAGGCGTTATTAATCAATACCACTGCTGTCCCGTCAACTGTCATGCCGGCGGTATAACCTGTATTAGGTGTAACGGTAAATGTTTGGTTTGATCCGTAATTGACACTCACGGAACCTGTTGGATTAATCGTTCCACCTGTCCCGGCGCTGGCTGTGATGGCCTCAGTTTGCAAGGTAAAACTCGCTGTGACCGTATGCGGCGCTGTCACATTACTTAAGGTATACGCGTTATTAAATAATGTCACCGCCACCCCATCAACTGCCAAGCCGGCGTTATATCCTGTATTTGGCGTAACAGTAAATGTTTGGCTTGTGCCATTAGCGACAGTCAGGGTCCCGGAAGGACTGATTGATCCGCCTGTACCGGCGCTGGCTGTAATGATTTCAGTCAGTATGGTTGGAGGAGCATTACAAGCCGCGGATCCGCTGTCAGTTGTAGTGGAAACTGGATCACCCTGGGCTGATAATGTGCCATTGGTGCATAAATAGGTTTGAGTCACAGTCGTTGTCGTTGGCTGAGTGCCGCCATAAGGGCATTGGGTACTCGTCGCTGCAATGCTGCCGGATGTCGTGCTGACAGTTTGCGTCACGGTTGAACCGCTCGGGGTCGATCCGCAGGACGCTGGAGTGTTACAGGCCGGATTTCCGCTATCAGTTGTAGTGGAAACTGGATCACCCTGGGCCGATAATGTGCCATTGGTGCATAAATAGGTTTGAGTCACAGTCGTTGTCGTTGGCTGAGTGCCGCCATAAGGGCATTGGGTACTCGTCGCTGCAATGCTGCCAGATATCGTGCTGACAGTTTGGGTCTCTGTAGAACCGCTGGGAGTAGATCCGCATGCCGCAGGCGGCAATACAGATGCTGTACAAGAAGCATTGCTCCCGCCGTTGGTGCCGGCACAACTCCAGCTCCATGGCCCTGTGCCGGTGACTGAGCTTGCGCTTCCAGTGCTGCAAAAATTAGTTGTAGGCGCGCTCGTCAGGCTTGTACCATTCGATGGACCGCATACTCCATTAATAGCAGGTACAAAAACCACGTCCCGGAAATAATCCGGATGCTGCGAACTCCTCGTTGGGTATCGGCCTGTTGATCCATAAACCCCATTGGGGCCAACAATAGTGCTTAAATTTTTAACTACGATTTGGCTGGCCAACCCGTTTACTGTCATAGCATAATACGAATAAGTAGTATTGACACTCACGACGTATTTGGTATTGGCCCTGATATTTAAAGGGGAGCTTAAAGATTGCTGCTGCCATCCTGAAGCTGTCTCATTGACAAACTTGACCGATGCCAGTTGATGGCCTTGGGTATTCCAAATATGGCCGAAATGCGCGCCTGTATCTTTTGAAGGTTTCCAAAACCGTATGGCCGTGATTTGCCCTGCCGCATTACTCTTAAATAGCATGCCCAATTCATAATTGGACCCCGCCTTGACAACCAAAGCCGGGGTTTGCGATGGAACTAACGGAGGCAGCAATTCTTCTACTTGCACAGCGCCACTGTTAGTCAATGGTGCTTGTGGTACATCTAATGGAGTAGGAGTCACTAGCGCGCCTTCAACGAATCTGTGCAGTGCAGGTACTGCAACGGCAACGAGCGGCAGCGGCCCGTGGACTTGGGTTTGCGATGGCGCCAATGGAGGCAGCAATTCTTCTACTTGCACGGCACCATTGTTAGTTAATGGTGCTTGCGGTACATCAAACAGCACTGTCATGACGAGCGCGCCGACAACCAACCTTTGCACCAGCGGGACATCCTCAAGCGTAACAAGTACGAGCAGCGCTTTTAACTGGAGTTGCAATGGTGCCAACGGCGGGTCAACAGCGACTTGCTCAGCACCAATACAGACAGAAACTATTACAGCCAGTGCCGGGACAGGCGGGACAATAAGCCCAACAGGATTGGTGATTGTTAATTACGGGTCGAGTAAAACATTTACACTCACACCTAATACAGGCTATACCGCCACTTTGACAGTAGACAGTAGCGCAGTAGTATTGACAAATAATATGTACACATTGAGCAATGTGACTGCGGCACATACAGTCGCTGCGAGCTTTACCTTACAAACCGAAAACATTACCGCCAGCGCTGGAAGCAATGGAACGATCAGTCCTACGGGGTCAGTGACTATCAATTACGGATCAAACCAAACATTTACTCTTACACCAAGCACAGGTTATACCGCAAGCTTAACAGTTGATGGAACGGCAGTGGCATTGACTAATAACGCGTATACCTTAAGTAATGTGACAACCTCTCATATGGTCGCAGCGAGCTTCACCTTACAAAAGGAAACCATCACCGCCAGCGCTGGAAGCAATGGTACGATCAGTCCTACGGGATCTGTAAGTGTTAATTACGGGGCAAGCCAGACATTTACTCTAACACCTAACACAGGTTATAACGCCAGCTTAACGGTTGATGGGACGGCAGTGACATTAACTAATAATGCGTATACCTTAAATAATGTGACAGCGGTTCATACATTAGTAGCCAGCTTCACATTACAAACTGAAACCATCACTGCCACTGCAGGGAGCAATGGAACAATCAGTCCTTCAGGCTCCGTGAGTGTCAATTACGGGGCAAACCAAGCATTTACTCTTACGCCTGCCACAGGTTATACCGCCAGCATGACTGTAGATGGCATACCAGCAACATTGAGCAATAATACATTTACCTTAAGTAATGTAACAGCGGCGCACACGGTCATAGCGAGCTTCACATTGCAAAAGGAAACCATTACCGCCAGTGCCGGCAGCAATGGAACGATCAGTCCAACAGGCGCTGTGACTGTCAATTATGGAGCAAACCAAACATTTACTCTCACACCTGCTACAGGTTATACGGCCAGTATGACAGTAGATGGCATACCAGCCGTATTAAGCAATAACGCATTTACCTTAACTAATGTGACAACGGCGCATACAGTAATAGCCAGCTTCGCCTTACAAACTGAAACCCTTACCGCCAGTGCCGGTAGCAATGGAACAATCAGTCCAACAGGATCCGTGAGTGTCAATTACGGGGCAAACCAAGCATTTACTCTTACGCCTGCCACAGGTTATACCGCCAGCATGACTGTAGATGGCATACCAGCAACATTGAGCAATAATACATTTACCTTAAGTAATGTAACAGCGGCGCACACGGTCATAGCGAGCTTCACATTGCAAAAGGAAACCATTACCGCCAGTGCCGGCAGCAATGGAACAATAAGTCCAACAGGATCCGTGAGTGTTAATTACGGAGCAAGCCAGACCTTTACGCTGAATCCAAGTACGGGTTATACGCCCATATTAACAGTTGATGGAACACCCGTGACTTTAAACAGCAATAATATTTATACCTTAAGCAATATCACAGCCAATCACACGGTGACAGCCAGCTTTGCTATTGAAACAGTAACGATCACCGCCAGCGCCGGGGCAGGCGGAACAATCAGCCCAACCGGATCTGTGACTGTCAATTACGGCTCAAGCCAGACATTTACTCTAACACCTAACACAGGTTATAACGCTAGCTTAACGGTTGATGGGACGGCAGTGACATTAACTAATAATGCGTATACCTTAAATAATATGATAGCGGTGCATACAGTAGCAGCCAGCTTTACCTTGCAAAAGGAAACCATTACCGCAAGTGCCGGGGCAAACGGAACAATTAACCCAACAGGATCGGTGGTCGTTAATTACGGAGCAAACCAAACATTTACCCTCACACCTAATGCAGGTTATACCGCCACCTTAATGGTAGACGGCAGTGCGGTAGTATTGACCAATAACGTGTACACTTTAAGTAATGTGACAGCGGCGCATACAGTGGCAGCGAGCTTTACATTGCAGACGGAAACCATCACCGCCACCGCTGGAAGCAATGGTAGCATCAGTCCTTCCGGCTCAGTGAGTGTTAATTACGGAGCAAACGAAACATTTACCTTCACACCTAATACAGGTTATTCCGCCAGCTTGACTGTTGATGGCCTGCCAGCAACATTGAGCAATAACACATTTACCTTAAGCAATGTGACAACGTCGCATACAGTCATAGCAAGCTTTACAGCGATTAGTAATAGCCTCCTGCCTGCCGACCGCGATGCGAGCACCAACTGGAAAATGGCTGGAATGCTCTCCGTTGGCGATATTCCCAACCGCACCACCATCTGCGCCACGGTCAGTCCCAAAGGAGGCGGGACGGATGACACAACCAATATCCAGAATGCCATCAACGCTTGTCCGGCCGGCCAAGTGGTCCAGCTGGCCGCAGGCACCTTTACGATCAACGAAGGCAGCTATGTGCTGGTCAACAAAGGAATAACACTGCGCGGCGCCGGGCCTGGTTCCACGATCCTGCAGCGGACGAATGGTGCTCATTTGGAACCTGGGCAAGCCGTAGGTGCCAATCCCTCACCTATAATCTTCGTCGGCCCTGTGCAGTATGGGCCGGAATTTGCTTCGTCTATCAACCTGACAGCCGATGGTGCGGCCGGCTCAACCTCAATAACATTGAACTGCGGCGGCAATTGCGCATCGACATACTCGGTCGGCCAGATTGTCTTGCTGGACGAGGTTTCGGGCGCGGGCTGGCAGCCGGAACCGACCGGCGTCGCCACATCAGTCTGGGCTGCCCCTGACTATCGGGTGGTTTGGAAAAAACGCAACCCGTCTTTAGGCACCGACGATTTCACTACTAATGAATATCCCTATCAGTCGGGAACCGCCGGTGACGGATACAGCCGGCTGGATCGCGTGACAAATGAGCTTAAGGAAATCGCGTCCATCTCCGGCAACACTGTAACCTTTACCTCACCATTGACCATATCTTATCGGGTCAGTCATACGGCCCAAATTTCGCGGCTTGTCGACAGTGTCTCCGGCGCTCCTGTTCCTTATGTAGAGCACGCCGGGCTCGAAAGCATGTCTGTCAGCAACGGCGACGCCGATAACATCGACTTCTCTGATTGTGCCTACTGCTGGGCTAAAAACCTAGAAAGCTCAGTGTGGAATGGACGTGGTATCGATTTTATCTCCTCCTTCCGTTGCGAGCTGCGCGAGTTCTATTCACACGACGCCGCCTATTCGCAGCCGGGTGGAGGAGCTTATGCCATAGGTCTCGATATGTTTTCGTCAGAGGTGCTTATTGAGGACGGCATTTCGGTCAGAGCCGACAAGGTCATGGTAGCGCGGGCCGCGGGCGCCGGGTCGGTGGTTGCATACAACTATATGGATGATGGATTCATAGACTACTCTGAGAATTGGATCGAGATAGGGCTCAATGCCAGCCATTTTGTGGGATCTCACCACGTGCTTTTAGAAGGCAACTATGCATTCAATGCCGATAGCGATAATACTCACGGCGCAAGTATCTATATGACGTATTTCCGAAATTGGCTGAGGGGCGTCCGGCACCCGTTCGTTAATCCCCAAACCGGCCATACAATTGATGATTTCGCAAGCGGTATCAATGGCAACGGCCCGCAGCGTTGCGCCGCCACCAACGCCTACACCTATTGGTTCACATTTATCGGCAATGTGCTCGGCGCCTCCGGGCAGATGAGCGGGTGGACTTACCAAGGCGACCTCACTGCTGGTCCGGACATCTGGGCGCCAGGCTGGGGCGAATCTGACAGCGGTGGTACATGGCATTCCGATCCAAAGGAGATCAATTTATCATTCCCTGGACACCTTATTCGTGAAGGGAACTGGAATTGGCTGACGAGTTCGCAGAAATGGGACGACAACACTACACCTGCCACTATTCCAAACTCGCTGTACCTGTCTTCAACGCCCGATTTCTTCGGCAGCGATTCGTGGCCATGGGTCGATCCGACGACAGGTACAATCTACACCCTCCCCGCCAAGGCTCGCTTTGATGCCGGAACGCCTTTTGCCCCTCCTCCGACGGGAACAGAGACCCTGACGGCCAGCGCAGGAACAGGCGGAACAATCAGTCCAACAGGCTCCGTGAGTGTTAATTACGGATCAAACCAAACATTTACCCTCACACCTAATACAGGCTATACGGCCAGCTTGCAGGTTGATGGGACGGCAGTGACATTAACTAATAATGCGTATACCTTAAATAATGTGACAGCGGTTCATACATTAGTAGCCAGCTTCACATTACAAACTGAAACCATCACTGCCACTGCAGGGAGCAATGGAACAATCAGTCCTTCAGGCTCCGTGAGTGTCAATTACGGGGCAAACCAAGCATTTACTCTTACGCCTGCCACAGGTTATACCGCCAGCATGACTGTAGATGGCATACCAGCAACATTGAGCAATAATACATTTACCTTAAGTAATGTAACAGCAGCGCATACGGTCATAGCGAGCTTCACATTGCAAAAGGAAACCATTACCGCCAGTGCCGGCAGCAATGGAACAATAAGCCCAACAGGATCCGTGAGTGTTAATTACGGCTCAAGCCAGACCTTTACGCTGAACCCAAGTGCGGGCTATACACCCATATTAACGGTCGACGGAACACCCGTAACTTTGAACAGCAATAATACTTACACCTTAAGCAATATCACAGCCAATCACACGGTGACAGCCAGCTTTGCCATTGAAACAGTAACGATCACCGCCAGCACCGGGGCAGGCGGAACAATCAGCCCAACAGGATCTGTGATTGTTAATTATGGATCAAACCAGACGTTTACCCTCATACCTAATGCAGGTTATACCGCCACCTTATCTGTAGATGGCAGCGCAGTAGTATTGACCAATAACGCCTATACCTTAAGTAATGTCATAGCGGTGCATACAGTCGCAGCGAGCTTTACATTGCAAACTGAAACCATCACCGCCAGCGCCGGAAGCAATGGAACGATCAGTCCAACAGGCTCCGTGAGTGTCAATTACGGAGCAAACCAGACATTTACCGTCACACCTGCTACAGGTTATACCGCCACCTTGACAGTTGATGGGACAGCAGTGACATTGACCAATAACGCGTATACCTTAACTAATGTGACAGCAGCGCATACGGTCGCTGCCAGCTTTAACTTACAATCGACGATCAATGGGGCTTGCGGTTCTGCCAATGGCAGCAGTGTTGCCACCGTGCCGACAACAAATCTTTGTAATGCCGGTACAGCCACGCCAGTGGGTGGTACCAATGAGTTTTCGTGGACCTGCCAGGGCAGTGCAACGACCGCATCCTGCATGGCTTATAATGATGGCTCCATCAACGCGCCTGCTGGAACGCCGCAGCAATCTAGCCTGTTAAGCAGCTATAAAGTCCGTCCCCCTTGGAAGGTGGCAGGTGTTGATTATTATGTCGGGATGCCGCAAGGACAGACATTGAAAAGCTGGGAAACCGTACCTCAAGTTCCGACACCGCCTTCACCCGGATGCTATAGCAATCCCTGCATCCAGGTAACGCCTGGTCCCGGCGGTGAAATAAGATGCAATGGCGCCGTCGCACTTGTCATGGACGGATATGATTTCACGGCAGATGGCGGAATAGGCGATATATACTCACCGGTCGGAGGCTGCACCAGTATTACGATTACCAACAGCAAGTTTGGTTGCAGCAGCAATGGGACCGCGCCCCCTTCTGGGATCATGGTTCACGTACAGTCAACCACCGATGTCATATTCAAGAATAACACCGTAGATTTTACGGGCTGCACCGGATCGAGCAATGGCGGAACTACCGGGGCTGGCGGCGGAGCTGACGCCTTTTTACAGGTTGCCGACGGCAGCACGGTGTTTGATTATAATTATATAGCCTACATCGACGGTCATCCCTTGGAAGTGCTGAAAAGCCAGTCAAAGGTAGATTATCGCTTTAATTTCCTGAACAATGTTGTGCATGACTCAACTAACCATATGAACTTTCAGCAGTTCGGCGGCGGCACGATCACCAATGATGTGGTGGCATTCAATACGACGTTAAGTTCGGATGACAGTGTGGGCGGCGGTGGTGAAGGGTTCCAATTTTATTTAAACTCCGGGGGGACGAATACTGGTCCGGTCCTTTCGGACAATACCATGATTGCCCTTGATCCAACAGGACTATGCAAGGGCCCCGATGGAGGGCAAGTCAATTGCCTGGTCAGCAACGGGATTCACGGGACCGGCATGTACACTCCGGTGACGACCGTTAACGGTTCACCAATGAATACGGATAATTATTTTGATCGAAGGGGTATGCTTGACGATGCATATTATTCTGGTTCAATGGCCGGATGGGGCACTTGCACCGGCAACACCGATATGAACACCGGTGCTTTGATTACCCCACAAGGAGGGTGCGCAAGCTCTACACCGCAGACGGAAACCATCACCGCCATTGCCGGGACAGGCGGAACAATAAGTCCAACAGGATCCGTGAGTGTTAATTCCGGAGCAAACCAAACATTTACTGTTACGCCTAATGCTGGTTATACCGCCACCCTAATGGTAGACGGCAGTGCAGTAGTATTGACCAATAATGCATATACCTTAAGTAATGTGATAGCTGCCCATACGGTCGCAGCGAGCTTTACATTACAAACGGAAACATTAACAGCCAGCGCTGGGACAGGCGGAACAATCAGTCCTTCGGGGTCAGTGACTGTCAATTACGGGTCAAACCAAACATTTACCGTTACACCTAATACAGGTTATACCGCCATCTTGACAGTTGATGGGACGCCAGTGAGTTTGACCAATAATGCGTATACCCTAAATAATGTGACATCAGCGCATACAGTAGTAGCCAACTTCACCTTGCAAACAGAAACAATCACAGCCAGTGCTGGAAGCAATGGAACAATCAGTCCAACAGGCTCCGTGAGTGTCAATTACGGGGCAAGCCAAACATTTACCCTCACACCTTCTACAGGTTATACCGCCAGCATGACTATAGATGGCATACCAGCAACATTGAGCAATAACACATTTACTTTAAGCAATGTGACAACCTCGCATACAGTAATAGCCAGCTTTGCCTTACAAACTGAAACCCTTACAGTCAGCGCCGGAAGTAATGGAACAATAAGTCCAACAGGCTCCGTGAGTGTCAATTACGGGTCAAACCAAACATTTACCGTTACACCTAATACAGGTTATACCGCCATCTTGACAGTTGATGGGACGCCAGTGAGTTTGACCAATAATGCGTATACCCTAAATAATGTGACATCAGCGCATACAGTAGTAGCCAACTTCACCTTGCAAACAGAAACAATCACAGCCAGTGCTGGAAGCAATGGAACAAT
>Ga0207051_1152_pt1 | contig 9611 bp, 11 predicted proteins | sample Alteio_BWMinCont_61_FD_153292 | JGI IMG/M metagenome (GOLD analysis project Ga0207051, IMG submission 153292) | Enriched cells from forest soil in Barre Woods Harvard Forest LTER site, Petersham, Massachusetts, United States -... | ecosystem: Environmental > Terrestrial > Soil > Temperate forest >...
AATCGTCAGAGCGGCACAGATCTATAAGCCGTTTTCTTCGCTTCAGAATCTCGCGGGCCTTGGCAGGAACTCTATCAGCGATTTCCAGGGGAATCGTTTGTACGCCATGTAGGTCACCTTGGACCAGTTCGCCCGGCGAAATCTTCAATCCGCCTACGCGCACGGGACTCCCGAAATCGAAGACATGGGCATATGCGTGAGAGACCGCCACGTTAGCGGCAAATAGCTGAAAGCCAGTAGCGCGGATATCGGGGACGTCACGCACGCTTCCGTTGGTCACCAGTGCTACGCAGCCGAGTGCGCGCAGTATGTTCGCGTGGACGGCGCCAACGAACGCTCCCAGTCCGGCAGGGTCGTCGAGATCTTCGATGACGACGATTCGGGGCGCGGGAATGGTCAGAATCCGATTCCACCAGTCCGCGCGGTCATAGTAAAAATAGCCACGGCTGTCCATTGGTGGATTCGCGCTCCGGATACGTGCCGTAGCCGCGTATCCCACCACCGGAGGAAGCTCTTTGAATTGGCAACGGATGCGGGAATCGGCAAAGCCCGCATTGCACAGACGAACGCCAAAAGTTTCGATAGCGCTCGCCGTCACACACGTGCTGAACTGACGCAACTCATCCAATAGAGCTGGCGTCATGCGACTCGCGTTTCTTGTCTGATCCATAGTCTCTCGAATATGCGACCACGATTAGCGAAGCCCGAAATCACACAAGGTGCTCAGGCTATTTTTGGAAAAAAGGCAGAAAGCTAGAGGGAAGACGGGGGTGATCGATGCTGCAGACTTACGGTTACGCCGATCGAGGGCTTAGGAGGCTCCAGATCAGGCTCGTGCGTGCTCCGGATGACTTCCGGTGCCGGAACCAACATCGCGATCGGTCGCAACGGCGCCTTCTCCAAAACGACGGGAACGTGAGGCACCTGCATTTTGCTCGCGATGTTCAGATAATGAATAGGGTTTGACTGCGGCAGATACCAACTATTTTTTGCCAGCGTAGAGAGCGCGGGTACTGCAAACAGGAGCAGCGCAAGTAACGAGCCCCTCACAAAAGGCGCTAGGCACTTGCGCAGATGCGAGGAAGAGCTAATAGCCTTCTCCTTACGCTCGGAGTCGTCCTTCAGCTCCAGAGTCATTATCTAAAATTTTACGGTCGCAAGTAATTTAAAGCAAGCACCGGCCCGTTTTGCCAGCCTAATCCAGCAACGCGTAGACGGAACGCGCTCAAAACCTCACATTTGCGGGCCGCCGCCAACAAATCGCGGTTCATTTTGCGGCGCTAATCGAGTCCACCTGGATCGTTTTCGTCTTTGTGTCCAGCGTGCCTGTGACCTTCACTTTTTTCGCCGCGAATTTTTCCGCCATACGCTGGTCGCTCAGCATGTAAGCGTTCTTGCCGTCATATAGGAGGTACGAGGCGCCGTGGACGCTGACGCACGCCATAGCGCAGGCGGCGTCCGTTGGCCCCATTTGCATTTGGGAATGATCTGCCTTGGGGCACATATCGTCAGTGATGGTGCCGGTGAAGGTCTGCTTGTCAGCGGCGGCGGTGAGCGCCACAACAGCGAACAGAGCTAAAAAAGCACTCGAGATTAGAGGCTTCATAACTTGATGTTTTGGCCTCATGATGCCCAGTGCAAATCAATTCTGCACTCGCAGCACAAGGCAAGGCGCAATCCTAAAAGCTCAGGCTATCGCGCCGCCTCCAGTTTCAGGGTGGAGGCGGAGACCGGAAAACCGCCGTGATTTACCGCTTCGAGGCTTCTACTCGCCCGGCGTCATGAGATGAGCGGTCGACGTGCCCGCGTTCATAATCCACACGGTGCCCTGCCCGGCTTTGTCCGGCAGCCCAATCGATTGCGTCGTGGCGCCCGGCACGGCAATGGTCATGTGCATGCGCGCGTGCTCCTGGTCGGCGCCCATCATGTGATACCAGACCGATCCAAACTCCGGCTTGATGCGGGTTCCGTCCTTTTCCTCGGCATCGAGCATCGCCTGGGTCTTGGCCTTGTCGCCGAGCGCTTCGGCCTTCAGATTCTGAGCCACGCGATCCAGGTTACCAACGCTGGTGCACTCAATCGAAAACGCCTGCTGCTCGGGAAGACCCGACCGGTCGTAGCACACAAGACGGCTGGTGCCTTTTTTCAATGTGTCATAGGTGAAGTCGGACTTCCACTTGATCACGGTAGCCCCATCGCGCAGCTGAGCTGGGGCGGCCAGCACCGCTTTCGCGGTGGCATCGTCCTGGGCTTGTGCCAACGCGGGGAACGAAAGTGCGATTACACCGAGGGCAAACAGGGGGACGCGTTTCATTCAAAACCTCCATTCGACATGCACTCAAAGTCTCAATCGTCGAGCGCGGAAAGTATAACACGTCAAGATCGATCCGGATTCAGGCACGTGTCACGATTGCGGCGGACGCGCCGATTTGAGTTTTGCCGCAGCGGAGGTTAGTTGCCCGCGGAAAGACGCTGCGCAAAATAACCGGTGCGCGTCCGTGCGGATAGGTTTCCGCTTCCGGCCGGAGGAACAACCTGCACCCGCACAGAACGGAAGGAGCCATCCTTGCGCGTATTGGTCGGATAGTAGGCGAGAGTGTATTGGTGGCGAATGTCGTGCGCGATCTGAGTACAGGTAAACTCCACATCTTCCAAATTTTCCGGGAAAAGCGCCGCACCGCCTGTCGCGCGGGTCAATGCCAGAAGTGCCTGGCGGTCACGCTCTGCCGATTCCGGTTTTTCCTCTCGGAGCAACCCGACGGCATAGATCAAAGCGCTCGATCTTTGCGCTTCCTGCAGAGCGGCATCCAGACTGTGATGGCTGGAGTTATCTTCGCCGTCGCTCACGATTAGAAGAACTTTCTTATCCAAATAGCCTCTTTTCAGGCGATCCAGTGAGGTGGTCGTGGCGTCATAAAGGGCCGTGCTGCTGTCGGGATCGGCTTGTTCCAGGGCCTTTTTCAGCTCCCCGACGTCGTTGGTGAAGTCGCGATCGTAATAGTATTTGTCGTTGAAGTGAGCGACAAACACCTCATCATCGGGGTTACTGGTCTTGACGAAAGTTAGCGCCGCGGCATTCACTTTTTCGAGCTTATCCGCCATGCTGCCGCTATTGTCGATTAGCAGGCCCATGCTCACGGCCGCGTCTTCCTGGCGCAAAACGGAGATTTTCTGTTCGGAATCGTCCTCGAAAACGCGGAAATTTTCTCCTTTGAGCCCCGGCACAAACTGCCCATGCTCATCCGTGACCGACACGTGGAGTACGACCAGATCCACGCTTCTCTGGATCGTGTAGGCGCTTTGCAGCGGCGGTTCGGGAGTATTTTGCGGCGGCGGAGGCTCAGGCGGTGGAGGAGAAGGCCGAACCGGTTGCTGCGCATGGCCGTACGCCCAAACAACGGATATCAGAAGGAGCGCCCGCAGGAACACGGTAAGGCGCAAGCCAAAATTGTGCCGGTCTGTATGATCGGTCCGCATTTGATCCACTATTCTGATGGCTCTTTGCCCCTTAAGGGATGAGTTTGTGGGCGCCGAGTGTCATACAGAGAACCTGTCCCGATGGTACCAGCCAGCCGGTTCACGCGCCCCCTAGCTGCGGCCATTACTTCGTTCGGAGACGACCACATGCGGAGGTAAGGCGAAAAAACAGGCGAGCGCGAAGCCCAAAGCTAGACTTGCGGCCGCGCTCAGCCACGACAAACCGAGGCAGACTAGGTAGAGAATGGGGCCGAAAGCATATTGACGGGAAATCCTCCGCACAGAGGTCGGGTCGACGTCCTTGGCCAAAAGTTGACGCTTCTCGGAGGCGGCATATCTCCACAGCAGGTTGAAAAAGAAGGCGATGAAGACATAAGTTGAGTTGTAGAGAATGAGCGCAGGCAGCTGATCGGCTCCGCCCAAATGGATGGCGAGCACAGCCGTAGGAAACGGAACGACGACAACGCCCAGCAGAAGTAGCAAATTCAGTATAAGAAGCACGTCATCCGAACGCGCAATATGCGTGAAAAGCCGGTGGTGATTGATCCACATAATTCCTATGAAGGTAAAACTGATCAGGAAGGAAAGGTACGAAGGCCATTGCCTTAGCAATTGTTCAGACAATGGGCCGCTTCCAGCCGCAGGAATTTTGATCTCGAGAATCAATAGCGTGATCGCGATGGCGAAGACGCCATCCGAAAAAGCCTCAACGCGGGTGGTTTCTGCAGTCAACGCTTCGTCATCTTCTCAGGCGCGATATATACGTCACCGGTTAGCTCGACAAAAGACGCGCTGATTGCCGCCATGACCTTGGCAAGATACGCGGTGCAGACGGGAATGTGAATGCGCTATTTTTGCTGATGTTAATATTCGAGATTCTGCCCAAGGCGGATCTCCCGGAGGAGCAATGAATCTGAAAAACGCGGCGGCCCTGATTACCGGCGGAAGTAGCGGCATCGGACGCGCCATAGCCCAGACGCTCGCCCAAAGCGGAGCGCGCGTAGCCATCACTGGACGTCACAAAGACCGGCTGACCGAAGCCGCCCAGGCTTTGAAAGTGCTTCCGATTCTGGCAGACGTGGCCAATGAGGCCGATGTGGAGCGGACCTATCGCGAAGTTTTCAAGGAGTTCGGGGAGCTGGATATTTTGGTGAACAATGCAGGCATAGGTGTGTTCAAACCCTTGGCTGAATTTGATCGTCCGAGTTTTGAGGCTGTTTTTGCGACGAACGTGACCGGGGCCATGCTCATGGGCCGGGAAGCGGCAAAACACTTCATCACGCGCCAACGAGGCAACATCGTCAATATCAGCTCGACTGCTTCCTTGCGTGGCGCTCCCAACGGAACTGCTTACTATGCGAGCAAGTTCGCCTTGCGCGGAATGACAGAGTGCTGGCGGGCCGAATTACGCCGCTACAACATTCGCGTCTTTCTGATCAACCCGAGCGAGGTTCTGACAAATTTCTACCCCACAGCTGGCTTGCCGCAGAAGGAAAATTCCACGAAGCTGCGGGGCGAAGAGATCGCCTATATGGTGAAAGCGGTGCTGGAGATGGATGATCGAGGCTTCACGCCCGAGCTATCCATCTTCGCTACAAATCCCAAGGATTGAGGCCCACGGGGGCTAGGTCACAATGATCGAGTCTTGATATTCGGCGAAATCGGAGATCAACTTTTCGAGAGAAATCGATGGGTGCCAGATAATCGTGGGGGCTGGGATTACCTGAACCTCAAAGACAAGGTTTTGGCGCCGAATCTTCCTGCGACTTTTCGGATGGGCCTTTGACTTCATGTCTAAGTTTATAGCTTTGCGTGGGTTACAAGAGCCATACCACAACCTACTAAGCGGATAAGGCAGAAATCATTCAAACTGAGGCTGAATTGACCCCAAAAACAAAAAGCGGCCACTAGGGCCGCTTTTCGCCGGAAACAAAGCTCGCGAAACTACTTCGAGCTGTCCGTCTTCTTGTCCGTAGTCGTCTTCGTCGAGCTCTTGGCTTTCTTGGGGGCCTTCTTCGTCTTCGTTGTTTTGCTGCTGGTGGTCTTGGCGGTGGTCGTCTTGGTGTCGGTCGAGGTTTTATCCTGAGCAACAGCCAAACCGGCTCCCAACATCAGTGTTACAACCAACATCATAAATAGCTTCTTCATGCCTTCTCCTTCAGAGATTAGAGTCGCTGCCTAAAGCCTTGTCCAGGGCGAGCTGCTTACGTGAGCGTATTAACATTGCGCCATCGCTGCAAGAACATTCTCTAGTGCCCGTCCGTATCAGTCAAGCCACTACCGGGTTGCGGGCTTAGCAGACGCCGCCGGGGCCGGCTTGGCGAATTGAGCGTCCGCAACCGGCGCATTTACCTTGATTTCGCTTAATTCCGTGCTCGCTTTTCCGTCTGTCCAGGTCGTCATCCAACGGAACGGCATTTTGACGCCTGAAACGTCCCGATAATCCGTATAGTCAATTTCTGTCGGATTCAACCCGACGGGCGAATTCGTGTAACGCATCTGCCGCACGAGAAGACCCGATTCCCTGTCAAAATACAGCTTCACCGGAAAATTCCCACTGGTGCTTCCCTGCAGGACCTCGACCTCACGATCATTGACCATGGTCGGAAAGCCGACGCGCCACTGCGTGAAGCTCTGCTTGATTCGCGCCGGGAACGCTAGCTCCGCGTCCACTTTGACAGCCTCCAAAAACTGCCCGGTCAGTTCGAGCAGCGGCACTGGCCTGCCCGGCTCTGCCACCCAACCTGTCCGGCCATCATAAGTTGTCGTCCAGTCACCATTGGATGTATGAATGATCGTCGCGCGTTGCCCGGGAGCTTTAGCAGCGATTTCGATAGGGCTTTTGTCGAGTTCCGCAAAACCCTGATAGGTGCCTTTGGCGACAAAGCTGGTGATCGCGGCAACCTTCTGGGCACCTCCAAGCGCCTGGACGTACTTGTCCAGAATTTGATCCGCCGACGGCTCCCCTGAAGCTTGTTCGGTGATTACATCCGGCTCATCAACGGTGGGAGCGCTGTATTGCTCCGCCAGATTTGGCGTGACTTTGGGAAAATCCGTGCCGCGGTGGCACGAATAACACGTTAACTTGCGGTTTCCGCCAAAATAACTCTTGTTGATAGCGTTCATCATCAGAACCATCTTGCGCGCGGTCTGCTTATGCTCATTATCCTTGGCGTAGCCTGCCCAACTGGTCTCGTCGTCGTGGCAGAATTCGCAGCTTTCGCCTATGGAGGCAGAAAAGAAACCCATGGTCGAAAGAAATTGGTTCTCAGGAATGCCTCGCAGCACCTGAATATTCTTGTACACGTCTTCCGCCATCAACTCTTTCTGCGCTGGCGGTGGGGCCTGTTGTGCTGGCGGCTGGCCGGCATCTTGCGCCCAGGTCGGTGCGCCTGCCAACGCAAAAGCCATTAGAAGCCCGAGTAGCGTTGCACGAATGGCCCTTCGCATGTATCGCATTTTGAATTTACTTGGCTGGTTCAGCATTACCAGTAGGGTGTCCAATGATGTTCATATAGGCGATGCCTTCGGATGGAATACAAAGCTGCTCCTCCAGTTCCTGGTTCGGAATCCACTTGAACGTTACATCCGTAAGCTCTTCGAAGGGCGAAATATAAATCTTGGGATCGTCGATCTTAATGCTCATGTGCAGAGTATCGTGATCAACTCGCGTATAGCGTTCCTGCACACGCATGTCCACGCTGTGAGGATGGCCGGACGTATCGAGCCATGTCCTGTCATCCATGCCGACGCTATCGATCACGAATGTGTAGTCCCCGTCCCAATGCCCCACCGAATAGCCATACCATCGGGAAGGCGCTCCGTCTTTGGTGTCGATGCTCTTGGGAAGCTCTCGCCCATCCATCCAGATTTCTCGCCAGACTCTTTGATACTGGGAAAGAATGATCATCCGGTCCGGCAACTGAGCGAAGCGCATACCTCTTGTCTCGTTGATAATGTTGCGCGGAAAGCCCAGGGGATCGCACGTCATCAGCGGATCGTTCGTATTCGCAAGGTGGTATACCGGCTCGGATTTATTCAGTTTTGCACGCTCCGCGCCGAGCGGAGTATACGGTGGAAAATGCCCGATGAAACCGACGGGGCCGGTCCAGGCGCCATTGAGATCACGTTTGGGAGCTGGTGCCGATGGTTTGTTCTCAGCAATTAGTTTTTCAAAAAGGGTTTTTGTCTTGGGCACGTGAATCGTTTCGTCATCCTGCGTCTGGGCTGAAGCAAACGACGCCCACATGAACACAATCGCCAGCCCAACGGCGGCCCGACCAGCCATCCCTCGCATTTCGTGCTCCTGGGGTTGAAGGAATTACAGCTTGTTCAAGCCTTCGTTCAGCTCGATATAGGTGCCCCAAGGGTCCGTGATGAACGCGAGCGCGATACCCAGATCCGGGCGCGGCGTATAGGGCATATCGAGCTTGATCCCGGCAGCTTCGGCCTTCTTGCAAAACGCCTTCAGGTCGTTGATCTCGAAACCGATGTGGTCGAGCGCCCGCCCTTTGGTTCCCACCGTCGGCGTATCGGATTTCGCGAACGTCAGGTTCACGCCAGGCAAATCGGCGGCCTCGAATTGCCCTCGCTTGCCTGGCTTGGCGCCGAACGTCTTGGCATACCAGGCCTGCATGGCCAGAACCGAGTTCGTGCCCCCTGCGTCCGCCACGAAGAAATGGACGTGATGAAACTTGATCGGCACGGTCTGCATGGCGTCTTCCAAAATCTCGATCCTCACGAGGTCGTCGGGCGTGTGCACGTAAATCTGCTTGGCGTTCGCCGGATTTGGCGGCTCCATCATGAGTCCCGCGGCCTGCCATTTCGCTCGCGTCGCCGCCACATCGGGTACCAGGAAACCGATGTGGTTCACAACCGATCCCACGGTACCTGCCGGTGGGTCCATGGCTTTTCGAATCAGGATCAGGACGCCGGGGAACTTCACCACCTCGTTCGCGCCTAGCTTGCTAGCCGGGGTGCCCCCAACGGCGATCCAGAACTTCTTGGTCGCCTCAATGTCCTGCACAGCCAGGTGCACATGGCCCATCGCTACGCCGACGCTACCCGGATCCGCAAGTTGGGCCCATGCCGTGGTCGTTGGGAGTATTGCAAGAAGCCCCAGGGCCGCGAAAATCCACATGATTTTCCTCATCTTCCCTCCACTGAAAATTTCCTGCGAGAGCGAGCTCCCAGTAATAAGCTGCTGCCGCGGCCGAGTTTGTGCACCGGAGGCGGAGATTCACGCCCCGCCGCTAGACCGTGAGTCTTCTCTACTTGACGCCTTCGACGATGAAGACGCGGCTTGTCGCCGAGCTGTGCCGGATGGGCTTGATGGCTCCATACTCCGGTGAATCCTCCCAAGCCTTCGCTTTCTCAGCACTATCGAAAGCGATTACCACAAAACGATCCTTGGGCGCTTGCCCCTCCACAGCTTCGACCTTGCCGCCACGCACAAGGTAATGGCCACCGTAAGGCTTCAGGGTGTCCGGAACTTTGGCGCCATATTTCGCGAAGGTCGCGGCGTCGTGGACGTCAACTTCCGCGATCACGTAACCAGGCGCACTCTTGGCTTCCTGCGCATGGATGATCATCGCGCCTGCGAGCCCAATCACGACTCCAGCCAGCACTGCCAATGCCAATTTGTGATTTGTCTTCATTGATTTTTCTCCATTGCCTATTTGTGCGAAACGGAACTCGACACAGACCGGGAACAGTTCGCCGAGATGCTACACCACTTGGCCGTATATGCGGAAGGGGCGCGATGCTCTGACAAACGCAACGATGTAATCGCGACTTCACTGCTTCTTCACAAATCTTCGAAAATTCAGCGTATTGGTGAAGCCGCCGTAGACGTTGCCCTGGTCGTCCGCCGCGACCGCTTCCAGCGTGTTCCCCTCCGGCCACGGAATGAACTCGGTGACCTTGCCGTCTTTCACTTTCCCGGTCCGAATGCCCTGTTTGAAGCCGGGATTGGTCTTGTCGGTTGAAGTCGAATCGGATACGTAGATGATATTTTTCTTGTCGATGAAAATGCCGCTCGGCCGCCCGAATTGCCTCCACTCCTCCAGGAATTTGCCATTCTGGTCGAAAATCTGGGTGCGGCTGTTCCCGCGGTCCGCAACAAAGAGCCGCCC
>Ga0207051_1064_pt2 | contig 9520 bp, 10 predicted proteins | sample Alteio_BWMinCont_61_FD_153292 | JGI IMG/M metagenome (GOLD analysis project Ga0207051, IMG submission 153292) | Enriched cells from forest soil in Barre Woods Harvard Forest LTER site, Petersham, Massachusetts, United States -... | ecosystem: Environmental > Terrestrial > Soil > Temperate forest >...
GTGCTGGATTGGGGTGGGGGCGGCTTGTACGACATCGGCTGCTATCCCATCACCACTTCGCGTTTCATCTACAGCGAGGAGCCGTCGCGGGTGATTTCTATGATTTCCTGACATTCGAAAGAAATCATCTTGGCATTCTCATCGCCGACGTCACCGGGCATGGCGTTCCTGCCGCGCTAATCGCTTCCATGCTGAAAGTCGCTTTTGCGAGCCAATCCGCTCACGTACAAGACCCGGTGCAAGTCCTCGCTGGATTGAACCAGGCTTTGTGTGGAAAGTTCGAAGATCACTTTGTGACTGCAGCCTACTTGTACGCTGATCTTGATGCGAAGATTATCCGCTACGCCGGTGCCGGGCACCCTCCACTTCTGTTCAGCAACCGTTCGAGTGGCGCCGCACGATCGATCGAGCAGAACGGCCTTTTCCTAGGCATGTTTCCCGAAGCGGCATACTCATTGATCGAAATGCCGTTGCAGCCCGGGGATCGCTACGTGCTCTACACGGACGGCATGCCTGAATCCAAAAACGCGACGGGCGAGGAGTTTGGCATTCGTCGTTGTCTGGACGTTTTGGACTCTCATCGGCGTCTTGCGGCGGGGCCGTTTGCGGATCTGCTGCTCCAGGAGATTTCGAAATGGACCACGCAAGGTTCCGTCCATCAGCAGGAAGATGACATGACCCTTCTCGTTCTCGACTGCCTGGACCAATCCTGATTCTCCACTGAGAACAATTTTCTGTCCTTTGCCGGGCCAGGCAAGCTATTCTCTTGCGCGCCAACCGTGGAAATTCACCGCGATGAGCAAGAACTATCGCTGTGGCAAAGGAAATGGACATGCACAACGCAACGCCCAAAGCAGTTCGCCTGATGCTGGCCGGCTATGTACTTCTCGCCGCGGCACCCCCGCTTCGGCCCGCTCCGGCTCCCGCGACAGGTCCACAATTCTCCGTATCGTTTCCGAAGGAGCGCAGCGCGCAGCCGCTTGACGGACGTATTTTTGTCCTGCTCTCCACTGATCCATCGCAAGAACCGCGCATGCAGATCGATCTTTCCGTCAAAACGCAGATCATCTTTGGTGTCGACGTCGACGCCCTCGCTCCTGGCCAGCCTGTGATGGTCACGAACGACAATGCTTTCGGTTATCCCACTCGCTACCTTCGAGACGTCCCCACAGGCGAATACTACGTTCAGGCCGTTTTTCACCGATACGAAACGTTCCACCGTTCCGACGGTCATACCGTCAAGCTCCCGATGGACCGCGGCGAGGGCCAGCACTGGAACATCGCTCCCGGAAACCTTTATAGCAAACCGCAGAAAATTACTTTAGGCGCGGGTGCAGGTCCCATTTCGATTTTTCTCGACCAGGAAATCCCTCCCATCGAAGCACCAAAAGACACCAGGTTTATCCGACACATCAAAATACAGTCCGAGCTCCTAACCAAATTCTGGGGCCGACCCATGTATATCGGCGCGGCAATTCTTGTCCCCGACGGCTTCGACGAACATCCACAGGCGCATTTTCCTGTGATGGTATTCGAAGACCACTTCGTGCTTGACTTCGACGGCTTTCGCACCGAGCCGCCGGACCCAAATCTTAAACCGGATTACAGCGAGCGGTTCCATATCTCCGGTTACAACCGGATACAAGAAGAAGAGGCATACAAGTTCTACAAGCAGTGGATCGCGCCGAATTTCCCGCGCTATCTCGTGGTGAAACTCCAGCATGCGAATCCCTACTACGACGATTCCTACGCCGTGAACTCCGCTAATCTTGGACCTTACGGCGATGCGATTGAGACCGAGCTCATTCCCGCGATTGAAAAACAGTTTCGCGGCATCGGCCAGGGATGGGCGCGCTTTTTGTACGGGGGATCGACTGGCGGATGGGAATCGATCGCGGTGCAGATGTTTTATCCCGAACACTATAACGGCGCGTTTATCGCGTGTCCCGATCCCATTGATTTTCGGGCCTATACGCACGTCAATATCTATGATGAAAAGAACGCCTTCTACCATGAAGGACCGCACACACGCGTCGCGCAACCCGGCATGCGCAACTATCTCGGCCAGACCCTGGTCTCCATCGAAGGCATCAATCAATACGAGCTGGCGCTAGGGTCGCATTCCCGTTCGGGCGAACAGTTCGACATCTGGCAAGCGGTTTATTCCCCGGCTGGAGCCGACGGCTATCCCGTGCCGATCTTCAATAAGGAAACTGGAGAGATCGATCACAAGGTCGCCGACTATTGGAAGGAACACTACGATCTTGGCGCCATTCTCCGCCGCGATTGGCCCACGCTCGGCCCGAAGCTGCAGGGGAAGCTGCACATTTACTGCGGGAGTGCCGACAACTACTTTCTAAACGACGCTGTATACCTTGTAGAGGACTTTCTGAAAGCTTCTGCCAACCCGTCTTACGATGGCGAGGTGAAGTATGGAGATCGCGCGGAACACTGCTGGAACGGCGATCCCACTCTGCCCAACTATCTTTCGAGACTGCATTACAACACGCAATATCTGCCGAAAATATTGGAGCGCATTGAGAAAACGGCACCGGCGGGAGCGGACCTGAAAAGCTGGCGCTACTGATGGTGGGGCCTGCGAAAAAGGTTGGAGTACATCCAGACACATAAAAAATGCCAACGCGGTGCGTCTAAAGAAAACTCAACTGCCTGCTCTCCAATGCCAGCAGTTTCTTTTTAATGGGGAGCCCACCGCCGAATCCGGTCAAATCCCCGTTGGTACCGATGACGCGGTGGCACGGAATGATGATGGGTATGGGATTGGAGCCGTTCGCCAATCCCACTGCGCGGGCTGCGTCAGGGCTGCCAATGCGCTTCGCGAGTTGGCCGTAGCTGACCGTTTCGCCGTAAGGAATCTTTTGCAAGTTGCGCCACACCAGGAGCTGAAACTCGGTGCCTTCGAGGACCAGCGGAAGTTCGAACTGCTTTAATTTTCCCCCGAAATAGGCCTCAAGCTGCCGGATCGCTTCTTTGAACGGCCTTTTATCCTCCACCCAAGTGCTAGGAGCCGATTTCGGATGCCGGCCGTTCACGAAATACACCAGGCTAAGACCGCGCTCGTCACCCGCTAAGAGGAGCGGCCCGATGGGACTTTCCATCGAAGTGTAAGTCATCAGGCTCGTTTTCATTTCTTTCATTTTTAGTCTCTGACGCCGCTACCCCGCCGCTTTGCTCTCTACGTTTTTCGCGTAGGGACTCCCGTCGCGGTACCGCTTCTCGAATTCTTCACGCGTGCACATCGTGCGAATGTCGGTGATGCGGTCTACCGCCAGTATCCCATCGAGATGATCGATCTCATGCTGCAACAGCTCCGACAGATTCCGTTCTTCATCTGCCTGGATTTCATGCCACTCACCACGCAAATCCTGGTATTTAACTTTGATTTTACGGTGCCGTTCTACCTGCATAAAAATGGAAAGAAAGCTCAGGCAAGCATCCCAGACCACGATTTTTTCTTCGCTGCGTTCCGTAATTTCCGGATTTACAAATGGCCACGGTTTGGCTCCAGGCAATTGCAAAAAAATCACACGCAGGGCTGACCCAATCTGCGGCGCGGCAATCGCACGCCCGTACCCAGTCGTGGTTTTCCAGTGCGCAAGAGTGTCGGAGAGGTCTTCAACAAGTGCGCGAATCTCCGCGCTCGTTGGATCGTCCACGCGCTTAGCAATTTCACGCAATCCAGGATCGCCAAGCTGCAAAACGGTTCGAATCGTCATCGGTTTCCAGGTCCCCGAGTAGGAGGTCTCTATCATAATCATATCGCAACAATGCAGAATCGCATCTCAGACGGTCTGGGCGGCCACTAATTTACTTGAAAGCAAACGATTAACGGTGATACAGTCCGCGAAACGGGGGACAATCAGGCGCTATTGCAGCAGGGTGCGCTGCCGCACTGAGCTACAATTTTAGGGGTAATGATGAAGAACCAAAAGGGTTTCTCGCTGGTTGAGTTGCTCATCGTCGTAGCGATCATTCTGGTCATCTCGGCAATAGCCATCCCAAGTTACCTGCGATCGCGCATGCAGGCCAACGAAGCCTCCGCGGTCAGCTCTCTCCGCATGGTCAACACTGCCGCCATTACCTACTCCTCTACCTATGTAAACGTCGGATTCCCGGCGAATCTGGCAGACATGGGCGGAGCGAACCCGTGCACTGCGGCTTCGACCTCAGCTTGTTTAATCGATGATAGCCTCGCTTTGGGAACGAAGAGCGGTTACTCGATGGCCTGGACCGGTGACGGACTCACTCCCTCGGTCGCTTATACGCTCACAGGGACGCCGCTCGTTGTCGGAAGCTCGGGTCAGCGTATGTTTTGCACCGATCAAACGGGTTTGGTGCGGTACGACCCATCGGGTGCGGGTTGCACTAGCGCGAGCGCTGCTGTCCAGTAGGATTAAACGCAGCTTATGTCTACCGAACCGGAAGTGCTCAAGACCGCGGAGGTTATTCCCATCGAGCTGAAGCAGGAGCCGCGCTCAAAAGGGATCACCACTCCCCGCAAGAAAAAGCCCAAAGAACTAGCCGTCATTACCGAGTGCTGTACAGGTTGCGCGGGTTCCCCTGCTTGTGTGGAGTACTGCCCCGTCGAGGATTGCATGTTTTGGGTGCCCGATGAGGATCATCCGCCGTTCGGGCGCATCCAGGTGGACTCCGTCTTATGCATTGGGTGCAAGAAGTGCACAAGCAAGGGTCCCGATGGCGCGTTTCTGGATGGATGTCCCTGGGACGCGATCGTCATGCTGGACATTGCTGAAGTGGAAAAAGTGGTTGGAGTAATGACCTTCTAACAGCACGCCCCGTCCCGAAATCTAGGGTTGACGCGCTGCCCGATCCCGAATCGCCTGCTCCGTGAGAACAGCCTGCTGTTTGACGCGATCGGGAATCTCCGGCAAGTCACGCTGATAGATGCGTATAGCCGGCAAATCCTCCGCCTGGCCCACCAAATAGAGTGCTCGCAACGCTTCCCAGACTTGTTCCGCACCAGGATCGACGGAAGCCAACTCTGAGCCTACGTTAACTTCCGTACCCTTCGCAACAGAAAGTGTCCGGATGCGGCCGTTGATCGGAGAGCGAACTTCCGTAATCTGCTGCCCATTCTGCAACTTGGCAATCAGACCGCCCTGATGGATCGCCGTGCCAATGTTGTCGGTGCCGATGACGCGGCCAGCGACGGGTGCCACAATTCTCGCAGGCTGCAACAGCGCAACAATCTGTAAGCGGCCCGCGGCATCCCCAAAGCGCACCAACGAAAGCGCCGCGTTACCTCTCACCATCGGCGAGGGATCATCCAGCATTTTTCGGAGTGCGTCGTGGAAGCCGAGTTGGGTGGTGTCCTGCCCCATGACCCAGGCATCGGTGTTACGCACCTCTTCCACTGGATAAGAGGCTAGGCGTTCCAAATCCGGATACCAGCGCGCCGCGCTTGCGTCGTGCGCCGTTAAGCGCTCGCCCAATTGCACGAGCGCATGCTGGATATGCCTCGGATGTTTCTGGTCGTTGAGGAACTCGCTGAGCTGCTTGTCCGACAAGTGCCGGCCAAACCAGGTGCTCCACCAAAATAGAAACGGCATCAGGACGATCAGCCATGCGGTGGCAAAGAACAGCAAGCGATTGCGTGTGGACATGCGATGTCGCGTAGGGACTGGCTGTCCCGGCGATTCGCTTGCCACGCCCGCTGATGAATGAATCGGTAACACGGAAGGAAATTGACTGGACGCCATATTTCTCTGGGACCTAGCCCGCCTTGGTAGCGGGCGGCTCCTTTGGTGGAACAGCTTTGTTCTTGTGCAAAAAGGCCAACCATCCCCGATCATCCATTTCGAACAAAGCATTCAAGAAAAACACTCCTGACAGCGTTAAGAGAATGAGGCTCATGAACAGACCGTCAACGGATGTGAGCGACCTCGTGATGACAATCCACGCAATTCCCGCGAGAGGAACAAGAGCAAGCAAGATAGAGAGCAGGAGCATCACAGGAAGCCAGTACCTCCTTACATTTTCCTACAGCGGGCCGAAGAACCAACGAATCTGGCCCGCTTGCACTCCGCGTTCTCTCCCCGCTAGGGCTGGGCTTTAAAAGTCATATCCACTGTCTTGCTGTCTTTGGCGGCCAGCGTGACTTTCTGATCTTGCTCGCCCAATTTTTCCTGGACAAAAGCAATCGTGTAATCGCCTGGAGGCAATCCGGTTATTACAAATTTACCGTCGGGTCCACTGACCGCATAGAACGGATTCTTCACAACGTTGACGAACATCCTCATCCACGGGTGCTGGTTGCACTTTACCGGCAGCAGGATTTCTTCTCGCGCGAACACTTTTTCCAGCGGCGGGGCCTGTGCCGCCTGGGATTCGTTCCATTCGCGATTGTCTTTTGGCGTGGGGTGAATGTTGTGAGTCGTGGGATCGCCATTGACGATCTTGATGGTCTGCCCAGCCATTACTCCCAGCACGTGAGGCTTGTACCTGCATCCCACTTGAGTAAGAGTCACGGCATCTTTGGGAAGGTCAAACGCCCGGTTGCCCAGGCCATCCTTCACATAAATAAAAACGTTGGCCAGCTTGCCGTCGTTGACCACCACATTTTCCGCCGTGTTCGAGCCCTGGCAGCTGGGGTCCTGGCTCATGTCGATTTTCGCAGCTTTCGGAGCAGCTCCATCGAACTTCACGGTCCCGCTGACCGACGCCGCCGTAGCGGCATCAATCGGGGTAGCCGCAGGCGCGGGAGTTGCCGCGGCAGGAGCAGCGGGCTGCTCTTCTGCTGTTTCCTTCTTGCCGCACCCCGCCATCAGTGCAAGGCTGGGCAAGACACATATTGCTAGCCATTTTTTGGTTTTCATGTTGTAACGGCACCTCACTTAAATTTAGAACTTCATGCAAAATTCTATTCGCGCCCGCGACCCGTAGCGGCGGTGCCGCTTGTGCCGGTCGGCGTAACAACGCTGTTCGTAGCTCGCGCATGCCCCATCGATGCGCTCACTCGCCGCTGCTCTTCAGCAGTGAGCTGGAAAATGTAATCCACTAGGAGCTTCGTATGATCCTTGTCGTAACCTTGAAACGAAGGCGGTGTAGGGCCAGCGAAAACCCAGTGATTATTTTCGCGTTTGAAAAGACCGGACGGCATTGACGTGCCGGGGCTGATTGCCTGTGGGTCGATAATCCAGCGCTCAACCCAATCTGCTTTCAACCGGCCCTTGGCCTGCAGAAAATTAGGCGCTGTAGCGGTGCGATCGTGTGCCGGGTCGCCGGTGGCGTGGCACTTCAAGCAAGGCGCAGCAGGGCTGCTGAAAAGACTGCGCGCCATGTCTGTTTCCTTTGCTGTAAGAAGCGGCGTCTGGTCTGGAATGTACGGGAAGGGCTGACGAGCGAGCGCCTGGAAAAATCTCACAAGCTTGCCCAGTTCATTCTCGGAAAAAGAAAATGTGGGCATGCGAACCTGTAGATAAGAGCGAACACCATTCCGGTTCGTATCGTTCTCGCTCAGCGCCGGATTCGCTAAAAAGTGTAGCAGCCACTCCGGCTCGACGCGGGCACCCTCCGTCAGTAGCTTGGGAGGCAGCTGCTCCTGCGCGTCTTGATAGCGCGGCATCGTCATCAGCGATGATTTCTGCCCAGCGATGAACTGGTGGCAGCCCATGCAATTATATTTCTTGACCACCCACCAGCCTTCCTGGATATCGCGGCGATAGTCCAAAGGCCGGTACTGATAACTGGCGGGGAGCGCGCTCTCTTCGCTGCCCATCAAGAAAGTTGTGAGCGACTGAACTTGCTCTTTAGTCAAATGCAGATTGGGCATGCGCAGTTGTTCGAGTTCCGGCTTGATCTTGCCCTTGTCCCAAATATTCGGCTCGGCGAGTTTGTGCTCGAAGAACCCTTTGTGGTCGTACCACGGGCCCTTCGCAGGGCCTTCGGGCAAGCGCGCCACGTCATCTGCATCCACGATGGGCTCCCCGCTGCCGCGCTGGGCCACTTCTGTCAGCAAAGCGAAATCGAGTCGTTCAATCGGCTTGCTGCCTTCGAACGTGAGTTCTGTGCCAATGCGGCCTTCCTCTTCCATGCCGGATATTTCGTGGCAGCCCGAGCAGCCATAGTGGCGAATCCACTTCTTGCCTTCTTCCTTGAGATTGGGATCGTCCATATACGCCGCGTCAGGATAGGCCGAAGGTTCCTGCTTCTTTAACGTAACCAGATAGCTTGCCACGTCTTCCGCGTCTTGCGGAGAAAGTCGCAGACTAGGCATAACCGTCATGTTCTGCACTTGCAGCTCGTGTCCATCGTTCGGGCAGCGTGTGTGCCCCAAATCAAAGACGTAGGGCAAACCTTTCTTTGCGTAATCCTCCGGACCAATGTCCTTCTTCTCATACATGCAATAAGGACGGGTGCGTTCGCGCGCGTTGTGCACCCAGCGCACGAGATAGTCGTAATTATCCTTCTCGCCGACGCGCGTAAGATTCGCCGCGAAACTGCCGCCTTCCATCTCGCCGCCTTCGCGGATGGAGTGGCAGGCTAGGCAGCCGCGCGATTCGAACAATTCTTTTCCGCGTGCCGAGCTTCCCGGCTTGTGCTTGGGCAGCGGATCGGTCAGCGCGGATTGCCACAGATAGGCGGAGATGGCCTTAATCTGTTCATCGCTCAACCGGAAATTCGGCATTTTTGTGGTCGCGCGGAAGTCGCTGGGTTTCTTCAGCCACACCGGAATCCAATTCTTGTTAAGCTTCAGCCGCACATCCTTGAGATTCGGCCCGACTTTCTTCTCATCCTGGAGCAAGCTCTTCGTCGTGCGATCAAGCTGAACGAGGCGGAGGTCAAGTTTGCTGTTGGTGACTTTCAGCGCGACGGCCTGATCGTTCAAGTGATTAGCTTCGTCGTTGCTTTCAGCAGCGTCGGCCTGTTTCATCAAGTAGGCTGCCTGCTTCAGGTTTTCCTTTTTTTCTTGATCCAACTGCTTGATCTGTTGCGCTATCGAAAGCAAATCCTCCGGTTCCTTGTCGTAGCCCTCGTACCGATGACATCCCACGCAACCTCTTTGCCGGTATAGGTCCTTGCCCTCGCTCAATGTCCAGCCTACATCGTTCGTGACCAACACCATGTCCGCGGCATGGCACGTCTGGCACCCCGCTTCCACATTCCCTTTCGGAAACAGCGGCCAGAGCCAATGCTCATAAGTGCCGTGCGCTTTCTCAAGGCTCGTCGTCGCACGGCCGTTGCCTTGGTGGCAAGGCGAGCAGCCAAACTTTTCCGGGTCGTGCGTCTTCAAAAGTTCCGGTTCGTGATGGCTGGTAAAGGCTCGAGCGTACTCGTCCGGCTTCTTGCCTTTCACGGACATGGAAGCCACGGTCAACTTGACCGGCTCGCGAATGCCCAAGTGGCACGACTCACAGCGATCCACGATGTTAGCTTCCGGCACGTTGATCTGGAGAATCTTGGGGCTCATCGCCTCCGTTTTGTCCAGCAACCCCGTGATTTGAGCGGGCGTCAGGCTGACCATGTGATCCGAAACGTA